>Ga0315308_1002422_pt1 | contig 10594 bp, 9 predicted proteins | sample TDP3_MG_FD_203078 | JGI IMG/M metagenome (GOLD analysis project Ga0315308, IMG submission 203078) | Freshwater sediment microbial communities from Lake Towuti, South Sulawesi, Indonesia - TDP3 | ecosystem: Environmental > Aquatic > Freshwater > Lake > Sediment | place: Indonesia: South Sulawesi...
CATAATGTCGCAATAATCACCGAGTCTTTTCAGCGCAGCATTGCATATTTTATCGAAAACTACCATCTCACCATATGGAATTAATTTCCATTTTCCGCCTGATAACGATTTCTGTAGAATTTGAAATGTCCTCAAGTACTCATCAGTGTAAGATTCTTTTTGGAGATTTGATTTGATGTGTTCTAATGGGTTTTCTAAGAGTGATATTTTCTCATATACTTCAACAACTCTTATTTTTTGCTTTGGGTCAGCTTTTTTCTTTGCCAAGACAATAATCGAGGGGTAATTTGTGGCATCTCTAAATACCGGCGCGTCCCCAAAATCCACAAGCTGATTTAAACCAGATCTCGTAATAATAAATTTTCTAACTTTATCACCATATTTTGATTTAAAAAATTTATTTGACACAATATAACTTAGCTTTCCATTTTGGGATAACCAATTTATCCCCTTAACTATAAAATAGACATACAAATCATTTCTTCCATCAAAAACCTCATTATAATTCTTTTTTAATACATCTCGTTTATAATCATGTGGTATGATTTCTTGTCGTATGTAGGGCGGATTCCCCACAACAAAATCGTACTGCAGATAATTTTTCAAAAGCGCTGCCAAAACAGCGTCTTCTATTGATTTTACTAGACGCCCATCCTCAACAACTGTTTGCAGGCGTTCTAATTCGATTAACATGCGATCTCCGTATGGTTTAAAAAAACTTGCTAACAATTGGAAATCTTTGTGTTCTAAATATTTCATCATCTGGGCTTGGAGAATTCCTGTATTTATTTCTGCTCTTTTGGATCTCATGTGTTCTTTTACAATATCGAACCACGCCAAAACAGCACGATAATACTCTTCTAGGTTGTAGATGCAACGAGTTTCCAATTGGGTTCTTTCCCAAGATGGTATGACTACATTAACATTCACAGATTTTTCACTGTTTGCTCTCAACGGCAAAACCGCTGTAAATTGCACATCTTTTGCCGATACTTGCGCCCCAGCCGCTTGGGGTGGAATCTCCACAAACAATGAGTCAGCTCTAAATATGGGAAGCCTCAACAAGAAAAACGCTTTTTTCCGCTCTTCCTCTATAGCTTTTTTGTAGTAAGGAATAATCTCTAACATCAGTCGGATTTGCGCAATCAAACATGCAAAAGGATGTATGTCTAAGCCCACCACGCGGGGATTGTTACAAAATTCTGTTAGAATATTTGCCCAACTTTTCTTCTTAGCTACCAACTCGGCATCGTTGAAATATCTCTTTGTTGCTTCAACAAGAAAAGTTCCAGAACCGCAAGCTGGATCGAGCAATCTCTTGTTGGTTATGTTGTTGCCGATTTTATAATCAACAGCGTCAAGAATGTAGTTTACAACTTCAAGTGGTGTGTAAAATTCTCCAAGGGCTTTTCTCGTTTCTCTATCAAAATATTGCTGATACAAATCACCGAGCGGATCCCCTGCTATCTTTGAGAAGTCAAATCGGTACAATCCAAAAATTAACTTGGCTGTCGCCTCGCTGAAATTTCTTATGACAAAACTTGGTTTCTCCTCTAAAAGTTCACCAGAAGACTTCTTCTTTAAATCGATAAATGCATCTTCCCACCAACTGAAAATATCCTCTTCAAAAATTGAGTATACCAATTTGACGCGCATATCTGCAAAGAGATTACTTATGACAATTGGGTAGGCGAGTATCGAAATTAAACCTCGATAGAAATAAATTTTCTGAGTAATAAAATCTTGAATGTTGATGTCTGGAAATTGACAATCATCGCATGCTTTGGCCAACATTAATCTAGCTACCATGGCGTGAGCAGTTTCCAAACAAAACATGAACTTAAAAACATCTCTATTCTTCTTTAAAAACGGTTCCCAAGCATTTGGGATTTTTTCAGGTTCACGTGCCAGAGACCTGCGCCAGAATCCATAGGCGCCCTTTAAGAATTTTGAGTTCGGGTAAACTACATCAAATAACTCTATTAAGCTGTGAACAAGTAATCCAAAAACGGTATTTTCTTCAAGCCCGAATGTTTCAAAGAAATTCTCTTTTGCAAGATCTTGTTCTAGTGGAACTTTTTCCACGAATGTGAAAAAATTTCTGATGCCCTGAAAGCTTTCGATATTATACTGAGGCTTTCTAAGCATGCTAAATATCTGATCACATTGCGCATTGGTTGCTTCTGCCAAATTAAAATCAATCACAGTTTTATGGTTTTCTCCGATTCGCTCATACACAATAATCCGCCGCCCGTTGGTCAGCACGCCATACTTGGATTTAAGAGGTTTGACATACCGCTCCCATAGTTGTGGTAAAGCATCTTTTAGCTCCCGATCCGACGGTCGCTTAGCTTCAATCACGAAAATAGTGTTTTGGTATTCATCGTTGCAAAAATAATCTGGCCTTTTCCTTTTGCCAGCTATTGGGTACCGTACCTTGATGTCTATACCAATTCCCGAGTATCCAAGCTTTTTAAACAAACCCGAGTCCTCAAGATATCTGTATAGTTCTTGTTCTTCCATGGACGGGTTTTTTTCTACTTTGCCCCAGATATAATTAAAACACTCCTTTGCCTCGGCCCCTCTCAAAAATGCTTCCAAGCCCTTGGTGCTTTTCATTAGAATCTCCTTAAAAGAAATTAACCGCCGCACCGTTTAAATTATGGTTTTCTACAAAAATTGCTCTTTTTAATTGAATCCGCCAATATCAGCCCACTTCACCCTCGCTATCAGTTTCGCACGCCAAATTGTGTCCCCACTAAAACCCTCGAATGGGTCCCTCGAAGGAGGTGATTTCCTCAAGGTGACCCGCGGTGCGTGCGGGTTTTATCCTACAGATTCGGTCGATCCCTCATCTTCTTTGACTTTAATATCAGCATTCGGGTTTATCAGGCAACCGGCATCAGTATGGTCGGGAAAGCGATGGCGAAAATCAGGAAGATAGTGATCGAGTTCGAGACGACACCGCGAGAAGGCAGGGCGCGGCGCGTGGGGCCGCGTGAGAGGCGGGTGGTCGCCACATTTTCTTTAAGACAGCAATTTCTTGACAAATGCCTTCATGTCTCCACAAATGCCACTCACATCTCTCGGAAGAATCTTGGCATCGTTGAAGAACAATGTGCCGTTTGCCATAAAGCTTATGGTCCCGATTTCTTCATGGATCCGAGAGCAGATGGGCCCACAGACAAAGGCCTGATTGATAAAATCCCGCCTCTCTAAATAATCTGCTACCTGCCCAAAGCCCGAGTGTGGAGAAGAAGACTTTGTGTGGCTAGGGTCACCCTCCGCTTCAATCAGCGCCGCAATCTGTTTGCCTTCGGAGGAAAAAGAGGGTAATCTCTGGGGCTCAACAGGATCCAAGATTTCGTGGAGGGCGATTTCGAGCAAGAACCCCCCGCACGTAATAACCCCTTTATCCACGAGTTCCTCGGTGAACTCAAGTATCCTAAAAGCATTCACATCGCCCACCCCTATATCCGTAACCAAATATCCACGGTTTCGCAAAACCATTCCCCCTGCGTAGCGAAAGATATCCTCAATAACAAAGAAAGAACCAGAACGCATCTCCACTGGCACGAAGTCTGAAAAAGACATTTCGGTGGTTTTGATTGCTTTCAAAAAGGATTCGACTGTTTTCTCTCTGTTCCTTTCATAAGATTTCCGTTCACGTAAAGGGGATAGCAGAGGCGATTTCCAGAAAACCAACACCTTCCTATTCTCAAAGAACTCGGGGCACTCCCTCTTAAACTCATCTAGGCTCTTGTGAACACTCCTATTGTCATCATAGAGGAACCAATGACCATTTCTTATGGGAACTATCACCACGGAAGGGAGCCCTGCGCGTCTCACTAACTCTTTGCCGTCAAAAACGGTCTTAAGAGAGCCCTTCGCACCGACTAGCTTTAAAGGATAAGGACCCGTGAGCTCTGAAGGCACCACTTTGAAAGCCGATCCTTCGTCCCGCAAGAACATTAAATCCTTTGAATACGAAACGAGCATGAGTGCATCACGCATGGAGCATGACAGACAATTGAAGCCAAGCTTTTCAGATAACCCCGACTCTTCCTTGAAACCGAAGTTTTTCATGAGCAAGTGCTTAGTATAAGCTATCGTGTCCACCGTATATTTCCTCCTCAAACCTCCTCTATATACAACAAAAATAGTGTGTCATCTTTTGCGACCTAAACTTGCGAAGAAGCCAATTATAGCTGCAATCCCGCCCAACAAGAAAGCTACGCCTATGCTCCTACCCAAGCTCTCGGTAATCGATAATAGGATAGCAGAGCCAGCTACCAAAAGACCAACACCCGTCCCAAGTAGCTTCAATTCATTATCGGCGCTCATTGCCTACACCAAACTCATTTAAAGAAAAATCCGATTAATAGAGATATCGAATATGAATTTGAAGTGGAAAATACAACCTGAATCGAGGGAGCGATAATTAGGGGGCCAATATCCCGAATGGTGAGGTTAAGCGGTTTATTGTGATTATGCGCTAAGCCCGACAAACCCAAAACTGTAAAATCAAAACAGACCATTAAGAACTGAAGGCGAGATGATGGTGAGAAACGTCAACAAGAAGACATTCTTATACACGGTTTTGTTTTGCCCTATCTTGGGGTGGATGTTCAGGAACGAAAGGGAGGAGGTAGAGGAGGAGCCAACCATAGCGGGCAAGTTCAGGCTGGAGCAGGGCGCGGACATCGGGCGCAGGGCCAGAAAGCTGTTTCCTAGGGGTGTCATGATTGAGGGACCTTGGGAGTCGGCTCTCGAACGCACCGCCGATCTCCTGCGGGACAAAAAAACCAAGTTCATGTTTGAGGCCAGCTTCTTGGTCGACGGCTACTCCACCAAGGCGGATGTGCTGCGCAGGGTTCCTAGAGGATGGCACCTAGTCGAGGTGAAGTCGGACGCCAACTTCAAAGACCCAGACCACTTGGCAGACATGGCGTACACGGCCATGGTCGCAGGACGTTGCGGGGTCAAAGTTAAATCGGTTTCGCTCATGCTGGTCTCTAAGGACTACAGGCTCGGGATGGATGACCGAGAGCTGTTCAAGGTAGAGGACCACACCGACGAAGTGTTCGAGTACGTCGACAAGTTTGAACCTCTGTGGGGGCAAGTCGAGGCGCTGACCCGCGGTCGAAAACCAGACCCCGAGCTGAGCTTTAGGTGCAGGAGTTGCCCCGTCTTCGAGAAATGCACGGGCGCTGGCGTCGAAAACCACGTGTTCGAGCTGCCCCGCATTTCCGAGCAGAAGTTTAAGGCCATGTTAGAATGTGGGATTACCCGCATCGCTGATGTTCCGGAAGAATTCACCCTCACCCCGAAACAGAAGGTGGTTAGGCAGTGCGTCCGGTTCGGAAAGCCGTGGGTGGGAAACAACTTCGCCCGTGATCTCGCCAGCCTAGAATGGCCCGCTAACTACTTGGACTTTGAGAATATATCCACGGCCGTGCCTCTCTATCCCGATGTGGCCCCGTACGAAAAGATCCCCACACAGTATTCTATTCACATCTGCTCTCGGCCAGGGACGATCCTCCGTCACCGCGATTTCCTCGCGGACCCGAGCAGGGACTGTAGGCGGGAACTCGCGGAATGTCTGATTCGCGACCTCGGGAGGGCGGGAAGCATCGTGGTTTACGGCACCCACGAAACCACGTTAATCAGAGGACTGAAGACGCTGTTTCCCGACCTTTCTTCGGATTTGGAACAGTTAGAAAAGCGCGTGGTCAATCTGAACACAATTCTCTCAGACAACTTCTACCATCCAGAATTTCACGGTAGTACATCAATGAAAGTTGTACTCCCGGTTCTGGTTCCCGCGCTGTCCTATGACGACCTAGAAATCCAGAACGGGGACGATGCGGCAGCCACCTTCGTGTTCATGGCGTGGGGTCGTATCCAAGGGCCGGAAGCTGAGCATGCGAAGAAAAACCTGTGCGAGTATTGCAAGCGGGACACGCTCGCGCTAGTCAGGGTCCACGAGGAACTGGCCAAATATTGTGATTTCCAAGGGCGGAGGCAAACTTCGTTGAAAACTTTTTGACCTGACCTTGAGAAGCTCCTTGAGGGTTCCAGCATGATGTGCTCCTGCGGCTCGAGGATCTTCATGAAGGTCAGGCCCCAGGGGGTCAGGAGGGTTAAGGCGATATGAGGATGGCAAAAGGAGACCCAAACGCGGGCGGTCGGGGGTCATACCTCATGCTTGGATGCGGTGACCGTTGTTACCTCGCTTCCCCCTCTCGCTCAACCCTCCAGAGTACAATGTAAACCATGTCACCCCCTTTCAGGCCCAGCACCTTCCGCCATTCCTTGGGGACAACTACCCTGCCAGACTTGTCCAGAAGAGCCGGAAACACCGCCTGACCGCCGAATTTTTTCCCGCCCATCGCCCTCTCGTCGATTAGATGGTGTATGGGGGCCAGCCCTCCACTGGGTGCGGGAAGCTTTGGTTCCTCCTCTCTAGGCATTCGATCACCTCCTTTAATGGTTATTTTTACCATTTATTACCATTCCCCACGCCTTTGAGGGTGAAGGATTTCGGGTGTGGGTTGGAGGAGCCAGCCGAGGTTTTGTCGCACAGGGGGTTCTGTGAAAATTTGGGGTATAGGTTGAGGAGATGAAAATGGGGTGGAAGTGCTTCCGGTGCGGGGAAAACTACGACGTGCTCCCGGAGAAGGTGATATGCCGCTGCGGGTACCGCGTCTTCATCAAGGAGAGGCCCCCAATCCCGCGCAGGGTGAGGGCGATATGACGATGGCAAATGGAAACCCAAACGCGGGGGGCAAGGGGCTTTGCCTCGTGCTCGGCTGCGGGGACGTGGGCTTCGCCGTGGCGAGGAGGTTGAGGTGCCGAGGTGTTGAGGTTGCGGTGGTCGAGAGGGATGCCGACAAGGTCGAGGCGCTCAGGTGGCAGGGGTATGCAGCCTTCCCGGGTGATTTCGGCTCGCCGGAGGTGCTCAAGAGCGCGGGGGTAGGGGGCGCGGGAGCCGTGATCATCACGGTGCGAGACTTCCCGACCGTTAAACGGGCGCTAGATGCCATCGGCCAGCTCAAGGCCCAGCTCGGGATAAGCCCGCTCGTGCTGGCGCTTGTTTCGGATGAGGCGGAGGTGCCTGAGGCGAGGAGGCTTGGAGCAGATGAGGCGTTGTCGTTTAACCATATCATCGCCGATTTCGTGCTGGGCAGGCTCCCTCTCACCGAAAAGTCGATTAGACAGAAAGTTGAGCCAGAATAACTGAAAGATCTAAGTTCCAAATTCTTTTAATGAATTCATCAAGGCTCTTCGCATCTATGAGTTTCTTAATTCTCTCGATGGGTAGTCTGTTTAACAAAGTAAACTTTATAAAAGTCTTGTAATGCGAAATGGTTTCGTCTTCTTCATCAAAACCTTGTTCCTCAGAATTAAAAGGTTTCATTTTTCCATCAGGACCAAATATTATTGCGCCCAGTCGATTGGGATACTCAAACTTGGGAGATTTAACCGCTTCCATCCGAATATGATCTTTAGTTTGGGCGTCCGATTGGAGATATTCACTCCAGGACCGACCAATTTTCTTCTCCACAAATTCCTTGAAATTCGGGGGCCCCTTTGCTGTTCTATACCTGTCTCCAAATGTTTGGCCTGATTTTGGAGTATAGTTGGCTATGTCGTCAACAGGCCCTACACCGTAAACTTCACTTCTTCGTGAAGCTAAGTGAGCTTGTTGCCCAATTCCATGATCACCCGTACTCAATGCAAGGCCCATATCGTTTTCTACTTCCATGTATATCATGTCATACTTGTCCAAAAAATGGCGTTCTTTTGAGTGTTCAAGACCTCCAAGAGATGCTAATTCTAGTTCAAAGAAAGATGCACCCCCTCTTATGAATCCGTTCTCTTCGAGTTGCCTTTGATATTCAGGAATACGCACGGCAATAAGGTCTGTACCATTTCTGGGGGTCCAGAAACCTGTAAAATATCCTTCGCTTTTGAAGTACTCTATTGTGGGATAGTTGTAGAAACTTTCACCAAGGGTGCCATCCGAAACATATAACACGAAATCTGATGGATTATGACCCTTTGCAATAATTGATTTTATTTTTTTGCCAAGTGAAAGCCTTTCGACAAAAATCAAGTGTTTATCCATGGTTAGATAATCGTTAAACTCTAGAAAAATTTTATGTAAAGGATGAGGAAGCGCCCACAATCTCGACTCTGAAACTGAATTTTTATCAATACCCCTGAGTAAGAAAAAATTTCTAAAAAATTGACACGTCACATCCCCGCTGCCGTCTATTCCGCCAGTTTCTGTTAGTTGAAATCCAATATTTTCATCGATAGGAATAATTGAGTTAGTATACGCAGCAAATGTCAGCGCCTGAATGGGGCTCCTAAAGGTAAAATCTGCAAAATCTACTTCACTAGGTTTAATAGAGTTAGAACAATTGCTCATCAAAATTTTCTTTCCTTCGTCATACGTGAAGTAATTACCTGGAGGTATGTATCTCCCCCTTTTCAAATACTACAGAATAATGTATTTAACTCTACTTTTCTGGACATTTCTCATTAAATACGACATTCATACATTCTTCTGACAGGGGTTTATTGGAATTTGATGTTCTGGCGAAGAAGGGCGTCAAGGAGATCCTGCGCGCATTGGCTGACAAGAGGGGGATGAACTTCTCCGAGCTCAGGGAGCTCGTGGGGAGTCCGACGACGGCTTCCCAACGCCTCCAAGAATTGACGGGGTTGGGAATATTGAAACGTGAGGTACAGGCCGACCGCTTCAGGAGCGTCAGATACTCGCTGACGGGGAAGGGCACCCAAGTAGCCAAACTCATAAAAGAGCTAGAAAAAGCTTTGGTAAGATAACTATTTCATTAAAGGAAAGAGCGTTTCATGTGTCCTGCCGTATTCTAAGTTAGATGGATAGAGTTTAGCCAGCGAAATGGTCTTTTGGCTATGGCTAACTTAATTTGAGTTTCTCGATTTATTTCTTTTTTGAAGAGAAGGTAAAAATCAACCCTGAAATAGTGGATATCATTCTCAAAAACAGACCTCTTGATGTCAACATGACTAAGTATTGCTACTCAATATCATACAAGCTAAGGGCTATCGTGAGCATATCGGTTTCAAACCAGAGAAACATCTACAATGGATTCAGGGTAAATGGGACCTGAAAGATGGAGAGATTGTTATTCGATTTGTTCACATCAGAGAAGGGAGAACACTGACAGTAGTGAATTATCAAGAAGACAACAAACTCACCTGTAAGATAGATGATGTAGATTCAGAAGAAGGAGATTATCATATCGGGATATGTTCTTTCACACGTTTTCCATTAACCTCGGGACCTTTTCGTCTTTTAATTTCATAAGTTCGTCTAACAGCCTGAACAAAGCAAGTTTTTAAATAAAAAATAGAAATTAGGTTTGATGAGATACACTAATATTTTTCCAAATCCAGTTGATGAAGGGTTTCTTAGGTTCAATATTGACTCAAATCCCGAAGAGCATATGGGAAAGCAAACGTACCGAAGACCTCCGATTAATCAACGAATGGACGTTGGATAAAAACCTTCATCCTGCATTGTTTTGCTTGCGTGAATTCTCCATTGTCCGAAAGACCCTTATTACGCCTTTCTTTTAAATGGGATGGAAGAAAGAAAATCTGGTAATTTTGGGTTCTTTTTCCCATAAGATTCCAAATAGATAACGTCTCCTCCTATTGCTGATATTGGAATAGGAAAAATCCTCTGTTCATCTGTCCAAGGTATTTTGATAAATCCGCCTTTTAGAACACATTCATTTACCCACTCGATCGCTCTTCGCAGTTCACCCAAGAAGTGAAAAAATAAAGGAGTTCTCCACCTAATATGCGAACTGGGGGTAGAGATCATCTGGGAACAGGCCTATAAGGACTGCCTCAAGAACGCGGACAAGTTTTTGGAGGACTCCACCGCATTGAAGGAAAGTAGTCCTGGTCATGCTTTGGCGCTGGCCATAATCGGACAAGAAGAAGTCGGTAAGGCGTTGCTTAGTTTTTGTATTGGAGTGTTAGAAGAGCTAGGTGAAGCGCAGCTCGCCCAGAAATGGCGACGGCAGATATACGAGCATGAAACCAAGCTGACATTGGCTATCATGACATCTTTCGCACAAAGTTTAGCGACAGTTGAAATGAAAAGGGCAATGGAAGAGATGCCGAATTTGATAGCAAAGGCGAGATCCAGCAAAGACCCGATTGGAGTAGCGAGTCGATACCTCTCGAAAATCTACCCATCGGTTAACCAGCAGACCAGCAGTGAGGTGCCGAAGACACTTGATAGTGCTTACACTTTGCAGGATCTGAAAGAAAGAGGCCTATATGTTGATGTGTCGGAAGACGGTAACATTTCAACCCCATTTGGGATTTCAAATGCAGAGGCCGAGGAGCAAATAAGAAAACTGAAAGAAGGTCGAGGGATTGCGGAGAAATTGATTACCTTGATCCTAAAATATCCGGCCAAGTTTAGACGCATTTCAGCGCAGGCATGGTTGAATGCATTTAGACAGTATCAGGCAAGTTCAAATATCGGAAATGCTGGTGCTTAGGGGCCACATTTGACAAGAAA
>Ga0315308_1002423_pt1 | contig 10589 bp, 8 predicted proteins | sample TDP3_MG_FD_203078 | JGI IMG/M metagenome (GOLD analysis project Ga0315308, IMG submission 203078) | Freshwater sediment microbial communities from Lake Towuti, South Sulawesi, Indonesia - TDP3 | ecosystem: Environmental > Aquatic > Freshwater > Lake > Sediment | place: Indonesia: South Sulawesi...
GCTGATAGCTGAGCGAATCAAACAGGCGTATGACGAGCGAGAGAAGGAAATGGGAGAAGGGATGATGCGATTTATTGAAAGTATGGTCACTCTTCAAGTTGTGGATACACGCTGGAAAGAACACCTCTACGATATGGATAAATTACGAGAAGGAATAGGACTGCGCGCTTATGGACAAAAAGACCCTCTTATTGAATATCAGAGGGAGTCCGGGTGGGCATTTGATACTATGCAACAGCGTATGAGAGAGGAGATTGCCGATTACATATTTAGAGTAAAAGTAATGGCTGAACGGGAAAGGGCAAGACCTCTCCCGAGGAGGGAAATGGCTCAAGGAGTTCCACTTGGCGGTGGAAAATATCGGGAGATGCCTGCTCGTGAAGCGATGACTTCCGCTTCATCTATTACTACGCCCTTCCCCAAGCGTAGAAAGATAGGGCGAAATGACCCCTGTCCCTGTGGCAGTGGGAAGAAATATAAGAAATGTTGTGGCAGATGAAGATTAAAAGTTAGTTTGCTCGTCGCTAGAATTTCTTGCTAACAAAATCTATTGTGAGCTACACTAAATTTCAAAAACTCCCCCCGATTTTATCGGGGGTCAGACAATTGAAATTTTACCGTTTCGCTCGCAAAGATTTAGTAACGCAAGAAATTAAGTGCTTCTCGCAAACCAACTTTTCTATATTGAGTAATTTTTGGTTTTTGATATTTGATTTTTGATTTGTAGTGTAGGGCTTTATGCCCGTAATAAATACGCCCATAAAGGGCTACACTACACGTAAAACTTGGCGGATTTGAAGCTTCTGCAACTATCCCTTCATCATCAGTCGCGTAGGGGCGACCTTTATGGTCGCCCGCAGGAAGGGACGGCACAGAATCCGTCCCCTACAAAGAAGCAAAGTTTGCGCTTTGCCGCTACAAGAGTGCTCGACCAAATTGGTCTATAGTCTGGAGTCCTCCCGAAAGGGAGGAATATAAATGAACCCTTGCTTTCGCAAGGAATCCAGAATTTATAATTAATGGAGTAGTTATGCGATGGAAAAATATAAGCTCAGCTTTTCTTTCAGGTATTTTGTTTATTCTAATATTTCCAAAATTCAATTTATCATTCTTGGCATGGGTAGCTTTAGTTCCCCTTTTCCTGGCTATGGAGGGTAAGAATTTAAAAGACTCCTTTAATTTAGGATTTCTGGCAGGCTTGATTTCTTTTATGGGGATTTTATACTGGATTGTCCCTACTATAGTGAGTAGCGGAGAATCAAAGTTATTGGCGTTTATTTCGCTTCTACTTCTTTCCTGTTACCTGGCAATATATTACGGTCTTTTTTGTCTAATCTTCAGGTATACATCCTTAAAAATTATCCATTACACGTTGTTAAGCCTCTTCTTTGCTCCTGCCCTCTGGGTTTCACTTGAACTTTTGCGAGCACATCTTTTTTCTGGCTTTCCCTGGGCTCTCTTAGGCTATTCGCAATGGAACTTCACCTCGCTGATACAGATATCGGAATTTACCGGAGTCTATGGGGTTTCTTTCCTGATTGTGATGGTGAATGGGGTTTTGATGGAGGTAGGACGCTCGTTTGGGTTCTTCAGAGGGGAGGAAATGGTTTCTAAGGCAAAAGTAAAAAGAAGTGCATTGCCTTTGGTCATAAGTGTGGTAGTGTTTCTATGCTGCTTAGCTTATGGTTTCATTATTATGTCGAGAGAATCTTTTACAGAAAGTAGAAATTTCCAGGATGAGGACTCACAGGTCAGAATCGCTTTACTCCAGGGGAATATAGATCAATATATGAAATGGGACAAAAATTATGAACAGTTAATTAAGGATACTTATGGCGAGTTGGTGAATATGGCTTCTAAGGAGAATCCTCAATTAATTGTCTGGCCAGAGACAGCGTTGCCGGGATACTTCAAACGAGAAAGAGAACTTCAGAAATGGGTAGAAAAGGTGGTTAGCCAAACCAGTGCCTACCATATTATTGGCAGTCCTGAATATCGAGAAGGAGCTTATTACAATGCAGCTTTTCTGATTTCGCCCAAAGGAGAGATTTTGGGTGAATATGATAAAATTCACCTTGTTCCCTTCGGTGAGATAGTTCCTTTTCGGCCAATCCTCTCCCAGTTCATTGGTGTATTAAATGAACTAGGAGATTTTTCTCCGTCACAAGAACGAAAGCTATTGAGCACCCCTTTCGGAAGTTTCGCTGTTCTTATTTGTTGGGAGGGAATTTTTCCTCATCTCGTTCGTAAATTCGTAAAAGATGGAGCAGATTACTTAGCTAATATTACTAACGATGCCTGGTTTTTAAGGACATCCGCTCCCTTTCAACATTTTATTGCCAGTATTTTTCGTGCGGTGGAGAATCGAGTGAGCATCATCCGCGTAGCTAATACAGGAGTTTCAGGATTTATTGACCAATATGGGAGAATAACTAAGAAAACAGAGATTTTTAACAAGGACTATCTAAATTCTTCTGTTTCCAGAAGAATTCACCAAACTTTCTATACCAATTACGGTGATATTTTTGCTTACCTGTGCGTAGCCCTGAGCATCTCTTTTATTGCCTGGAGGAGGTTTTAAGTGCTAAAAGATTTAAAGGACAAATTAAGATTGATTACAAATCCTATGCAAAGGCTAAGGAGGCATCTTTGAGATAGAAAAGAAAGAGGAAAGAATTAGAAAGTTGGAAAGAGAGACCGAGAAAGTAGATTTCTGGAAAGATCGAGAGAAAGCACAAAAGGTGATGCAAGAATTGAATTCTCTTAAGAAATCTGTTGATACCTGGAGAGATTTGAATAGTGAAAAGGATGAGATAGAAACGCTCCTGGAGATGGCTAGCGAAGAGGAAAAGAAAGGCTGGGCGGATCGCCATTATGAGGTTCAAGTGGTTGGGGAACTTGAAAGGAGAATTAAAGTTATTGAGACGAGAATAGAAACTTTGAGCCTGCAAGCCAAAATGGGGGGAGAATACGATAAGAATAACGCCATACTTACATTGCATTCCGGGGCTGGTGGCACAGAAGCTTGCGATTGGGTAGAGATGCTTTTTCGGATGTACAGGAGATGGGCTGAAAAGAAGAATTATACTGTTACCATTACAGACATACTTGCGGGCGAGGAAGCGGGGATTAAAAGGATTACCTGTATTGTAGCAGGAGAATACGTCTACGGTTTTTTAAAGTCGGAAGCTGGCATTCATCGACTGGTTAGAATTTCCCCTTTCGATGCAAATAAACGTCGCCATACCAGTTTTGCTTCTTGCGATGTAATCCCGGAAATAAGTGATGAGATAAGAGTAGAAATTAAGGAAAATGACCTGAAAATTGATACATACCGTGCCTCTGGTCATGGCGGGCAGCATGTTAACAAGACCGATTCTGCAGTACGGATTACTCATATGCCAACTGGTATAGTCGTGCAGTGTCAGAGTGATCGTTCTCAACATAAGAATAAAGCTATGGCAATGAAGTTGTTGCGAGCAAAATTATTCGAATGGGAACAGGAAAAAAGAAGGGTCAAGAAAGAGACTCATTATCAGAGATTAAGCGCTATTGCCTGGGGTAATCAGATTCGCTCTTATGTTTTCTGTCCTTATACAATGGTAAAAGACCATCGGACAAATTTAGAAGTCGGAGATGTAGAATCGGTAATGAATGGTGAAATTGACCCATTTATTGAAGCCTATCTTTCTCAGAAGGAGGAGAAGTAATTAAATATGCGTTATCTAGTAATTGGTTTTTTTTGTGGATTTTTTCTGTTAAGTATGGTTTTCGTTAATCCTGTCTTTGCTCGGGATGAAACAAAAGAATTATATAAAGGAGCGGAGGAGAAATATTCCCGGGGAGAAGTAGACGAAGCTATTGCCGATTTAGAAAACGCTTTGGAGATTGATAGTAATTTCAAGAAGGCAAAAGACCTTCTACTTAAGATTTTAATTACCCTGAGCACTGAATATTATGCGGAAGGCGATTACGAGAGAACTTTTCCTTACTTAACTAAAGCTTATAATCTTGCTCCTGAAAATGCAAAAGTAAGATATATGTATGAGGTTGTTTCCAAAGAGTTAAGAGCGAGGGAAGCGGAGAAAAAAGCTTCTGAACTGGAGGCTCAAAGGAGGGCCGAAGAGGAACACCGAGAGGCAGAACTTGAAGCCCGGAAGAAAGAAGGAGAGCTTCTGGAGAGAAAAAGGCGGGAGGAAGAAGAAAGAAAGCGTGAGATTGAAGCTAAAAAAAGAACAGAGGAAGAAAAGGAAAAGAAAGCCCAGTTCGAGACAGAGATGAAAATGGAACGCGAGGAGACGGAAAAAATTATTCTGGCGAAGAAAGAAGAGTTAGAAAAAGCCACAAAGGAATACGAAGAAATCCGTAAAAGATTAAAACGAACTATAATCTTTGGAATTATCAGTATATTGTTATCTTTCCTGGTCGTCATTTTTCTTATATTCATTATTTTCACGCATAGTGACAGGAGATTTGAGAGAAGATGGAAAGAGGAGAGTGGCAGACAGGATGAGTTTCACCAGCGAGTGGAGAAGATACTGCTGAAAGACCAGGAAAGGATTTTAGGATTATTGGAGAAGCAGTCCAGGCAATTCATAGGAGAGACAAAAAAAATAGTGGTGGAGACACCAGGTGGAGGCCGGGAAATTATCACTGACATAAATCCACATATTAGAGCAAGAGCAGACGGTGTGGAATTGATTGAAGCCACAGTAGACGATTCAGAGGTTGGAGAGAGGTTACTCAAGCCATTCTTAGAGGATAGGGAGAGTCGGATAAGGGCCAACGCGGGTAAAGCTCTATATAAGTTTAATAAAGAGAAAGCTATGGTAGTCCTTACTGAGATGTGTAAAAGCGATGACCAGTGGATGAGATTGAGCGGAGCTTGGGCGTTGGGTGAGATAGGTTCACAGACTGCAGCGGAAATCTTGCTTTCTCTATTGCAAGATTCCTGGGAGTTCGTGAGGAAGAGGGCTGCCAAATCTTTAGAGAAAATAATCACTCAAAAGAGAGAAGAGATAGAAGGAAATCTATTGGAAAGAATTGTGTCTGCTCTTAAGGAAGCTAAGAAGTAGCTGCAGAGTGACCGCGTAGGGACGACCCTTGTGGTCGCCCAACTGCCAACAGGAAGCAAAGCTTACGCTTTGCTGCTACAAAAACAGATTAGATGTAGCTGCAGAGCGAAGCTCTGCTATATAATTATGTCACTGCGAGTGACTGAAATTCCGATTTTCAATCGGGACTCGTAATGACCCTTCGGGTCAATTTTTTGTAGGCACGATTTTCCCGATTTCAATCGGGATGCAAGGTTTTTGTTTGACAGAAGAGAATTTTATGTAATATAATAAAAATTTTAAAGGAAATAACACTATGAATGAAATTAATAAACTGATTTCTGAGAGAAAACAAAAATTGGAAGAGTTGCGGAAGTTGGGGGTCGACCCTTACCCATATAATTTCTCTACTACCCACACTATTAGTCAGGTTAGAGAGAAATATGGAATGTTAAAAGCAGAAGAGAAAGCTGAGGAAACTGTCTCTCTTGCCGGAAGAATTATGAGTCTACGCAGGATGGGCAAAGCCACCTTTGCCCACATAAAAGATGAGACAGGGAAGTTACAGATTTACATTAGAGAAGATATTTTAGGCGAAAAGAATTATAAAATATTTAGAAAGTTTGACATCGGGGATTTTATTGGAGTCACAGGAAAAGTTTTTTCCACTAAAACAGGAGAGTTATCTATTCAGGTAGAAGATTTAACCCTTTTAGCCAAGTCACTCAGGCCATTGCCTGAAAAATGGCATGGGCTTAAAGACATCGAAACTCGTTATCGCCAGAGATATGTAGATTTGGTGGTCAATGAACAAGTAAAGAATGTTTTTCTTACTCGCAGTTTGATTATCAAAGCGATAAGAGAATTCCTGGAGAATTCGGGATTTCTGGAAGTAGAAACACCTATGATGCAATCGATTGTAGGTGGAGCATTAGCTAAACCTTTTCTTACTTATCATCAGGCATTGGATATGGAGCTCTATTTGCGAATCTCGCCGGAACTATTTTTGAAGCGCTTGGTTGTGGGAGGGCTGGAAAAAGTTTATGAAGTAAACAGAAATTTCAGGAATGAAGGGGTTTCCACGAGGCACAATCCGGAGTTTACCATGCTCGAAGTATATCAGGCTTATGCAGATTATAATGTGATGATGAGCCTTTGTGAAAGGATGATTCTATTCATTGCTAAAGAAGTTCTGGGGAAGGAGGACCTCCTCTATCAGAAAAACAAAATTAGCCTGGGAAGAGTTCCCTGGAAAAGGTTTTCCCTGTACGACCTGTTGCAGGAACATACCGGGCTTGACTTTATAAATATTCGTGGGCTGTCTGAAATGAGAAAAATAGCTGACAGATTAAATGTAAAATATGAGAAAGACACTCCCAAACCCAAAATTCTTGACCGCATTTTTGAAGCTTATGTGCAAAAGAAATTAATACAACCAACATTTGTGCTCGATTATCCCACTGAGTTTTCCCCGCTGGCCAAAGCGAAGAAGGATAATCCTGAATTGGTGGAACGTTTTGAGCTATTTATAGGGGGAGAAGAGTTGGCAAATGCCTATTCCGAACTGAACGATCCAGTGGAACAGCGAAGAAGAATGGAAGAACAGGTGAAGAAGAGAGACGTTGGAGAGGAGAGAGAGCTCCAGGTCGATGAGGACTATCTACGTGCTTTAGAATATGGTATGCCTCCCTGCGGGGGTTTGGGCTTGGGAGTGGATCGCCTGGTTATGGTGTTTACCGATTCCAATTCTATTCGGGATGTGATTCTTTTTCCGCAGATGAGGAAGGAAACATAAAAATCAAAAATCAAATATCAAAAATCAAAAACTAAAAACCCAAACCCCAAAAATCATATAGAGTGGCGTATTATGGGATATGAACTTTTTATTAGTTGGAGATATTTAAGAGCTAAACGAAAGCAGATTTTTATTTCGATTATTAGCTTAATTTCTATTAGTGGCGTAGCTTTGGGCGTTGCCGCACTGATTGTTACTCTCTCAGTGATGAATGGGTTCAGGAAGGATTTGCGAGAAAAAATTATAGGAATGAGTTCTCACATCATAGTTTTGGACCAGAGAAATATGGGAGTAGGAGAGCCGAATATAGCAAAGAATAAAATAGAGAAAATAAAATCGGTAGTAGCTGTTGCTCCTTTTGTTTATGGGCAGGCGATATTGAAGAGTGGAGATAGAGCCTGTGGAGCTGTAATCAAGGGAATTTTCCCGGAAGAGACAAAGAAGGTTGCCAGTCTCTTAACACATTTAAAGGAAGGGAACATTGACTATCTTGAACTTCCTTTAAAAGAGAAAGGAGATTTCCAGAGTAAGACTTTTCTAAAAAACCTTGGTAAACACGAAAATGGCATCGTTCTGGGAGTCGAATTGGCTAAAAATTTGAATCTCTCTTTAGGAATGAATGTCTTATTGATTTCTCCCATGGATATGGCAACGCAGCTGGGAATGATTCCCAGAATGGAGAACTTTCGGGTGGTGGGGATATTCGACTCAGGAATGTATGAATACGATGCAAGCCTTGCCTATATTTTTTTTCCCGTAGCTCAAAAGTTGTTTAACCTGGGAGAAAGAGCCACAGGGCTCGAAGTTAAAATTGATAATATCTTCTTTGCAGATAAAATTGCAGCCCTTATCCAAAAAGAGCTGGGCTACCCTTATTGGGCAAGGAGCTGGATGGTGACCCATAAGAACTTGTTTGCAGCCTTAAAACTGGAGAAGGTGACGATGTTCATTATTCTGGTTTTAATTGTGCTGGTAGCAGCTTTCAACATTATTTCCACTCTGATGATGATGACTATGGAGAAAACCAAGGATATTGGCATACTTAAGGCAATGGGTGCTGTAAGAAATAGTGTCCTCAAAATTTTTCTTTTCCAGGGTCTGACCATAGGTGTAGTGGGCACACTAATTGGGACAGCAGTGGGTTACATTGCCTGTCATCTTTTGGAAAAATACCAATTCATAAAATTGCCTCAAGATGTCTATTATATAAGCAGTTTGCCAGTGCACATGCAAGGAACTGATTTTATATACATCACTCTGGTAGTGATAATAATATCTCTAATAGCGACGATTTACCCCGCATATAAAGCGTCTCGCTTAGACCCTTGCGAGGCAATTAGATACGAATGAGGGAAAGGCTAAGAAGTGTATACCAGAATCCTTTCGTAGAAGTTGGGCATCTAAAAGAGTGAGGGAAAGGTTAAAAAAGTGCATAACCAGAGACCATTCTTAGAAGTGAAGAATCTAAACAAGATTTATTACCAGGGTGAAATTGAAATTAGAGCACTTGTGGGAATTAATTTGCGAATAGTGGAGAGCGAAGTGATTGCGATTTTCGGTCCCTCGGGCGCTGGAAAGAGTACTCTGCTCCATATTCTCGGTGCTCTGGACCGTCCAACTGAGGGAGAGGTTATTTTTCAAAGTCGCAATATTACTACTTTATCCGATAATGAACTTGCCCGGCTCAGGAACAGAGAGGTCGGTTTTATTTTTCAGTTTCACCACCTTCTTCCTGAATTTACTGCGTTAGAAAATGTGATGATGCCTATACTGATATCTCAAAGCTCTTCTCCTAAAGATAGGGTCGGTAATTCCTCCTCCAGGATAATGAAACAGAGAAGGGAAAAGATTGAGGAAGAGGCTTTAAAAGTCTTGACTGAGGTTGGTTTAAAAGATAGAATAAATCATAGGCCTAATGAATTATCAGCAGGTGAGCAGCAACGAGTGGCTGTAGCGCGGGCGCTGGCCAATAGTCCAAAAGCAATTTTAGCTGACGAACCAACAGGAAATCTGGATAAAAAGACAGGAGAGACGGTCTTTGAGCTCCTGTTGGGACTGAATCGGGAAAGGGGAAAGACCTTAATAATTGTTACCCATAATGATGTACTGGTTGAGAGAATAGCGAGTTTGGACTCTGGAAGGGTTATCCATTTACGCGATGGCCGAATAACCAGTAGTTCGTAGATTGAACCGAAATCACTATGAACTAATTACTCCAAACTATAAGGAGGTTTGATGGCACAGAAAATCTATCTGAATGGCAGATTGGTTCCTCGAGAAGAAGGAAAGATTTCTGTCTTCGACCATGGGCTGCTATACGGAGATGGGGTCTTTGAGGGGATTCGAGCATATGATGGTCGTGTATTTAGATTATCTCAACATTTAGATCGCCTCTACGAGTCAGCCAGGGCAATTGCACTTAAAATTCCCTTGACCAAGAAAGAAATGGAAGAAGCTGTAATTAAGACCTTAAGGGCAAATAGTTTGAAAAGCGGATATGTCCGCTTGGTAGTAACGAGGGGGGAGGGTGATTTAGGTCTTGACCCCAAGAATTGTAAAAAACCATCGGTCTTCATTATAGCGGATAAGATTGAGCTCTATCCAGAAGAGTTATATAAGAAAGGTTTAGAGTTAGTTACTGTAGCCACAAAGAGAAATATTCCGGAAGCAATAGATCCACGGATAAAATCGCTGAATTATCTAAATAACATTTTAGCTAAGATTGAAGCGGGCTTACAGAATATGCCTGAGGCGGTAATGCTTAATAAGGATGGTTATGTTGCAGAATGTACAGGAGATAATATCTTCATTGTGAAAGATAACATTTTAATTACTCCTCCATTTTACGTGGGTGTACTCGCCGGTATCACCCGTCAAACAGTAATCGAACTGGCGAGAGAGAAATTGGAGCTTTTGGTAAAAGAGGAGGTCTTTACCCGATTCCATTTGTACAATGCAGATGAGTGTTTCTTAACTGGCACAGCTGCAGAAGTGATTCCTGTAGTTAAGATTGATGGTCGACAGATAGCCGGAGGGAAGCCAGGAAAGATTACCGATAGACTTATGAAAGAATTTCGAGATTTAACCAAAAACGAAGGCACAAGAATATAATAACAAAAATCAAAAATCAAAAATCAAAAATCAAAAGTAGATAAGACAGGAGATAACTTATGGTTTGTGATGAGTGTAAAAAGAATGAGGCCACAATACATTTTACTCAGATTCTCAATAATAAAGTAACCAAATTTCATCTCTGCCAGGAGTGTGCGAAAGAAAAGGGAATCGTGTTTCCTTCTCTGGATGAGGCGCTTTTCGAAGGGCCCCATTTTGCTTTAGCATCACTTTTAGCAGGACTTAGTGACATTGGCACTCCTTACGCTCTGGAGAAGCCAAAAGCGGCGAGAAAGTGCCCCAATTGTAAGGCAACCTATGACGATTTCAGGGACTCAGGGAGGTTAGGCTGTTCTGAATGTTATATAACTTTTAAGAAGGAGCTCCTGCCTCTGTTGAGGAGGCTTCATGGTTCAGTCCAGCACACAGGGAAAGTTCCTCTCCAAAAAGCGGGAGCGGGCGAAAAAGTAAATGAGGTAATGAAATTGCGCAAGGAACTGCAGGCCGCAGTAGAGAAAGAAGAGTATGAAAGAGCAGCAGTAATAAGAGATAAGATAAAAGAATTAGAAAAGAAAAAATAATGCAACTGCAAAATATGCTTAAAGAGAAAATTGGGTGGTTAGAAAGTA
>Ga0315308_1002424_pt1 | contig 10588 bp, 9 predicted proteins | sample TDP3_MG_FD_203078 | JGI IMG/M metagenome (GOLD analysis project Ga0315308, IMG submission 203078) | Freshwater sediment microbial communities from Lake Towuti, South Sulawesi, Indonesia - TDP3 | ecosystem: Environmental > Aquatic > Freshwater > Lake > Sediment | place: Indonesia: South Sulawesi...
CCTTTCATGAAGCGCAAACGTGGAAATGATTAGCGTAAAGATCGGGTGCAAGTAGAGTAGCAGGACCGCCATCGATGCCGTGAGCAGCCTCAGTGTCTGGAAGTAGAGGAGTATGCCCGCTGAGACCCCGATGACGCCATGCGCGAATAGTAGGAGTGCGTCTATGGGCTTCACCATGAAGCGACGCGGGCCGATGGACAAGATCGCGGGGAGGAGCACGACGGAGGCTATGGCAAATCTGTAGCCAGCAGCACTCAACGGGCTCAGGCCATGGGCCATGGCAATCTTGGCTAGGACACCCGAAGAACCGAAACAGACGCCGGCCAGGAAGATCAGCCCGAAACCTAAGTTAGAAACATTTATCGAGTGCCGCACGGCAAATACTTAATCGATCCATCGTTTAAGTCTTTCATGCGGTGGAAGATCGAGCATTTACTTCTCGATCGCGTTGTGACGAAAGGCCATGACGAGTGAACTGCCATTGAGGGCTATGCCGATAGGAATCCCCCATCGACCGGTATCAATGCGCCATTTACGTAACTCGTAAGATCGCTGGCGAGGACCAAAGCCATCAGGGCGACTTCATCTGGATTACCAAATCTGCCGATCGGCAACCTAGCCTTGTATTCGACCCCTGACCTCACGATCCCGAAATCTAATTTGAGGATGCCCTTCGCGACCTTCTTTATCCCAGGTGTCATTATCCCCCCAGGTATGATGGCATTTATCCTGAAGGCCCTCCCATGTTCCTTCGCGAGCGCCCTCGTTATTGCGATGACCCCTGCCTTTGTGGCGCTGTAGTGTACAAGGTCCCTTTCGAAGGGCAAGAGGGCCTCAATGGAGCCGATGTTCACTATGACCCCTCCCTTACGCGATCTCCCCTTTACCATATGTTGGCACATCCAAAATACGGAATTGAGGTTGATCTCCATCACCTTCCGAAGGAACTCCTCATCTACTTCGGTAAATCTCCTAAAGGGATAGACGCCGGCATTGTTGACCAGTATATCGGGTTCCCTACCGTTCAATACCTCCCATAAGCCATCTATCTGCCTCTTCACGGAGACATTTAATCTGTGGATGTTTATCTCGACCTTAAAACGCGCAAGGGTGGCCTTCACCGCCTTCAGGCCATCCTCATTTATGTCCACCAGCTCCAAGTCTGCGCCCGCTTCCGCGAACCTGTATGCTATCGCCTTACCGATTCCCGACGCGGAGCCAGTGATAATGGCCCTCCTGCCCCTCAATGACATCAGCTCCGATAGCGGCTTCAGGGCGCCACGTTCGCTCACGAACAATTCTCGCACCTCGATCCTCAGCGTTTTATTACGAGGGATATTAATGGTTCCGTTCTCCCGACATCGGATGATAGTTCACCTTAGCTAGGCTTGGACCACATTTGCACGATAAGTACGCCGGTGAAGACAATTATGATGCCCGATACCTTAAGCGTCGTTAAGGCCTCACCCAAAAGGGAATAGGCCAACAGCGCCACTTGGATCAACATCGTGTTCTGCAGTATCGATTGCTCGTACGCCCTCAGCGTCCTCAATGCGTGGTTCCAAATTAGGAACGCGAATGCCGTATTCACCACGCTAAGCCAGAGAATTGTGGCCCAGCCATCATAGGAGACGGCCACGATGTTCCCAGTCAGAATGGCGGTCACAAGGAGCATCAATGATCCCAAAGCCATTGAGCAGGTGGTCAGCACGATGACGCTCTCTCCATCCCCCCTGAGGTAGTACCTTGTGAGGACCATGTATGCCGCCCAACCGATGCCGGAAATGAGTGCCGCGGCCAATCCCACGGACTCCCCGACCAAAATCGCGTCATTGGCAAAAAACATGAGCACCCCGGACAATGTTAGTACGATCCCCATCAACTGAATCGATGAGGGCCTCTCCCTAATGTAGATGTAACTGAGGGCCAACACAAAAATCGGGGTCAGATTTAGGACGAATGTCACAGCGACGGCCTGTAGATAATATAGGCCCACGAACTGCAATCCTTGGGCCACGAAGTAGCCAGTGAATCCCAGAAGCGACATCCGCCTGATGTCTACGGCCACATTCAACTTACGGCGTCGGTAAAACACGAAAAGCATTAGGATGATTGACGCCAGGGCGTATCGGTATGCTGCGAACGCAACCGGATTGATCTCCTCAAGGCCCAGCTTGATTAGGACATACGACGTCGACCATAGGAACGTGACAAAGAGAGCACCTGTCAATGCTGATAATCGGCCCGATGTCGCCATCTTCTGAGCCAATACCTTCTAACCATGCAATGCATCCATGACTTCCTTCTGAAATGCTTCCTTGTTAAGTACGAAGGCCTTTATGTACCTCGCGTTCACGATGCACCCTTCGGCGTTCCCCCGTCTCCTGACCTCATCTGGCTCCTCGGACCTATTGATCCACCTCATCGGCACCCCGGGGGCGAGTGCCCCGATTGCCTGCTCCGCCCTCTTCAGGAATACGTATGCGAATGGACATGGGGAGGGACCATGGATGAACAGCACTTTGCCTTTGTCCCCCTCCTGGGGGATGTATTTGGCTTGCTCCCCTGCCGTGGGTATATAGATGAAGCCTTCCACAAGGGGGAGATACAAGAAGTCGGGATCGTCCCCTATCTGCTTGAATCCCATCTTCGTGAAGAATAGGCGCGCCGGGTACTGACGCGGCTGTTCACCTGGAAAGGTCCTCGTCACGAGGGCCAGCGCCGATTCATTGCCGAACCATCGCCTGGGGATCCTCATCTCTGCAACTAGGTTGGCCAACAGTCGCCTTGCGATCCCCTTCCGCCAGTTCCGTTCTTCCGGGACGTAAATGCAATGGACGTTGACGATCCTCTCACCCGGAATGGGTTCATATTGGATGAAGCCCGCTGGAGACGGCCCCACATAGGCCAGTTTTGCGAACGATCCCCATCTTTGGAGCATGTCGACGGCCCATTTCCTCTTTTCTGCGACGCCCCTCACGAAGGCGGGATCGCCCCTATTTTTCTCAGTTATACATAATTGGCATAGATCATCCAGGTTATCGCTATCAACATCCCTTATCGCGATATCCGCCATCTATTCACTCGCCCCTTGCCTCGTTGTCACCCATCGCATCTAAACATCTTACGGCGTCTATTTCCTTTTCCTTTGGCTCACTTGGAAACCGAGGTGACATAGAGTAGGGATTTACCGCGCTTACCCACGACTTCGATGGCACCCATCCCACGAAGGCAATAGGCCATCTTCTGTGCAAGGTTATGGGACAGGCGCAGTGCAGTGGCCAGATCGCGGCTTGTAAAAGGTGATCGCATCGTGTCCGGAAGTAGGTTAAGAAAGTCGAAGGGCGACTGAAAGGAGATATGTCCAACGACATCTAGAAGACGTCGATCGACGGTACTCCAACCCTTGCGCGATCTATGACAGCTTCTGCGGCGTAGCTCCTCCTCTCTAATCAGTAGTATTTCTATTGAAAAGCTCGGATTGCGAACGAGCTGCGGGAAGCTGACCAGTTCGTAAAAAATGTCCTCAAGGTCCCCTCGCTTCGGCGACCTCCTCCACGCGAGTGGGGCCTGTCCATCCGCCGCCACATATCCGATCCACTTCTCCTTCGGTATCGGGAAGACAAGTCGAACCCGATGACGTCCTATCAGGGCTTTGAGCTTGCGCTTCAGCGCGGAAAAGTTACGGGTCTGGATCTCGATCAGAAGTTCACCGCGGACGATGTCCACCAAATACCCATCGACCGTGACCTCGCTCAGGTCGCCGGGCAGCATATACCATGCCTTTAGGGAGGCGTGTAACGAACCTTCTTGCATCGTACCTATGCCTTTGGCGTGGCCCGGAGGTACCATGTCCCATCACCCTAGGTACCCATTGATCCCGTACGTCGTCAGTGCGCCGATGGCCATATTTATGGTGCACGCGCGCACTACTTCCTCAATGGATCCGTCTCGACGTACCTCAGCAGTAGGAGGAGGCAGGGAAGCAGCAAGGCCGAGGAGACGGGCCCCCAGTAGAGCATCCCAACCGTATAGGCATGGCCTTCGGCGGCCGGCAGATCGACAAGGAATCCTGAAATAAGGCGGGCGAGGGATTGGAGGATATTCAACGGAATGGACACCAATCCATTGTAACTGCCAGCCCGCGCCTCCCCTCCCAACATCTCATCCTGTTGGGCTATGTCGGCCGTGATCGGACTCGGGAAGAGATACCATCCCGAGAGGCCGGCCGCCATCAGCGATATGAAGAGGAATGCTTGCGAGATGCCCGGCATGAAGTTGAGAATTGGCTGACCGATGATGAGCGTTAGTGGCAAGGACGCCATCAGGACCAACATCGACGTCACTAGCGGCTTCTTCTTGCCCAGTCGCCTGGAAGTTGCCGTCCAAACCACGAAGAAGACGACGGTCAGCAATAACATCAGGCCGCCAACCATCATGTATTGGACCCCCACGACCATTAGGACGTTCTGGACATAACTGAGGATCAGGCTCGCGAGGATGGCAGTGGGCATCGACATCAATCCCTGGAGCGCGAGCCAAGACCGGTAGTTCCTGTTCCCAAGCACGACTGCGATCTCCCGACGCACGTTTGGCCTCGGGATCGGTCTTTCCTTCTCCTTAATCTTGACGATGGCTGGCACGTAGAGCAAGACCTCGAAGGCGCCGAGCACCAGCAACAACAGGAGCGCCCGAGAGGTGCCCGTCACGAGCAGAAGCGGCAGCGAGAAACTCAGGAGCACTCCCACGACCTGCGCCATCATCCCGAAGGCGTTCTGGTATGCCGAGATTGCCACCCGTTCCTCGGGATCCGCGATCTCCGCCAGCCATGCCATGTACGGAGTGCTCAGGAGGCCGTAGCTGAGGTTCGCGAGGCTGAGGAACGACGTCACGTAGAGGAATAGCCATAGGCCATCGGTGACCGAGACGAAGTAATCGGGTACGAAGATCATCACGGTCGAGAAGGCGAGCAGAAGGCTTCCGACGAGGATGTAGGGCCTGCGCCGTCCCCATCTCTTCGACTTCGTTATATCGCTCAGGTAACCGAAGTACCAACCGAAGAAGGCGATGACGAGCTTCCCGATGGTGAATGCGATCCCTATCAGCAATCCGCCGAGGTGGAAGTACTCCAAATACAGCCAAAAGGTCGCGAGATCGATCAACGAGAGAAGGGCCGAGGAGCCGAGCCTGCCCATCGCGTAGATCAGCCTCCCACTCTTCGATAACAACTAGGCCGCCTTCATTTAGACGTGCCTCGGCATAATAATAAATGTAATTACGATATGGGTTGGCAATCCCCAGATCGACAGGGATCAAGTAATAAGCCTTAACCGATGATTCGAGATGTTATATCACAATGAAGGGGCAAACGCCGGTAGACTTCAATGGTTACGACACCATGTTCTACTATAGGGTCGATGGGGCCCTAAGACAGCGACTGAGGCTCCGGATCGCGAACAGAACTGGCCGACGACAATCGGGAATCGCCACCGTGTCCCTCGATGGCCACGAGAGGGTTGAAACCACATTACCCGTTATACGTGAGGGGGTGGGATCATATGCGGTTTTCGCCCCAGTCGTTTATCCGAGGTTCGGTTCCCCATTATTTCATAGCAAGAGACACGCCCCTGTAGACGCCCTCGTCGAACTTAGAGTGGGAGAGAGGACTGTGACGAAGGCGATCACGATAGGCAGGTGGCGGCCTTGGACCATATACGTCTGCCAGGATGTCTGCGCGGACTTCACGTGGGGATACGATGAGGAAGAGACGACCAAACTCTCCGCGGACCTGACCGAGGCGCACCTTAGGGAGATCCGAAGGACGGAAAACGGCCCATCCGGCTCGCAGAACAGGTGGAACATCAATCAAAGCATGGATGTGATGTGGTTCTTGGAGAGGAAGAAGAAGGATCTGATCGAAGAGCTCTTCGCGCGGGAGGGGGATGGCCACTTGAGCATAAGCCCGATTTATAATTCCTGCCTCACCGGGATAATGACGACCGAACAGGCAATCCGTTCCCTGTACTTCGCACGCAAACTTGAAGAACTATACGGCGTAGACATCTCAGCAGTGGAGCACATCGAGGTCCCGACGATAGCGTGGGGCATGGCCACCATCTTCGCCGGCGCGGGGATCAAGTACTTCGTGAAGGCGTGGTATGACTTCATGGCCCCATTCTGTATTGAGCGCGATGATGTCCCGATATATCGATGGGAGGGACCGGATGGCTCGAAGGTGCTCACGGCCTCCGACAAGGGCGCATGCCTGAGGGCCACGTATGCCCAAGCGAGGTTCCTGTATAGGCCCTACGGGGAGGCGATTCGAGAGCTCCACGAATGGTGGATCCCGCACTTCGAGAACAATCCCGAATATCCATATGACGCCTTCATCCTCCTCGGATCCCATGGTGACTTGGGAAGCCAATCGGCGGGGGAGATACATCGGCTCGTCTCGAACATAGCGCGATACAATTCCGGAGGATGGGAATATCCCAGGATAGTGAATGCCAATTGGAAGCATTTCTTCAAACACGTGGAGGAATTCATCGAGAAGTATGGGATAAGTCCGCCCGTCCTGAGGGGGGACCTCGGCAGTTCATGGGAGGAGTGGCCGGCCCATCTGGCCGCCGTCTTCTCGGGATTCAGGAGGGGGGCCAATGCCTTTGTGACTGCCGAGAAGTTGCTGGCATTGGCGACGCTCTTGGAGGGGGAGACCTACGCCAACGATCGAGGTAAACTCGAGATCGCCCAGACGCGCATGGAGCAGTTGGCCGAGCACCCCTGGAATGGAAGTCGCCAGGAGGAGAAGGAGCGCGCCCATCGCAGGAAATCGAAGTGGCAGGAGGAGTTGAACGAGGAAGTCGATGTCGTCATCGATGACGCCATCGATGCCATATCAAGGCATGTCTCAACTGGGGCAGGGGCCACATTGCTGGTATTCAACACATCATCTTGGGAGAGGACGGACATCGCGAGGGTCGAAGGACCCAGTGGATCTGGCCCACTCAGGATAGGGGATGACGCTGGCGGAGAAGTAGCCTGTGATTTCATGCGCATAGAAGGCAAGGGGATCACAAGCTTCATTGCGAGCGAAGTGCCCCCGATCGGTTACAGGACTTACAAAATACAAATTACAGGAGCAGGGCACCCGCCGGCCAAAGGGCCGCCCATGGCGATCGGTCGGGATTATATCGAAAATTCATTTTACCGCGTCGAGGTCGATAAGAGGACTGGCGGGCTTTTACGCGTCTATGACAAAAAACGTAAAGTGGAACTGGCCGACCCGAAGAGCAACTACAGATTGAATCAATATGTCTACCTCTCCGATGGCGCAGAATATACGCCAACTGAGGCTAGGATTGTCTCAGCACGACGCGGCGATGCATCATGCAGCCTCACGATCGAGTCCACCACGTTGCGCTCCAGGATTATGGCGACCATCACGTTGCACCACGATCTCGACAGGATCGACATAATCGATGAAGTTGAGAAGACTCCCAGCTCGGAACCACAGGAAGTGCATTTCGTATTCCCTTTTAATGTGCCGGACCGCGAATATCATTACGAGTCCACGGCAGCGGTTATGAGGCCCGGTTTGACACAATATGGCGGCGAACAGCTCAGGGGTTCTGGCCAAACCTCCCACGCGTGTCAAAGCTTTGTGGACGCCTCTAATGAGAAGTATGGCGTCACGCTGGCCCAAGTGGACTCTTGCCTGATCCAGTTCGGACATAGGACGACCTATGAAATGACGGAGGCCCCGGATCCAACCAACAGCACCATTTGGTCTCTCGTGATGTTGAATAAGTCCCCAGAGATGCTCGCCGACCAAGGAGGCGCATCGAAATTCACGTTCAGATATTCCATCAGGGGACACCGTGGAAAATTCAGGCCATCGGAGGCGGTGCGTTTCGGCTGGGAGAGGAACAATGATCTGCTCACCAGGTCCTTGACGCCATGCAATGAGGGCGAACTACCCCCCAAGAGTCATAGCTTCCTGAGATGTGAGCCGCGGAATGTCGTCGTCACGGCACTCAAGGTGGCGGAGGGGGGGATTGAGAAGGGCCTTATCGCGAGGGCTTGGGAGACCGATGGGAGGGAAACCCTCGCTTCTTTCAGCACATCGAGAATGGGCATAACCTCGGCGAGGAGGACAGATCTCTTGGAGAGGGACCTGGCGGATCTCAAAACATACGGGGGGAAGGTTTCGGTTTCGATCACGGGCCGTGGCATGGCCACTATACGCCTCATGACCGGTAATCGATGAGAGGGGGTGGGTGGGTCCAACGCCCATTTCCGCGGACGACGCCTTGCTGGCTTTCATGCACATTTGAGAAAGCGATAAGGGCGACGCAGGGCACAGAGGAGCCATAGGAGATGGTGACGTCGACGGAGGAGAAGGCCCAAATCGTCAAATGCCCGAAGTGTACATCGAGGATGGTAAAACAGCCCGACACCTATATTCTAGTGAGGCTGCAGAGGGAACCCACTGGTGGCGTGAATTTCGGCATAACGGATGACGTCACGTCGAAGATCTACGTCTGCCCAAAATGCCACTACATTGAATTCTACTACGAAAGGCCGTGAGCGTATGATTCAGACGGTTCTGGGCGCGATCTCCCCCGACGATCTTGGCATGACCCTGATGCACGAGCACATCTGCATTAGGCAGCCCGAATTCCACGGCCTCGACCTTCACATTGCCGACGTCTGGCTCAGGAGGCTGAGGAACGCTGGCTGTCGCAGCCTGGCCGAGGTCACGCCCATACCCCCTCACCTGCCCTATCCGTGCGTAGATGAGGCCGGCAAGCCAAGCATACCACTACGAGATCTCAAGGAATTATCGAAAAGGCACGACATCAATGTCATCTGCTCAACAGGCTACTATATCCCAGAGGCTGTCCCTGCACTAAGGGGCATGGATGCCGAGGCCATAGCGAACAACATGGTGGGGAAGGTTGAAGATGGATTCGGCGATGTTGGCGTACATCCGGGCATTATCAAGGTGGGGGGGCACCACTCCCCCCTGACTAGCTCTGAGGAGAAGGTCTTCGTCGCAGCTGGCATTGCCCAATCCCAAACCGGTGTCGCGGTATGCTGTCACTCCATCGTCGGTCCGCTCGCTCAGCTTGATGCCCTCATCAAGGGCGGCGCGGATCCCGATCATTGCTATTTCTCACATGTCGAGTGCGAGTTCGGGTGGGAGGGCCGTTCACCGAGGGAGGAGGCCAAGTACCTGGAGGAGATCGCCAATCGCGGGGGTTCGCTCCTCCTTAACAACTTCGGCTTCGAACACGACACGCCCTGGGAGGACCTGGTGTTCCTGATCAAGCACTTAATCGATGAGGGATGTGATAAGAAGATCCTGATATCTATGGACGCGAATTGGACGATCAGGCGAGATGGAACCGCGATGCTCGAGGCCGAGGACATCAATCCGGAATGCCGAAGGCGCGACTATGCATACCTATTCGCTAGGACGATACCCGCCCTAATGGAGGCCGGAATCGGCGAACGCGATATTCGGATGTTCTTAGTTGAAAATCCCAAGGTCATCCTAGAGCCGAACAAGAGCCCATAGTTCGGCCTCATATGCCGGCGTTATTCCGTTACCTCACTCTAGTCTCCTTATGATGTGCCAACCGAATTTGGTCCTGACCGGCTGGGATATTTCGCCCTTCTTTAGGGCAAAGGCAGCTGACTCGAATTCGCGAACCATCTGTCCCCTTCCGAATGTCCCAAGGTCGCCTCCTTTCTTCTTAGATGGACAGAGCGATCGTTCCATAGCGAGTTTCGAGAAACTAGCGCTCTTGTTCAGCTGATCGAGTATTGCCCTAGCCTCCTGCTCCGTCTTTACAAGTATATGTGCACAATGAACTTTATCGGCCATGATATGGAAATCATCGGGTTGTTCTAATAAGCCTTATGATTTTGCTGTGAGAACACTTGCCTAATGATAGAGGCATATCGGTGCCAAGGTCAGATGTTATGATGTGGGCATCATCGATCGTCGAGCTGCTTGATCGCATCGATCGCCATTTCGAGGGAGGCGATCGTCCTATCTGGGGCCACTTCTTCGACCCTCAGGCCACTGCCGAACTCCCTCGTTATGGATACAAGGGACGTGGGATCGCGCTCTGCGATCATGTCCCGGCCGACATTCGTGGAGAGCAATATCGTCCTGAATCCCGCGTTCTTAGCCCCCAAGGCGTCGCTCCGCAGATCGTCGCCGATGTGAACGACCTCACTTGGCCTCGCGCCCAATTTTCCCGCAGTCAGATGGAATATGGAGCGATCCGGTTTGCGGATCCCAACTTCGTCTGAGAAGATAAGGACATCGAAGTCATGGACGATGCCCAGCATTTGGAGGACCTTCCTCAGGGCGAAGCCGGGCGTCATGCCCACATTGCTTATCAGGCCGATTCCCTTGCCTCCCTCCCTCAGCCAACGGAGGAGGCGATCGGCCGCAGGATCCAAATATGGGGGATATTCAAAGATGGGGGACACATATGCCGAACTGAGCAGTTCTAATCGCTCCTCGCTCATCTCGGCTGCAATGCCAGACGCCCTCTCCAACAAGAAGCGTAGT
>Ga0315308_1002425_pt1 | contig 10586 bp, 11 predicted proteins | sample TDP3_MG_FD_203078 | JGI IMG/M metagenome (GOLD analysis project Ga0315308, IMG submission 203078) | Freshwater sediment microbial communities from Lake Towuti, South Sulawesi, Indonesia - TDP3 | ecosystem: Environmental > Aquatic > Freshwater > Lake > Sediment | place: Indonesia: South Sulawesi...
TCGCTCATAAGATCCCATGCATAACAATAAATTATCAAATTGTCTATTCTGAAATTACGTTATTATTCCGTAGCCTATGAGGCGCCATCTTCCAGCGATTTTTCGGCTCAATGCGGCTCTGGAGCCTTCTTCAGCGCTTATCGGTCGACTCAGCTCAAACGTGGCGTTTTCTCCCTTAATAGAAGTAACTGTTCCCGCTGTGATGCTGGTTCCAACGTCTAAGAGAAGCGCCTCACCCATCTGCACCCGTGCAACTTCCATCAACTCCTTGGTTCCAACCGCCCTCGGAAACAAATAAGTTTCCACAGTCAACTCAGCCCTAGTCGGCGGCAACATCTCAGGCTTGCCCACTATATTACCTGTCAAACCATCAGCCTTCGTCAAAGAAGGGTCAAGAAGGGTTCCGACACCCACTAAGCCGCCTGGCTGAGCCTCCTTAACCGTCCTGCCACCTGCGTGCAGGCTCACAATTTCGGTGAACAAGGGCTCGTAAACGGCTCGCCCCTGTTTTTCAATGCGTATCCCTGGGCGAATCTCAATTTGGTCGTCTACTTTGAACATTCCTTGAAGTATGGTGCCGCCTATGACGCCGCCTGCCAAGTCTGCTGCCAACGTTCCAGGTTTGTTCACGTCGAAAGAGCGCACAACGTGCATTCTAGGCGGCTTGTTTGGGTCTCGCCTGGGCGTTGGAACCCGTTCCTCTAAGGCTTGAATGAGAGCGTCTACGTTGACGCCGTGTTGAGCCGAAACAGGAATGATAGGCGCCTTTTCGGCTATGCTGCCCTTCACAAAGTTGACAATCTCTTGATAACTCTCCAACGCTCTCTTCTCATCAGCCAAGTCGATTTTGTTCTGAACAATGACCAAGTTTTTGACGCCCACGATTTCAATGGCAGCCAAATGCTCTCGCGTCTGAGGTTGGGGACAAGGTTCGTCCGCCGCAATCACGAGCATGGCACCGTCCATCACGGCAGCGCCAGACAACATCGTCGCCATGAGCGCTTCGTGACCCGGCGCATCGACAAAACTTATAGCCCTAACAAACTCGCCCTGCTCTTGACAGCCCTTGCATTTTGGTTCGGTCGAGTAGCACTGAGGCGGCGGACAATTAGGACATTTATAGATAGGTGCGTCTGCGTAGCCAAGTTTAATTGTGATGCCACGGCGGAGTTCTTCACTGTGCCTAGCCGCCCAAACACCAGTTAAGGCTTGAACCAACGTGGTTTTTCCATGGTCCACGTGTCCAATAGTTCCAATGTTAACTTCTGGTTGCTTGGGCAGCTTCTTCAGAAGATTCACCTCCGACTTTAGGAGCCTCTGTCGCTTCTTCAGGCTTAGCCTCGGCTTGTGCCTCTACCCTTTCAGCCTCAGCTTTTTCAGGCTCGGCCTCTTCAGCCTTCACCTTCTTCGTTTTCTTTGGTCTCTCTGCTCTCTTCGCTTTTTTCTCAACCACTTTCATGTTGACCTGAACAATGTCTTCGGTGAGGACGTTTCCCCGAAGAGTCTTGCGCTGGCGCTCTCCTTCACGTTTGGGATGAAATCCCACACTTTTGCTAACGATGACGCTGACGCGGACCCCTCCATGTATATTGTGGCGCATGGGAAAACCGTCTGTGTCAGACCCGCCGGTAATCTGCAACTTTCTGCCCGACATGCCGACGACGGACCCGTCGACCGTTTCACCAATTTTTCTGCCTACGAGCGGCACGGCTCGAGCGCCCTCCAACTCGACAACCTTCGACTTGCCCCCTTCGGGGTCTGAAACGATAACCTTGAACTTCGCCATGTGGGGAACATACTCTCCTACGTGTAAGCTTCAGTTAGGCATAAGTGAAGACGAGCAACCATTTATTAAGCATTCGCTAAACTAAACAGAAAGGCTGTGGGCAACACAAGTCATTGTGAGGTGCATCCCACTTGAAAAAATTGAGAACCAAAATCGGCGAGGTCGTTGAACGCCGAGCAAAAGAATTAAACAAACTCTGTTGCGAAATAATTCAAGCAAAGGGCGAGAACCCTCCGGGCGACGTCTCTGAAGCAGCCAAAATTATTGAACAGTTTCTCCTAACTGAAGGAGTAAGTTATCAAACTTTTGAGCCAGTTAAGGGTCACGTCAGCGTCGTCGCCACAGTTGGAAGAGGCAAGCCTTCGCTGATCTTTTGTGGACACATCGACGTGGTTCCAGCAGGCGACCTCTCCAAATGGACTATCCACCCATACGAGGGAGTGATAAAGCAGGGAAAGATTTTTGGTCGAGGGGCAATCGACCAGAAGGGTGGAGTGGCAGCCATGCTCATGGCTGCGGCAGCGGTCAAAGACTTTGAAGACGAGTTGTCTGGGAAAATAACGGTTGCGAGCGTTTCTGACGAAGAGGCGCTGGGACCCGGAGGCGCGCTCTGGCTGTTACAGAACAAGAAACTGAGTGGCAACATGTGTCTCATAACTGAACCCACAGGCTACCTTGACAGCGAATACAGAATAACCAGCGGCGAACGAGGAGCCTGTTGGCTAAAAGTTACGGCGAAGGGAAAGCCAGCTCACGCAAGCAAACCAGTTTTAGGGCGAAACGCCATTTTCATGGTGACTGAGTTTGTTCAAAAACTTAAGGCGTTAGAGAGCGAAGCTGTGGCAATTCCCAAAGAAGCCGAGACACTTGTGCGAAACGGCAGAAAAGTGCTGCGAAGGGTCGCAATCAAGCAAGGTGTGCCCGTGAACAGTCTTACCCGTACGCTTGACCACTACACCACGAATCTGGGCTTAATCAAAGGCGGAACCAAGATCAACATTGTGCCAGAGCGGTGTGAAGCTGAAGTTGACATAAGGGTTCCGATTGGCGGCAGCCCCGACGGTGTTGAAGAGTTCGTTCGCAGTTTGCTTCCTGAAAACGTTGAGTATGAGATTATCAGTAGGACGTTGCCTTCTTTCACATCGGCTGCTCATCCTTTGACAAAGGCTGTGCAGCAAGGCGCGAAACAAGTGTTTGGTTATAAACCGTCTGCCATCTACATGGCTGCAACCAGCGACGCCCACTCTTTCAGAGAATTGCTAGGCGTTCCAACCGTGTCTTTTGGACCAGGCTACGAAGAACTCTGCCACGCATACAACGAATTCGTCTACGCCAAGGATGTCTTAAACATGGCAAAAACCTACGCAAACGTTATCGCTAACATTTCAAGCTGAGCTTCCACGCTTATTAAGTTCGTTTTTCAAAAGGGCGAAGTCGCTTTCTAAAGCCTCCCTATACTTCGGGTTGTGCAGAACAGCAGCTGGATGAAACATCGGAATCACTGACACTGGCAGATTCAAGAATTGTGTTTGAATGATTTTGCCGTGTAGTTGAGTTATGCCTTCACTTGCCTTTGTTTCCAAACCAGCTTTTGATAGAATATAAGCGGTTGAGTGTCTGCCCAACGTGACAATTATTTTGGGCTGGATGAGCGCAATTTGACGGTTAAGATAGAGGCTGGTGCAAGTTTTCACTTCGTCTGGCTGAGGGTCGCGGTTTTCGGGAGGGCGACACTTGACCACGTTTGTGATGAAAACGTGTTCGCGGGGAAGACCAATCTTCGCTAGCAAGGCGTTTAGAATCTTGCCAGCAGCACCTACAAAGGGTAAACCCTTCAGGTCTTCCCAGTAGCCCGGCGCTTCGCCAACAAACACCACAGAAGCGTTAATGTTGCCTTCGCCTGGAACAGCGTTGCGGCGTCCCTTCCAGAGAGAACACTTGGCGCACACTCGAACTTCGCTGGCGATTTTTTCCAAAAACTCAGCCTTTGACAAGGTCTGCTCTACCTGTGGGGGATTGAGAGGTTGAGTCTCATTTGGCAAGTGTTTGTGCTATTTCTTTTACAGCTGAGACTAGTTTTTCAATTTCTTCCTTGGTGGTGTAGAGGTAGGCGGAGGCTCGCACTGTTCCAGGCTTGCGGATAACAACCTTGGACAAGGGTTGAGCGCAGTGGTGCCCCGACCTTACCATGATGTTGGCTGAAACGTCTAAGGCTAGAGCCACATCGTGCGGGTTCAAATCGGCTACGTTGAAGGGTATTATGCCAATTCTTCGTTCTGGTTCTGGACCGTAGACCTCAACCTTGGAAATGCCTGTCAAGCCTTCATACATCTGTTTTGTGAGCATTTTTTCATGGTGTTCAATGTTTTCCATGCCTATCTTGTTTAGGTAGTCAACTGCGGCGCCGAGTCCGATGGCGGCTGCCACGTCTGGGGTTCCTGCCTCAAAGCGTCCTGGTCCCTCCTCAAGCCTGTAATGGTCAATATCCACTTCTTCTATGGTTCCGCCCCCAATGTAAGCGGGTTCAACTTCTTTAGCCACTTCTTCTCGCATGTAGAGCACGCCTGAACCCGTGGGCGCACACATCTTGTGCCCGCTGAAGGCCAGAAAGTCGCAGCCTAATTTTTGCACGTCAACTCGCATGTGGGGCACTGACTGAGCGCCGTCTATTAGAATTAAAGCGCCGTGTTCGTGCGCGATTTCTGCAATCTCTTTCACTGGCGTGATTACGCCTAAAACGTTTGACACATGGGTTAAAGCAACCAGCCTCGTTTTGTCGTCAACAACTTTCTCGAAGTCAGCTGGATGCAGGAGACCCTTCACAATTGGCTTGCGAGGCATAACAACCTCAAGTTTGGCGCCGTGTTTGTCCCTGACCCTAAGCCAAACAATGAAGTTGGAGTGATGCTCCAAAACCGAGGTCACTATCTTGTCGCCCTTCCTCCATTTGAGCCCATTAGCAACAAGATTAATCCCTTCGGTGGTGTTTCGCGTCATCACAATCTCAGAAGTAGACTTAGCGTTGATGAAATCGGCGACCTTAGAGCGTCCTCGTTCATATTCTTCGCTGGCCTTAACCGCCAGTCGGTGAACGCCTCGCTCAACATTCGCCCTGTACTCGCGATAAAACTCCAGCATCCGTTGCAGCACTGGCTCAGGCGTCAGACTGCTGGCGGTGCTGTCCAGATAGATAACGCCTGACTTAAGGATGGGAAAATCCTCGCGTATCTTGCGCACGTCGAACAAACCATTTGCCTCCAAAGGCACTCTCCGACGAAGTCATTGAATTAATAACCATGTCAACTTCACAGTTATATCTTTTCATTCACCAAAAAAGCTACAAAAATCTTATCAAAACGCAGGCAGCGATATTAAAAAGCATGGGGTGCAAGAGTGTCTACATTTGAGCGTGTCTACAATAACGTGACCATAACTGTGACATCAGGCGACATAACCAAGTTGGAAGTCGACGCCATCGTAAACGCTGCCAACAGCCTACTCATCATGGGAGGCGGAGTCGCCGGCGCCATACTCCACGCTGGCGGAAGCGAAATTCAAAAAGAAGCCAGCAAAAAAGCGCCTGTTCCAGTTGGAAAAGCAGTGGCTACAACCGCTGGAAAACTGAAGGCGAAATATGTAATTCATGCGCCCACTATGGAGCGCCCAGCTATGCCGACGAGTAAACAGAACGTGAGATTGGCTGTGAGAGGCGCGTTAGAATGCGCTCGACAACTGGGCATAGCCAGCGTTGCTTTTCCTGGAATGGGCACGGGTGTCGGAGGCTTGAATGTTGAAGAAGCTGCTGAAGTCATGGTTGATGAGATAAAGAGCCACGTTGAATCTGGCACACCATTGAAGAAGATAATACTCGTGGGATTCGATGCCAATTTATCGCGTGCATTTGAGAAGGCGTTGAGGAAAAACGCACCCTAGTTTCTTTTATGCCCGTGAAGTGTCAGCAAAACCCGCAAAAACTTGAACCACAAAAATCTTATTTCTTGTCTATTCATAATTATTGACTAAGTTCTGGCATGAGCGAGAAATGGTGAATCAAAATTGAGTGTCGAAATTGAAAATGTAGGGAAAGACGTTCGGATGCGTGTTGAGACCGACTCGATGATGTCAACCGCATGGATGCTTGTTTACCTCCTGCCCATCATTGCAGCTGTCTTATACATTACGGTGTTTATTGTCACCATGATTTCAATTCTTGTAACGACCCCTCAAGGTCAGCCTCCCAGTACTACTCAATTTGCGCCCCTTTTTGCATCGATACTATTCATATATTTAATTGCGATAATCGGTCTCATACTGTACATAATACTCGTATACAAGCTTGCTAAGAGGCGCAACACACACTTCAAAAGACAGATTTTCCTCTTCGAAGACCTTTTAGCGGCAGTCAAAGCAATAGCGGCGAAAAAGGGCGTTGATGCAGAGGTCACTTTAGCATCCTGCGATAGGACTGTAAGAGAAGTCAAGGCTGAAGAAACTGAAAAAAACGCCGTGCTTTGGGCTATCCTGTCTCTACTCACAGGTATTGCAACTTGGTATGTCTGGTACTTTCTGATGAAAGACTTCTACAAGCATGAGAGAAGAGAAGATGGATTTTGGGAAGACATGAGCAGAGTGCTAGACAAATGTGGAATCAAGTTTTCAGTGCCGAGAAGAACGGAGGCTTTTCCTGAAAGAAGATTTGTTCTCTACTTAATTCTGACAGTAATAACTCTAGGCTTGTTCGGAATTTACTGGCTGTATGTCTTGCTGAAAGACCCAAATCAACACTTCACATATCACATACAAATAGAAGACCAATTGCTAAGCACTTTAGAAACAGTTCCCATCTAAAAAATTCCGAGACACCCAAACCTCTTTTTTTATATTCCAAGCAGGTATGGTGTGATATACGTTTCTACAAAAGCCGCAATCACAAAAAGTATTACTGCAGCAACCGCCAAAATCACTGTGTCCTTTATGCCTCGTTTAAACTTGGAACCATCAACTTTTTCGCCAATTATCTTTGCCATAATCACCTCAGTAGTTGCCACCTGCCAGCAGATTATAGAGGCAAACTGAAGAATGAATGCAGGTATTTCAAAAATCCCGTGGGGCACCAAGCCCACAATTGGATAAGAGATTCCACGGGTCATTCCCACTATCACTGCCATCGCTCCAATTACAACACCGTTTAACAAAAGCTCCAAACCCAGAAAAATCGTTCCAAGCAAAGGCACCCAAACAAGCATACGCAGGGGGTTCCAGAAATGACCCATATTATTCGAGAGGATATAGAAATAAAGGTTTTCAGTGTAGGGTGGCGGAATAGCAATGTAACTCCTTTCGGACTGTATCACAGACTTAAACCATTCCAGCAGCCACGGAACCATAGAAAAGGCAAAAACCGTCAAAACCATAGTGGTAATCATGACAGCGAAGAAAGCCAGTGCCGTTGCTTTAATAATGGTCTTGTTCCGTTGAACGCAAGAGGTAAATGTTTCCCAGACTCTTACGAAGAATGACTTTAAATTCAGAGCAGCATCCTCCAGAATACTAAACGCCCATCTGCGATTAAAATCTTGTCTGAAAGGGGCGCCAAATTATACCCAAAACAAAGCCTATAATAGAGTAAGGCTTACACAGTTTAAACGGGCTAGTTGACTATGGAAAGCCATAATGAATACATATTAAAAGTATCAAACCTGAGTGTCAAGTTTCCAAACGAGACAATTCTCGATAACATAAGTTTTCAACTCAAAAGAGGCACAACCCTGGCAATAGTCGGACCAAACGGCGCTGGCAAAACAACGCTATTCAGAGCCTTCCTGAATCTAGTGCCATACACTGGAAAGATCGAGTGGGTCAATAAAGTCAAGATAGGTTATGTACCTCAAAGGCTTTCTGTGAGTGACATACCAATTTCGGTAAAAGAATTTTTGTCATTTAAAGACACTCCCAACATAGAGGATTCCCTCAATTCAGTTGGACTTGATAATAGCCTACTGAACAAAAGCTTAGGCGTGTTGTCTGGAGGGCAACTGCAACGGGTGTTGATCGCATGGGCTATAATTGATAAACCAGATGTTTTGCTGTTCGATGAACCCACCGCTGGTATTGATCTAGACAGCGAGGAAGCCATCTATCGAATGTTAAGTGAACTCAAAAAGAAAAACGAAATAACAATACTTCTAATATCGCATGATGTGCACATCATCAGAGAGTATTCCGATTACATGCTGACTTTGAACAAATGTGTGACATTTTTCGGAGAATCAAAAGAAATAATGAATCCAGAATTGCAGAACATAATTTACGGCGAAGCCGTGTGCAGGGAAACAAAATAGGTGATTTCCTTGACAGACGGCTTCATGTTTAGTCTGGTAACAGGAATTTTCGTGGGTGTTTCAGCTGGTTTTTTAGGATCGCTTATGGTATTAGAGAAAATGGCGCTCGTCGGTGATGCTTTATCGCATGTGGCTTTACCTGGTCTTGCCTTGGGTATTTTGTATAACTTTAATCCTTTCTTGGGAGCGTTTGCTTTTCTCTTTGCATCTGCAGTCATAATTTGGGACATACAGAGAATTACCAAGTTATCCTTTGAAACCATCGTAGGTGCAATATTCACGACCGCTCTAGCAGTAGGAATACTGATGATTCGTGATTTAGACGCGCTTGAGGCTGCTCTTTTTGGTGATATCACTGCCGTAACTTTAATGGACACGACTGTGGCGGTAATCATTTCCATTATAGCTGTATTTCTAACAAGGATTATTTACAACAAGATTGTTTTGGGTATGATTTCTGAAGAGCTTGCAATTTCAAAAGGCATCAATGTTGCTAGAATAAATCTCTTGTATCTTTTACTCGTATCCATCGTGGTAGCAATAGGCATAAAAATTACAGGAACTTTGCTAGTCGGCTTTCTAGTCGTGGTTCCTGCTGCAGCAGCAAAGAATGTCAGTTCTAATCTATCCAAATATTCTGTACTAAGCTCTGTATTTGGCGCATTCAGTGCATCCTCAGGAGTTTTATTATCGAATTTCTTCAGTTATTTAACCCCGCCGCCTCCACCTGGTCCACTGGTGGTCTTGTCAGGTATTACAATATTTCTGATAGCAGTATTGGTGAAATGGGCGTCGAAGTTCCGACTTTAAGTCGTTACGTTTGTAGAATCGTTCACTGCAACTTGTCTATTTGCTGCAAGAAATTAACGATGTTGTCGACAACAGCCGTCAGAATCTTCTCTCCTTTTATCTTAGACGCTTTGGTCGCGTCTCCTATCAAGCCCGTCTTCGACCACTCTGAAAAAGGAACATAAACCGGCGGCATGTTCTTGGGTTTTCCACCCGTTAATTCTTTGACTAGTTTATCCCACGTTTCGTCTTTTTCCGCCCTTGTCATGTCTACCAGTTCAGGTCGACAAGCCAACATCATGCTGGTTTCACCCTCGTCGGCGTGCACAAGTTCTCTTTCGCATATCTTTGAGATTTCCTCGGCTGCTATGTCCCACCAGTCTATGCGAACGATTAGGGCTCCAGTTTCCATGCGCGCCTTTTGTCCAATAAAATTCACAACCTGCGTGTTTCCACCGTGCCCGTTGATGAACACTATCTTCCTGAAACCCTGCTTGGAAAAAGATTTGCACAAATCGAGCAGCAGGCTTGCCAGAGTGTCGGGCGTTACCGTGAAGACACCCTTCATGTCAACCATTGACAAAGAGTTTCCATAATAGACTGGCGGAGCAACCAAAACTTTGGCTCTCTCTGCCACACGCTTGGCCACGGTGATGGGAATCAGAGTGTCGGTTCCAACAGGAAGGTGCGGTCCGTGTTGCTCGACGCTTCCCAAAGGAACAACTACAGTGTCGACTTCCTTCAACGCGTCTGTTATCTCCCGAGGCGTCATCTCTTCAATCAAGAACTTCCTCACAACGCTTCACCCCAAGTGCAAATGTGCTTCACTATATCCTTGTCTCCTTTTGAAATATTTTTCGTCGCAACACTGTCGGATTAAAGTCCAAAACAACTTGCTTTACTTGATAAAAATGTCGGAAAATGTTTTTTTTGTTGAAGCCTTATTCCGACAAACTTTAATAGTTGTCGTGCATAAAGTGTTGTGCAGGCGAGTAAAGTGTCGGAATTTGGTGGCAAAAAACCTGAGACAAGGGAAGAGTTTGTTCGACTGCTCACTGTGGCTATGAGGAAAGAGATGGCGGCTAGGAAGATTAGGAAGCCGACAATCGCTGGAACGGCGAAGGCGTTGGGGATACACAGGGACACTCTCTACGAGTGGATGAGGGAGTTTGGCGTTAAATTCGAGGATGTCGGCAGAATCGAGCCTTCGCTTCCAACGGCTGTGAAAGAGCCTGAGGGTTTCACCTATCTCATCGGTGAGGCTCTTGTGGGCGAAGGAGTTGAGGTTGCGCACATTGACCTGTTGATAGGTGACAAAGACGGACCTGTGGGTGAGGCTTTCGCCAACGGCTTATCGAGTTTGTCTGCGGGTCACACGCCTCTCTTGGCGGTGATTCGACCCAACCTGCCGCCTAAGCCGCACACGCTGTTGGTTCCCAAGGTAACGGTTAAGAATTTGGAGCAGGCTGGAAAAATCTTTGGTCCGGCGCAGGCGGCTGTGGCCAAGGCTGTGGCTGACGCTGTTGAGGAGGGTGTGGTGCCCAAAGAGAAGATTGACGACTGGGTTGTGGTCTGCAGCGTCTTTGTGCATCCTGAGGCGAAGGATTATCGTCGGATTTACCAGTACAATTATAGTGCGACCAAGCTGGCCTTGAGGAGAGCCTTAGCCA
>Ga0315308_1002426_pt1 | contig 10586 bp, 11 predicted proteins | sample TDP3_MG_FD_203078 | JGI IMG/M metagenome (GOLD analysis project Ga0315308, IMG submission 203078) | Freshwater sediment microbial communities from Lake Towuti, South Sulawesi, Indonesia - TDP3 | ecosystem: Environmental > Aquatic > Freshwater > Lake > Sediment | place: Indonesia: South Sulawesi...
CGCCTATTTTGAACGCGCCAAGACTTCCGAGGAAATTAGTTATTTCATTCTTCAGATGTTTTTCACTCATACAGGCTTTCCTCAAGCAGTAGAGATAACACAGGTTACAGTTAAGAATTGACCAAAGGTTATTGCCGTTAAATGACGATGAGTTGAAAGAGACTTTTGTTCATGAACGAAAATTCTGTGATCAGAGCTATTCAAGGAAAAGAAGTATAGAAAAAATTAGGAATATGGTTTTAGCTTGTTGTGGTAGGTGGACTTGGCGGGGGAAGAGCTTGGGCTTTGGCGCCTCGTCTTCTCACGACGAGCGCAACTGCTACTGCCATGATTGCGATTATGCCGCAGAGCAATACGAGTCCCGCCCAGTTTGGAGCCCAAGGCACTGCGCCTGTTGTTTCTGCTATGTAGGCTGTGTAGGTTGGGTCGTGTTTGACTTTGAATCCGCTGTATGTTGGGTACGAGATGACGTAGAAGCAGTCTGAGTACGTCATGTCTAGAATCTGGTCTTTGGCTTTCTGAAACAGGGCTGGAGCGATGTGCTGCACTATCAAAGGCACGTACTTCAGCAGTGAAACGTGGATGTTGAACAACGGGTTTTTGGCATATCCAGCTCTTGGAACGGATCGGGCTATAGTGTTATGCGTTGTGTATTCCTTTTCGGATGAGTCTTTTGTGTAATTGTAAAGCTGGTATGTTGCCTTTGTGCCGAAATCGGTTTTGAAAATCTCCTCATTGCCTGCTTTAGTTGATATTGCACCGCCACTCAGGTCCACTTCCCCGTCTGTTACATTTTGGTTGTTACAGGTGCTTTGAGTCTTTATGTTGCTGAGAACCAGCGAGTTTTGGAACAAGACCACGCTCATTTTGATGCCCTGTTTCTCAAGGAATTTATAGATCGTTTCGTCGCTGAGTTTGATTCTGCCGTTCAGCGTGTATGCGCCTGTGCTATTGTAATGGATAACAACAGGTGGCAGGAGGAGCAATATAGTAGGCCAGAAGATTAGCCACAGGTTGATCATTCTGCCGATTGTGTAGCTGGCTGTGAGTGTTACTTTGTGATTTGTTGGATTCAGGTTTAGCTCGTACAGGAATGCGAGTTCGTCGTAAGTAGTGATGGCTATGGGTAATGCTTCGAAGCGCGGGCTAATTGGGTCTATCCACATTCTCCACCAGACCGCTGTAAGGTTTGTGTAACGCATGCCCCAAGTCCAAGTCAAGTCGTTGTTTGAGGGGGATAGGGGTATGATTTCGGTCTTGCTGCTCAACGCTGGCTTTGCCTCGTCACCATAGATTTTTGTTAGGTCGAATCCAAGGGAGAACGAGGCGTAGAGGTTGTCGTTTACGTCTGGAAAGCCTGAACGCTTTGACGTGTCTGTGTCGTTGAAGGCGAGTAGCATGATGAATGAAGAGCTGGTGAGCACGTCGTTGCCGTTGGGTGTCTTGTAATGTTCAATGAAGCTCTGCACTGGAATTGTAAGCGCACCTGTTCCAGCCGTGATGTTGACTAAGCCACTGTAGAAGAGTTGGAATCCGCTCACGTTAATGTAGGTCTGATAAAGATAAGCGTGCCAGTCGGAGTCTGGAATAGGTTTGCCTGCGGCTCCCGCATATGTACGCGCAAAGTCGAAGAAGTCGACGGTCTTGCTGAAGCTCTTGAGTTTGAAGTCATTCGCTGTCAATGTTTCAGCTGCTGCTGGATCTATCATCAAAGTGGGTGACAGCATCAGCAATAGCATTATTCCTGACAATATTTTCTTCTGCATCTGGTTTCACGACTCGAAAGACAGTGGATTCGTGAAAATAATAGGGTTATGAACGCAGAATCAGTTTTCCCAATGCACTGCGCCAGCAGAGGCCTTGACGCTGATAAGATTCTGAGTCCGCAGTCACGCTCTTAGAGTGCTCTCTATGGCTTTTGCTGCTTCGTTCACGCCTGCGAATTGTCTGGAGAATCTGTTCAGTTTCTCAACGTTGCTCTTGTAATGTTCTAAGCTTCTTTCCATTTCTTTCAAGGCTGAAGTCAGCTGCCCGCTGTTCTTCGCCACAATGGTGCAGTTCAATTCTTGCAGTTTTCTGCCGTTTCCTGTTTGCTCAGGCTGAGTTGGCACTATAATGCTGGGCTTGCAGTGTTTTATGGTTTCGAAGCATGTGGCGTGCCCGCCGCTGAACACAACGAGTTTGGAGTTAGCCATGAACTCAAGGCGTTCTTCAGGAGTCAGCCATGTGTGGATTTCGCAGTTTCCGGTTTTTTTCATGATTTTGCTGCCCGGTTGTCCTAGGCTTATGATACATCTCGTTTTCAGCTTCTGCAAGATAGGCATCAGGATTTGGGTAAGCTTGGCTCTGGTGCCTAATGGTCCGCTGATTGGAGCGAAGATGTGTTTTTCTCTGCCTTTCGTTGGCGTCATGTCTACGAAGCTGCCTGCGAATTCAACTTTGTCTTGTATGCGCATGTCTTCTAGGTCGCCTAGGTTGTGTTCGCAGATTGTGTATGGCTTAGGGTTGTCTGGCACGATTATTCTTGTGGATTTCTTGACGTAGCGTTCCGTGAACCTTTCACCTGGAACTAAGAGGGGCGAGAAGGCGTAGCTCGGTCGAATAATATTCGTGACGTAGACTGACGGGATTTTCCATCTACTTGCCAGCCGCAGTGCATGCATGTCTCCGTCTGAGATTAGCAGGTCTGGCTTGATTCTTCGAATGTGTTGTCTGAGGTCGTAGTAGCGGTGAATGGTTTGGGCTGCGCTAGAGCTTTTGATCTCAAGTCTGTTTTTCTCGTGGTTGAAGTAGGGAAGCGGAAAGAGAATGTTCAGGATGGATGCTGAGGCGATCACTCCATATGCGGTTTCGTACCATGCTACTGGCGTGCAAGGGTAAACGTTTTCGAATTCTTTCTTTAATAATTGGTAAGCTGTTCCTCCTGAGAAGAAGTTAAGTTTGTGTCCTCTTTCCGCCAGTTTTTTGCCAAGCGGTATGAGCCGTGTGACGTGTCCGAGTCCAAGCTCGGTGCAGCTGAGGAGCAGCTTCATAGCCGTTTAGAGGAGTGCACGCTGTTTATTTTGATTGTCCCTGAAGGGAGTGTGCTGTGGCTTAGAAGAAGTTGAGGAATTTCAGCGCCATTGCGGTTATGATTGCGATGCCGACGAGACCGGCGATGAGAATGATTGCTCCTCTTGACGGCATGGAAAAGCCCGATTCTCCTGTTTCTTCGATTTGGAAGGCTTTGATTTCTCCTGTTGCCACATCGACTTGCACTGTGGCTGTTCGCTTTTGAACGTCGACTTCAACTAGGTATCGTTCGCCTTCCAAAGTTACTTTTTTAGGGCGTAGAGCTGCGCGTCTGTATCCCAATCGGTTCAAGAAGCCCTGGGCTAGCCATGTGACTCGCTCAGCGTCTATTCGCCTTCTTCCGGCTTCAGTGTCAGAAGACATCGTGGTTCTACTGAGGACCTCTGCGTCGACCGGTGTTTTAGGAGTTATGAAACTGTAAGATAGATTCTGAATGTGCGTTCCAGCGTTCTTTGGCACGTGCATGTCTATGAGTAAAAAATTGGAAAAAAGGAGTTTCAAGTGTCATTGTTTGCTTCTTAGTGTACCGGCTGTGGCGAAATGTGTTTTGGCCATGTCGACGAATTCAATCCACACGGCGTCTTTTGAAACGCCTAAGACCTCTACTAATGTTTGGGTGAAGGCTTTGGCGATTCTTTCTCTCTGTTCGTTGGTTCTTCCTTCTATCATGTGTACTTCAACATACGGCATTCTTTATGTGAACCTCCTTTCTGTTCGACGATTCTAGGCTTATGTGACGTTATAAATATGATGTTTTTTAACCGATGGGTTCAAATCTTGGTATGACATATGACATTTTTCCAAAGCGTGGTCCAAAGATGCCCAACGTTGTCATATTGAAGGGAGAGAATCCTATCGAGACAACAGTCAACGCGCTGACGATGATAGAGGCTGACGTGGACAGCGCTCTCGCTCAGTCTGGGAAAAAGCCTGTTTTGATCAAGCCCAACTACATCAACTCGAAGCATCCTTCAACAGGCATCACCACAGACAGCAGAGTCATAGAAGGCATAGTGAAATTCTTGACCAAACGCGGAAAGGCAAGCGACATCATCATCGGTGAGGGCAGCGGATTGTCCGACACATTTCAGGCGTTTAAGGTTGCAGGGGTGGATGAGGTTGCAAGACGCTGGAATGTAAGGCTTATAGACCTTAACAAGGACGAATTTGTCAAGGTTCGGGTGCCTGATCCCCTGAATCTGAAGAAGGTAAGAGTTGCCAAAACCGCATTCGACAGCGCTATAATCAGCGTGCCTAAGCTGAAGCCTCATCGAGCAGCCGTAACTACGTTGAGTTTGAAGAATATGATGGGTGCTTTGGCGTCGAAGGGCTCGATGCACATGGGCACCAGTCTCAGTGCAAATATCGCCGACTTAGCCTCGGTGTTGAAGCCCAGCGTAGCCGTGGTTGACGGTGTTATTGCAGGTGAAGGACATGAGACAAGCAGCAACCCAGTGGAGATGGGCATCGTCATTGCAGGAACGGATCCAGTAGCTGTGGACGCTGTGGGCGGCGCAGTAATGGGCATTTCGCCAGCTGAAGTGAAGCACTTGTTATTAGCCGAGAAGAAGGGACTCGGAACGTGCAACCTCGATGAAATAACAGTGCTGGGGGAACCTATAGAAAGGGTGAAGCGGAAGTTTCGACGGTCGCTTCAGTCACGTGTGCTGGCTCACCTCGGCTAGAATGTATGTGCGGTGTGCGGAATTTTGTCAAATTCGGCTTTGACTCCGAGGTATTCGAGAACTACTGCTTTTACGAAGTACCAGATGACAAAAGAGAAGTAAAAGCAACCTAAGAGTGGCAGTGTCAAAGCATCTGTCATTTTGTTTCCAGCGCGACGATTGGCAAGAAGAGCGATTGCTGTGTAAACCGATGTGGCTAAAATCCCCACGTGCATAAGGAGATACTCTCTTAGGCAATAGCTAATAAAGACGAACGTGAGGGTAGCAGCCCAGACTAAAGGGAGTGAATATCCTAGTGCTACAAAGAATAAGCCCAAAAAGCCGATGTGTCGAAACACTCTTTTGGAGAATCCCTTATGTCTAAGACTAGCCTGCACGGATCCTCTGATCCATCTTTCTCTCTGTTTTTTGAAGAGCGAGAACGAAGGCGCAGCTGAAACACAGCTGATAGCCTCTGGCTCAAATTCCATTCTGTATCCTCTGGATGCCAAGCTTACAGACGTGTCGAAGTCTTCAGTCAAGGCGTCCCCGGCAAACGATGCTAGCTCTCGCCTCACAGCGAAAAAGGCTCCGTGAAGGATCGGAAAGAAATCAAACCTGCTCGAAAACGGGTGAAACCAGTAAAAGCAAACGCTAAATTCCAAGGCGGCAAGTTTGCTGACCAAACCGTTGGACCGAACCTTTGTCACTCCTGTTACGATGGCTACATTCTCCGAGTCAAAACGCTTCAACAGATGCTTGATGCAGTCTTTTTCGGGACGATTATCAGCATCAAACACGACTATAATATCCTCTTTGGCAATCGCTGACCCTTTGTTTAGCGAGGCTGCTTTTCCAAGTCTGGTCTCGTTGCGAATGACAGTCAAATTCATCCTCTCAGCTACTTTCCAGGTGGAATCAGATGAATGGTCATCGATGACAATCGTTTCAGTTATGGGAGAGCTTGAGTTTCTGAGGTCTTGCAGCAAGTCACCTATCACGCCTTCCTCATTGTAGGCAGGAATAATCACCGAGCATCTATCAGGAATAGAGCCTGAACATTCTTGATGGTTGATTCTGCGAAAAGCAAAGTAGGATACAACAAGATAGTAGGCAACTAGAAAAACGGTAACAGCTGTCAAAAAAATGCGTAAAGCCGCAGCTATCACAATCGCTTATAGAGGTTCTAGATGTAAAAAGGTTTGGCAGTTTCGGCATTACTTGCTTTCAACGCGGTTTCCTTCAAAGTTGAGCTACTAAGGCGCGCGTCTTTTGCATTTAGAAAAAGCCTTTGAAGGATTCGAAGACCAGGCGCAGATAGAGATCCGATGTGAGAATTGACGATTAAACATTCCGTCCTGAGATTTGAGACGTAACTTCTAAGCGATTTCTCGAATCGGTCAGCTTCGAATTTCAGGTTGTACCATGTGAATTCCTGCGTGATTGGTATCTCCCACAGCCTCAGGCTCAAAGGGTGGAACATTTTTGATGCAGGCGGAGTTCTTCTTGTGAAAATAGAGATTGCCCTTAAGGGCGGAACGTAAGAAAGAAGAATGCTCCGAAACGCCATTTGTGATGAGTCGTAAAGGAAATTCAAGTCGTTAAGTGCCTTCCATAGACTCTGCCCGCAGTGATGATAAGGTGCTCTGAACCCAACTGGATCGGTGTCCAACTTGTCGTGCAGTATTCGACGTGCCTTTACGAGTTTGTTCTTGATTGATGAGTAGCCTAAACTGAACATGTCGAGAGGGTATTCAGTCTCGAAGGGGACATGGCTTAAGCCGTGAAGACCTATTTCGTGGCCGCGGCTTTGGGCGTCTCCTAGGATTTGGGCAAGGGAACCGCATAGATCCCATTTTTCTTCACTCTTTGGTACAACGAATAAGGTTGCATTAATGTCGAATCTGTCCGCGGTTCTCAGAAGCTCTTTCAGCCTGGCAACCTTGGTGTTGGGCGATATGTCATCGCAGCTGAACGCCATCATTGGTTCATACATTAACTGCCACACATTAGTTGTAGTCGAAGCATAATTAAGACTATTCTGTACAATAGTAATGTTGGAGTATGCCTCTTTGAGTCGAGTTCTTTCAGCCGTCCCCTTATCTGGGCTTCTTGCAGCCTCTTTCTTGAAGCTTCGGAGGACAAAATGGAAACAATATTCCCTTGTGGTATCTAAATCCTATCGAAAAGGTCCGCCTATCGCCATGTGGGCGATAACCACGCGCTGCAACTGTCAATGCTATTTCTGCAAGGTCTGGCGAAAAAAGGTGATTGAACCCAGCTTGGAGCAGGCGTTAGAGACTATTGACATGTTGGACAGCATGGGCTGCTACAGCCTGAGCATAACTGGTGGAGAGCCGCTTCTGTATGCTCACATCGAAGACGTTGTAGACTATGCTCATGACAAGGGCTTTATTGTTCAAATAAACACAAATGGCTCTCTCTTAGCTGAAAGCATTTACAGAATCTCCAAGGCAGATCTTGTGACGATTTCGCTTGATTATCCAAATGAACGGCATGATGAGGCGCGAGAGCATCAGCGTCTGTTTCATAAAGTGTTTGAAGGCGTTGCTGCGTGTAAACGCGCAAACATAAGGGTAGACTTCAGCGCGCTCCTGCTGGGAGATCAGGAGATAACAAGGCTGGTTGATATTGCGCAAAGTTGCAAAGCTAGCTTGGTTTTGTCTTATCCTGAGGTTGGAGGTTCACTTCACGCAGATGTCTGGAACGTGCCTTCAAAGCAATGGCTGATAAACTGCTTCAGATCGGCGATAGCGTTGAAGCAAAGTGGCAACCCAATATTCAACACTATGATGGGTCTGCGCGAAGCAATTCAGTATTTGGAGACTGGCAAGCGTTCCATTCCATGTTTTGCAGGCGAGAGCATAATCTACGTAGACTGGAGCGGATGGGTCTATCCTTGTCTTCACGAGTCAAAAACTTGTCGCATAGAGCATTTGACTGAGAAATATCCAAGTTTACCTAAATTCTATTCGTGCACCAAATGCTACGACCAAGCTTGGCTTGACCTTTCAGCCATAGAATGGACTCTGACGAATTTCAGACCAGACTTGAGCTTCCAAGATCTAATGCAAATAGGGCAGATAGCCTTGAAGATGGTCTAGGTCGGGAAAACCTGATTCGGTAGCGGGCGTACAAAGCCCACCTGAAGAGGATAACGCTCAAACCGATAGTTGACCCAATGAACATGTCCACGAGCAACGTGTGCTCGTGGCCTGAAACAAACGAGATGAGCCAAGCAATCGACCATGGAACTGGTCTTCCTCCAACAGGGTACGGATCCATCCACCACCAATTGGGATAGTTTAACCAGTTTAGAGGTCCGTTTCCACGAATGGATTCAATGACGGAAGCGCTGACTAAATCTAGAAAGCCAGAGCTGACAAGAATGGCGGGAGTTGCCAAGAGAAGGATTATTCCAGCGTAGTTTTCGCGTATGGTCTCCCGCGCATTTCTTTTCCAGAAAAGGGGAGTAACCGTTATTGCGTACGTTAAGAGAAACATGACTGAGCTAACTGGAATCCAGTAGGTCGGAGCCTGACTTTCTGGAATGACTGCGCCGAAAAGGGTCGCGTCAATGGTGGCGTAAAATAAAATGCTGAAAGCAAAGGAAAGAACAGCCAACTGTAGCATTCGCTTTTCCGGGTTCAACGGATCACTGCTCTGCACATATGTTGCTGTACATATTGAGATAAAAGAATGCCCATAGTGCCTGTTGATACGGTTAACCGTGTTTCAGCATCGACTGTGCGTGATGGGTGATCGTGTTTCTGATATCTTCCTTTGTTTTGTGGGGTCTCCAGCCTAGCAGTTTTTGTATTTTCTCTACGGATTCTGATGCAGAGCGTAGTCGTGCAGAGGGCTTTGTTGATCTGATCTCAGCTTTTGAGCCTGTGACTTCGCAGATGATTTCGTAGAGTTCACAATACGTCAAGTAGGTTGCCGGATTTGACAGGTTGAAAACTTGACCGTAAGCGTTCTTTTTCAGAGTTGCAGTTACGAAGGCTTCAACCACTTCATCGACGTGTATGGTTCCGAAGCCGTCGCCTTCCTGAACCTTTATGTTTTTGCTCTTGGTCACTGTGTTGACCATGTCTTCGTTCATGAAGAGCGTCTCTTTGTCGTCGTATACAACTTCTATGCGAAACGCGGTTGCAGGCAATCCGCGATGGTAATTGAACATGAGGCAAAGTTTCTCGATTGTTAGCTTGAGTATACCATACGCGGGTCCAGGGTCGCCGTTCCATGTCTCAGGTTTGCAGACAGATTCTTCATCCAGCAGAGGCGATTCGGGTTCTCCGTAAACGGCGCAGCTGCTTGCATAAAGAAAATGCTTGGCACCATGCGCTTTAGCTGCTTCCAGCAGGTTCAATGTGCCTCTGATGTTGGCGTCGAACAAGTCGGCTAGTGGAAGCCGATGCCTCCAGCTATGTCCATTCCAGTTGATCGCCAAGTGATAGACAACATCAACATTGCTGACCGCTTTTTTTACAACAGCTTTGTCACATATGCCGCCACGCTTATCATTGCCGCCGATACCTACAAGCTCTAGGTTCGGGCTGCTCTCGTCTTTAAGAAGCCCTGTTTGGATGTCCAAGACTTTTACGCTGTATCCTTTATGCAGTAAGGCTCGCACGAGCCGAGCGCCGATAAATCCGCCGCCGCCAGTAACCAAAACTTTCTGCTTGAAATCAAATGGAGTCATAACTAATACTTTCTTTGATACGGCTATAACAGTGTTGGCGCTGTAGCTGGGATTTGGGCTTGATGGAGTTGTTGCTTCAACCGTTTACTCTATATCTTGGAACTTCTCATGGAGTAGGCTTCTCGAGTAGAATGGCTGCAGGTGTAGCTAGGACATGTTTGACTTGTGGCTGCTTCCCCTGTTCGGTTTTCTCATCGCTATAGTTGCTTCCTTGACTGGCATTGGAGGAGGCATATTCATTGTGCCCGTGCTAACGTTTTTCTACGAGTTTGTTCCAGCCAACGCCGTTGGCACGAGCTTAACAACCATAGTCTTCACGGCGGTAGCGGCAACCCTAAACTATGCGAGACAAAGGCGAATCTACTGGAGAACAGGTCTGATCCTAGCCATAGTGACGATGCCCGGAGCCTATCTAGGCGCATGGCTGACCACGCAGCTGCAGCCAAGAGACCTTGGGTTGATTTTCGGCTTTTTCCTCATTTTCGTTGCACTCTACATAATAACAGATTTGAATAATCTCAAGCCCAAAAGAAACCAAGGCAAGGCATCAGTCGAAAAATCTGACTCTGAGCTGGTCGAATCTGGGAAAACAATTGCAATAGGTGCTGGACTCAGCTTCTTCGGCGGTCTCGCATCTGGCTTGCTTGGCATAGGCGGGGGGCTACTCGTGGTGCCGATAATGACCTTCGCCATGGGCATGTCGATACATTTAGCGACGGCAACATCTATGTTCACAATGATTTTCACGTCGATATCGGGGGTCACGCAGCACTATCAGGCTAATCACATAAACTTTGAAAGCGCACTGTTGCTGGCTTTGGGAGCAGTTTTCGGAGCTCAGGTAGGCGCGTATGCTTCCAAAAGGATTTCTGGCAAGAATCTGCGCAGGGTCTTCGGCATCATAGTCATCATCTCAGGCATTAACATGATCATAAAATACTGGTGACCGCGTTCAGTTTTGGTAGTGGAAAGATATTTTCGTGAAACAGGATTGCCTGGGCTTTGCTGGTCGTAGCGCTTGCGCCCTTGATAACTGGTGAAATATTGTTCTAGCTGCTTGTTTAGCCTCGAAATGTTGTTTATCCTGTGATTCTTGTGTCTTCGTGAGTGTATGGTGGGATGCA
>Ga0315308_1002429_pt1 | contig 10580 bp, 8 predicted proteins | sample TDP3_MG_FD_203078 | JGI IMG/M metagenome (GOLD analysis project Ga0315308, IMG submission 203078) | Freshwater sediment microbial communities from Lake Towuti, South Sulawesi, Indonesia - TDP3 | ecosystem: Environmental > Aquatic > Freshwater > Lake > Sediment | place: Indonesia: South Sulawesi...
ATCCAAAGCCCGACAGATGGTGGGAAATAGTGGACAAATATAAGGTAACCATCTTTTATACATCCCCAACAGCCATACGCATGTTCATGAGGCTCGGAGAGGAATGGGTTAAAAAACACGACTTAAGCAGCCTAACAATCCTAGGGAGCGTAGGAGAACCCATAAACCCAGAAGCATGGATGTGGTATTTCAAACACGTAGGCGGAGAAAGATGTCCTATAGTGGACACTTGGTGGCAAACAGAAACCGGAGGCGTAATGATCTCACCGGCACCAGGCATCGGGCTGGTTCCACTAAAACCAGGGTCAGCAACTTTTCCATTACCGGGAATAGATGCCGATGTGGTAGATGACAACGGTAGACCTGTACCTCCAAGTGTAAGAGGCTACTTAGTTATAAAGAAGCCTTGGCCTGGCATCCTAATGACATTGTACAAGGATCCTGAGCGTTACAAACAAACCTATTGGTCTAGATTCCCAAACATGTACTATGCCGGAGACTATTGCATGAAAGACGAGGAAGGATACTTCTGGCTCTTAGGCAGAGCAGACGAAGTTCTAAAGATTGCAGGCCACAGGCTGGGCACAATGGAACTGGAAAGCGCACTTGTTTCGCATCCAGCAGTAGCAGAGGCCGCAGTAATCAGTAAGCCTCACGAAATTAAGGGAGAAGCAATCGTGGTTTTCGCCATCTTGAAACAAGGCTATAACCCAACCGAGAAACTTAAAAAAGATTTATCAGATCACCTAAGAAAAACCGTTGGACCAGTTGCTACGCCTGAGCAAATATATTTCGTTTCAAAGCTTCCGAAGACAAGGAGCGGCAAAATCATGAGGAGAGTTTTGAAGGCGCTAGTTTCGGACAGGCCAATAGGCGACGTTACAACGTTAGAAGATGAGGCTTCTGTAGAAGAAGCAAAGCTAGCATATGAAGAATTCAAAAAAATGATGGCTTAACGAAGTCTTACCCTGTTCAGGGTTTTAGTTTGCCATGAATATCGTCTGATCTTGGTTGTCTCTCCGTAGCCGCAAGCCGAGCATCGCTTTTCCCTCACGTGGTACGCCCTTTTACCACAACGTCTGCATCGAATGTGAACAGTTTTTCCTGCATGTTTTCCAAAAGACGTAGTGCCCTTGCTCTTTTTTCCCACGGGTTTTCACCTGGGGGGCGGAGAAATTATTATAACATTGTCCCCACGGACGATGATGGCGCCAAGTTTCTTCACGTTTTCTGCCTCTGTTGTGTCTTCTGTTTCTTCTAGCACCAAATTGAGGTGTTGATCAAAACCCTTCAGTTTTCCCCGCAATTTTTTTCCGCCCTTTAATCTTACAAGAACTATTTTTCCGAGGCTTTCTTCCAGGATTTTGGTTGTCATTTCGCTCATGTAAACCCTCTCGCTACTTCTTTAGTCTTTGTCTTTTATAGGTTTTAACGTGACGATTTAAAGGTATCTACAGTCTTTTCCATTGTTTCTTCACGCTATTTACGCTTTCGAAACAGTTTCATGCTTTCCATTTCTGTGACATACTCGAACCCAACTTCAAGCAACTGCTTCGCTTCTTCCACTGTCTTAGCGGTTCTAACAGTAAACTCATCATTAGATGTCTTAAAGATGGCTGCTTCGAGGTGAATGTAAATCAAGGTGTTATCGATGTTTTTGTGTCCAAGCTTCTCTTTAACATGCAGAATATCCTTTGTTTGATGGTACTCCATTGTTCCTTTGAAGTGGCGGAGAGTTTTGAAAGTTATTTCCAACAGACGCGGGTTGTTTAGTTTTCTCGTTATGGTTTTGTTCTTTTAAATAGACAGAGAGCATAAACATAAACCTTCATGCGCGCGCGCCATACTATAGAAGATTGTCATTTTACCTTTTTCACCCCCTTTTAAGCATATCTGGGGTTGAAAAATGGAACAAAGATATAGATTGTGGGTTCATCGTTCATAAAAGCCAGATGTGGGTGACCGCCGTATGGGGCGCCGCAATGGGAATATGGAATGGCTTTCTAAGGCGAGTTTTCAAGAATGCGAACTCATACCATTGCTGGCACTGTGGGTATGAACTTCCAAAGGAGAAAGCCGTGATTTCAGGGTGGGACTGCCAGCAGTCCCTCTGCCACGTACACTGCCCAAAATGTGGGAAAATAATAACTCACGCTCCATGACTGAGAGTCCTGTCTTCATGCCTCCCACTAGATTTTAGGTTGAGAACACGATAAAACAAACATAAAAGATGTTTTGGGACTTACTCGTAGTATATCAGTTCTTCGTCTTCGAGTCTTTGATGAAGTTTGCTAACCGCCTCATAAACGTCTTCTTCCTTCTTGGCGCCAGTGCAAACCAGTTTTCCGCTGGCGAAGAGAAGAATCACAACTTTAGGCTCATCCATTCTGTAGATGAGACCTGGAAATTGTTCTGGTTCATACATGGTTCTCCCAAGGGAGTAAGCCGATTTTTCAAGGTCAATCATCCCTCCTAGACTCGCTGAGGCTACTATGTTCTGTATCTTAAGCTCTGGTTTACCAATGATGATTATTCCACTTTTTTTCAGTTCCTTTATAACCTTCATCACGGCCCTTCTCGCTTCCTTCTCCGACTTGGCGCCGGTGCAAACCATCTTTCCAGAATTGAAGATGAGGGTGGCTGTTTTAGGTCTCTTTAACCTAAAGACCAGCCCTGGAAACTGTTCTGGACGATACTCAACGCCTGGATAACCCTTCACCACCGCGTTCAAGTCAACCCTCTGATTTAAAGTCGCGGATGCAACCACATTTTCAATTCTAATTTGTGCCTTGACTTTAGGCATATCAAACCCCTCTTATAAAACACATGAAGTTCTTCCGGAGTTGTTTATAAAGGCTTGGTTTCAGTTTGACTCTCCTTAACCTTCTTTCTTGATAGGGGAACCAACTCTAGGATTATTAAAAGAATAATCCACAGTATGATGAAGGCTATTTTTACTTGGATGGGTTCAAAAAACAGGGCAAGATAACCCAGTAAAGGCGCTTTAGCTCCCGTATACTTACCAACAATATCACTTTCTCTGATGGTCCACCAGTCTGGACTTGAGTTGGCATCGCCTTGCGTTGTGAAACTGCATGATCCATTCTCATTCTCCTTCGCTACAGCTCTGTGTACAATGAGGTCGTAGGGAGGCATTGGCTTACGAAATATGATTATGTCGCCTGGGGGGTTGGCGTCTTTCGGGGCTGCATGGATTTCACAAGCATTCTGCACTCCCTGAACCAAAATTAGGTCGCCCTTGTATAAGACGGGTACCATGCTTTCAGAGGCTACTGCCAAAAGCGGGTGGTCTGTTCTAAAAGCAAATCTCAAACCGTACCAGAAAAGAATAACGATGAGGATAGTGATTACTATCATAATAACTGTCTGCACGTAGTCTTTTCTGAGTAGGTCAGCCAATTTCGTCCGTTTCGCTCGTTCCACGTTCTACCGTGTCTCCGGCAACCCTTAAAATTTTCAGAAGAGTCTTGTTTCTTCCGCATGTTAAAAACTTAACGCCTTCTCAAACAAAAAGGAGGAGGGTGTGGACTTTTTCAAGTCCTCACTTGAGTTTAGCGCCTTAAATCTTTCGTTTGCCCAAGACAACCCTGAAGGGTTTGTGGTCTTTAGGGCAGTCGAAAAGTCCTATTGTCAGTTCAACTTTCTTTCCTGTCTTGTCTGGTCGGCCAGCCATTTTCCAAGTTTTTCTAGGGTTAGCGACCTCTGTTTTGCACTTGGGGCATTTAGCCATGCATTTTCCTCCATTAATGATCAATACCATGGTTTGAATGATATTGAATAAAAGATTTGCCCTTCATTTCGAGGGGTGAAAAAGGCAAATCATAAGTGAAAAACAGGCATGTAGAGTGATATATCGAAGAATGAATGTGATGTATCAATAAACATTGAAAATTTAGAAATTCTAAATCAACAGAATCATGGAAATTATTATTGGAACAGAAACTTAGTGATTGCTACTCTCTCAATTGAAGCCGTCGGCTCACTTTTCCAAAACGCTTTTACAGTGGCTTCCGCTGTATTTCCTTAGCTTTGGTGCATATGAACTTTGACAGAAAAACCTGAGAACGTTTTCGAGATACTCGTTAAACCGATTCGGAGATTAGCTGAGCAGAAAGGCTTTGAAACGCCAACCGAACCCCAAGAAAAAGCTATACCAAAAATCCTTGAGGGAAAGAACGTTCTCCTCATATCTCCCACTGCTACTGGAAAAACTGAGGCAGCGGTTCTCCCAGTTCTAAACATGCTTCTTCAGACCCCTGAAAGACCCCGGGGAATCAAAATTCTCTATGTGACTCCTCTCAGGGCCTTGAATCGAGACTTGCTTGAGCGTCTAGAATGGTGGTGCAACAACCTAGACGTTAAGCTGGCGGTTAGACACGGCGACACCGACACCAACGAAAGGACAAGACAAGCTCGAAGCCCTCCAGACATGATGATCACTACGCCGGAAACTTTGCAGGCCATTTTGCCGGGGAGACTGATGCTTCAGCATCTTCAGCAGGTCCGATGGGTAATAGTGGACGAAGTTCATGAAATGGCGGACAGCAAGAGAGGAAGCCAACTGGCTCTGGCCCTTGAGAGACTTCGATGGGTAACGGGCAGAGACTTTCAACTGATCGGCTTATCGGCTACTATTGGTAGCCCGAATAGGGTGGCTCAGTTTCTTGTTGGTAATGGACGCGAAGTTGAAATCGTGAGAGTGCCAGTCGCTCGTCTAATGAAATTAGAGATTCTTTTTCCGCAACCCACATCAGAGGACTATGAGTTGGCTTCAACTTTGTTTACTCATCCAGAGGTTGCTTCTCGCCTCCGCATCATTCGCCAACGAATTGAGGAACACAAGTCTGTTCTTCTTTTCACGAACACGCGCGCCATCTCGGAGGTTTTAGCCAGTCGATTCAAAGTTTGGGACATGGACTTCCCTATTTCCATTCATCACGGCTCTTTGGCTAAGCCGTCTAGAATCGCGGCTGAACGGGGTCTGAAGAATGGCGAGTTGAAGGGACTCGTTGCAACTTCTTCGCTGGAGTTGGGTATAGATGTTGGGCGGATTGACATGGTGATCCAGTACATGAGTCCGAGGCAGGTTACGCGCCTCATTCAACGCGTGGGAAGAAGCGGACATAGGGTTGGCCGCGTTGCAAAGGGACTTATCATCACCATGGATTCAGATGACACGTTGGAGGCCATGGCCATCGCTCGGAGGGCTGACGAGGAGGAATTGGAGCCTGTAGATATTCCGCATAAGCCTTACGATGCCTTGGCTCACCAGATCATTGGCCTTCTGATGAAGAAGAAACGTTGGTATTTCTACGAGATTTACGATCTGTTTAGGAAGGCCTATCCCTACGCTGACCTCACGGTGGAAGACATCCAGAAAGTTTTAGATTACATGCACCATCGCTTTCCCAGGTTGGCGTGGGTTTCCTTTGAGGATATGCTTGCCATGAAGCCGCGCCGAACTAAGGACATGTACGAGTATTATTTTGAGAATCTATCCATGATTCCCGACGAGAAGCAATTCTTGGTCGTGGATGAAAGCAAGGATTCTGCTGTGGGTGTGCTGGATGAGGCTTTTGTTGCCGAGTATGGCAAGCCTGGTGTAAAGTTCATTATACGTGGTAGTCCATGGCAGATTTTGAACGTTTACGGTGACCAAATCTACGTGAAGCAAGTTGACGATCCAACAGGAGCCATTCCAAGTTGGATTGGGGAAGAAATTCCCGTTCCCTTCGAAGTGGCTCAAGAGGTCGGTTGGATCAGAGGTTTCGTTGAGGAACAAATAAAGAATGGAAAAGAGCCCCTTGAAATTGCCGTCGAGTTGGCTAAAAAGTATCCCGCAGACAAAGATACGGCTATGCGGGCGACCCATGAAACGGTTGAGCATGTGAGGAAGGGTTATCCTGTTCCGACTGGCAGGCGGATACTGATCGAGGACTGGGAAGACTTTGTCATCATTCACGCCCATTTTGGTTCTCTCACGAACAGAGCTTTGGCTCAGTTGATTGGTCATGTTTTGTCGGAGCAAACTGGATACAGCGTCATGGTTCAGCACGATCCCTATCGTATTTTCGTCCACACAATGGGCGCTGCCAATGCTGACCGTATTAGGGCTTTGTTCGACGAAATGAAACAAATGGATGAGTTGGACATTCGGGATATGCTTACAAAGGCAACTGTCAAGACTGGGCTTTTCAAAAGGCGGATGGTTCACGTTGCCAGAAGGTTTGGGGCTCTAAAAAAATATGTTGACTTAGGCAAGGTGACTCTTCAGAGGTTGTTGAAGAGCTTTGAGGGTACAGCCATCTACGATGAGGCGTTGAAGGAGACTTTCACGAAGGACCTAGACTTAGAGAAGGCAATTCAAGTGTTGGACGACGTTCGAAAAGGAGAAATTGAAGTCATGAAGCTGGAAACTGCGGGCGTTGCAACTCCAGTTGCGCTGGTTGGAATAGAAAGGGTTAGCATGAAAACCGATCTCATTCCCCCGGAGAGAATGAAGCTGATTCTGGTGGAATCGGCTAAGGCGCGCCTCCTCAACGAGGTTCGAACTTTCATTTGCACCAACTGTTGGGAATACCTAGAAATGATTCGGATGAAGGACTTACCTGAGAAGCCCCTTTGTCCCAGATGTGGGGCTCGAAGCTTGGGGGTGCTTAGTAGGGAGGAAGGAGAGGTTCAGTCTTTGGTGGATAAGAGGGGTGAGAAACTGACAAAGCTTGAGGAGAAAATGAAGGAGCGGGCAATAGAAACAGCTAGGTTGATGTCTAGTCATGGCAAGCCAGCCGCTGTGGCTCTTTCCGGGAGAAAACTGAGGGTTTCGGACGTGGAAGAAATCCTTAAGGAGGAGACGTCGCTTTCAGACCACTTTTTTGAGTTGGTTATGGACGCTGAAAGAGATGCCCTAAAAAGAAGATTCTGGTAGAATCACTGACGTTCGCTTCGTGCGCTAGGCGTCATATCATCTCTCTTTTTTGTTCAAGTTTTCTCACGCTTACGGCGACCATTTTGTAGTTTGGTGTGAAGGTTTTTTCGTCGAATTGAGTTGGAAAAAGCTTGTTGACAAGGAGTTGTTCAAAGTGGAAGTGCATGCCCACTATGCCAGGTGGAATGCTCTCGTCAATCTGAGCCTTACACGTGATGTTGCCGACGCTGCTTGAAACCTCCACTTCATCGCCTGTGGATATGCCTAACCGCTGAGTATCCATCTTACTCATGTAACAGAACGGTCCTTCACGAAAATTCATCAGGGTCTTAGACTTGTTCGTCATCTCGCCAGTTAAGAAGTGATGCTGCGACCTAAAGGATGTGAGTATTAACGGATACCTGTCGCTGCGGATGTCTTCCACGCCTTCAAAATGTTCGGGCATGAACCTTCTGAAAAGCATGCGTTTCTCGGGCCAACCGTCTGCACCTCTATAGATGCTGGTAACATCGATTTGGCTGTAGGATGGAACCACATCCACAATTTCTCTTGTGATTTCACTTGCTTCGTTGTAATTAAAGTGTTTCTCGGACTGGAAGAATCGTGAGAGTTCCTTAAGAATTTCCCACTCTGGCTTGCAGTTTCCAGGGGCGTCGACGACCTTTCTCACGAGTCTGACCCTTCGTTCACCGTTTGTTATGGTTCCGTTCCTTTCGAAAAGTAGGGGTGTGGGAAGTACAACGTCGGCGAAGGTGGAAGTTAAATTGAAATAATGGTCAAGAACCACCACAAACATGTCCTTCATGTTCTTGTGCACTACGCTGAGGTTGGGCAAGGACTGAGCCGCATTCATGCCGGATATAAACACTGCTTTCGGAGGCGAAATCAAGAAAGCTTCAACTATCGTTTTCCCCTTACCAATGGGCAGTTCTGTTTTCCATTTCTCTTCGAGACGGGGCGCAGTAGCGAGGGGACCAGTCGGCAAACGGTCTGGCAAGCACCCCATGTCGCCAACTCCCTGAACATTTATTTCGCCTCTAAGGGACAAAAGTTGAGCGCTCTTGAGGATCATGAGATTAAGCAAGGCGTGTACATTTTCTGAACCCGTCGCGTGCTGGGTCAGTCCCATGCCATGGATTATGCCTAGTGACTTAGCGTTGGCGATATGTTCAATCAATTGGCTTAGTTGCTCGAGGTCTACGCCGCAGGTATGGCGCACAAAATCGATAGAATAAAGTTCCACCACGTGTCGAAGTCTGTCAAAGCCTTCAACCGTTTCAACAGACTCATCGTAGGCGCCTTGGTGAATAAGTGCGTTCATGACTCCGTTTAGCAGAATGAGTTCGGTTCCAGGGTAGATGAGCAGTGGAACTTCAGAAAACTTGGCGGTAATGTTGTGAACAGCTTGGCTTGAAACAACCTTCATTCCCTTGCGCTTTGCCTTTAATATTCGGTTGTGCAAAACAGGATAGTTTGACGCTGGGTTCGAGCCTACAATAAACAGGCAATCAACATTGTAAACGTCGTCCATTTTAGAGAAAGCGGCTCTGTTGCCGAAACAGTTTTCTAACCCCTGAACAGTTGTGACGTGGCAAAGTCTGGCGCAGCAGGCGTCGATGTTGTTGGTTTTGTAGGCGATTCGAGCGAACTTCTGAGTGATGTAGCAGTCTTCGTTTGTTATTTTGCCCGAAGCGTTGATGAAGACCTCGCTAGGAGCCAGGTCTTTTGTACGTTCGTAAATGAAACGGTAAGCCTCATTCCAAGACACTTCTTTGAAGGGTTCATCCTTATCCTCTCTCATTAGAGGCTGAAGAATTCTGTTTTCATGGCTGCCAACAGACTCGTGTATGGTTAAGCCTTTGATGCAGGCTATTCCCTCACTGGCATCGTCGGTCTTGTCTGGAATCACTTTCACGATTCTGTCGTCTTCGACTAGAAAAAGGAGGCGGCAGCCACAGCCGCAGTAGGAGCAGATGGAAGCAATTGTTTCCGCCTTCACCCTTTTATCTCCATATTATCCTCACTTTTATGGGCTATAATCTTGACGGTTGGCACTCTCCTTTTTTATTCGTCGCTACGAATAGTAACACTAGAATTCCGATAGGTTTGATTCAGAACAAATCCGAAAGTCTTAAGATATTATGGATTGATTTTGATTCAGAGTTTCCTTGACGGAGCTAGTTCTATGTTTGAATCTATATTTCGTAAAATAGTTTCAGTGGCTGCCCTCTTCATAGGTCTTGGCTATGTCTTGCCTAGCATACCAGTGGTTATCATGTTAAATTATTTTCTCTCCCAATATCCTATTGAAACATCAAAAAACGTCTACATGATTTCGGGGATAATACTTTTCATCATAGCCTCCGTCCTCTTGATGGCGATAGGAATTTTCATTGTATGGGGTGCCATTCAGTATTTCGTTGGAGATGTCCCTCGGAAAACAATGTTTCTTGGCATTTTGTTGTCCTCATTTTACCTGCTGTTTCTCGGCACTGGATCTGCTTTGATTATGCAGGAGATAAGTTTGCAGATATTGCTGCTAATCGCGAGTTCAATACTTGTCATGGCTAGTGCTTCTTTTTATATGGTGCCTTCCTTTCGTCTCAAGTTTGTAGCATGTTTGTTAGGAATAGTTAGCGGAGTTTTTTTGACCGCTGCTACATTGAATAGCCGAATCCTTGCCCTAGTCTTCAATTGGAATATTCCTTTTCCGGGACCTTTTATGTCTACGGCTGTTCTAGAAGGCTTAACCATTGCGTTGGCTTCCATAGCAGCCCTTATTTATTCGATCTCGGGGGATGGAGAAAAGCCAATGGTCCATGTTTTTCTCTCGATGGTTGCCCTTGTCTACGGTATTGGGGTTCAGGTTGGATCCTTAATTCTTTCGTTTAACCTCTTGAACTTGTTATGGAAAGCGCCTTGGGAACTTGCCCTTCACGGACAACCAGACTGGGTCTTGAGCACAGTGGTTTTTTGGGTTGCAAGTCTTGGGCTCTTGGAGATTGGAGGCGTCTTACTGATTTTTTCCTCTTGCATGGGGTTCGTGTATGCGACTACACATCTTTCGCGGGTCTAGTTTTATCTTAGCCTTTGACGAAATAACAGAAGCTTCGAGTTCCATCTATTGTTGTCTATCATCCTTTTACATAACATTCTAATACCTCGAAGCATAGTTCAGTATTGAATCATCATGTCCGATGTATCTCCAAACGACCATTCAGCTGAGCCTTCCGACGCATTCGCTCGATTTGAGCAACTTCGCGTCATGGTTGAATCAGAGTTTGATGTGGAGGAGGGCTTCGTAGAACACGACATCCCAACCTTCTACGTGAGATTGCGGGAGGATTCAAAGGAGGCCTTTCTGAGGCTTGCCAAACATGCAGAGTCTCTAGGGCTTATTCCATTGCTTAGAAGGAGAGGAGAAAAAGTCGTGTTACAAGCAATGCCAAAACCTTCCACAAGGCCCAGCCGAAATACCACAATTATCGGACTGTTTTTTGCAACTCTTGGAACAGTGTTCCTTTCTGGATACCTTCAATCTGTAAACATTGTAGATGCTATGATGTTTACAGGGGCGATTATGGCGATATTGGGTTCCCATGAGATGGGACACAAGCTATTGGCTGACAAACAC
>Ga0315308_1002430_pt1 | contig 10573 bp, 13 predicted proteins | sample TDP3_MG_FD_203078 | JGI IMG/M metagenome (GOLD analysis project Ga0315308, IMG submission 203078) | Freshwater sediment microbial communities from Lake Towuti, South Sulawesi, Indonesia - TDP3 | ecosystem: Environmental > Aquatic > Freshwater > Lake > Sediment | place: Indonesia: South Sulawesi...
AATAACCCAAGGCGTAAAGATCGGAATGAAAGGAAAAGACGCAGTAAAACGTTTACTTTAGCCGTTTCATTTCTCTTCAACGCCTCTGCGAACTCGGACAGCAACTCCTTTTTTGAACGCTGTCATCTCTCTTCCAGTTAAGATAGCTTTGCCAACCGCTAACACTTTGTTATGTTCGTTTAAAACTATGACTTCTTCTTGGGGACGAATCTCGGAGTCTGCGGCAATTATGTGTTTGGCGAAGACGCTCCTACCTTCAGAAACAAAGGGCGCGGCCTCGCTAGAGACCTTGACCCAAAGTCGCGGTGAACTGATTCCTCGCAACAGTCGTTTAGCGCCCACAACAGTTAATGAAAACATTCCATCAGTGGGGCGCAACGTTGCCAACAATTCACGCTTTAGGTAAATATGGCGTATCCTTCCGGTGCGCTTGGAGAAAACAACATCAACATTGTCTGGAAACAGCGCGCTGCCCGCGCCTTTGCCAAGCTGGTAATCGGCTATCTTCCGTATTTTTTCTAGTATTTCCCGTTTGTTTCGCAAGAGTTTTACACCGTGAGGTTGACAAAGTATAAAGATAAGGGTGCATGTAAAACAGTTTTGGAGAGTAGTTCGAACCATGCGCTGTGAGGTTTGCGGTCGCAGAATCATCGGACAACCATTTCGAGCCATGATTGAAGGCGCTAAAATGACGGTGTGCAATAAATGTGTCAAACTGGGCTCGGTGTTTTGGGAGGCCAAGACTGAACCGCGCCTGAAGAAAGTGGCTAGAAGACTGCCTGCACCTGTACTCTCGCCGAGAAAGCAGCCTCCTCTATCGGCGGCGGAGAATCTTGAACTGATAGACGACTTTGGCGTCAAAGTGAGACAAGCACGGGAAAAAATGGGATTAAACCACGAAGACCTAGGCAAAAAAATCAGCGAAAAGGTTTCAGTATTGCGCAAAATCGAAAGTGGGAAGATGACCCCCGACAACTTGCTAGTGGAAAAGCTGCAGCACGCCTTGCGCATTAAACTGTTGGTCCCTGTCTCCGAACCCAAAGTGCCTTCAAAGGCTTTGGCTTCTCGCCCCGCGTCACCCACGTTAGGTGACATCGCCCAGGTCAAAAAAGAGAAAGTAAAGTAAAGAGCGGAGGCAGCTGGGCAAACGAGAGCAATAATAGTACAGAGACGCCTAAGTCGTGAACGCTCCACTCTCGACGAACTCGAGAGCCTTGCCGTATCCGCGGGTTACAACGTTGTAGACAAGATGGAGCAGATAAGAGAACGTGACCCCAGCTATCAAATTGGGAGAGGAAAGGTCGAAGAACTCGCGGCGTTAGTCAAGGAAAAAGAGGCTGAGAGAGTGATATTTGACAATGAGCTCAAGCCTCTTCAAGCCTACAATCTGGCTAAGGAAACTGGCATCGAAGCCATTGACCGCTTCCAACTCATCCTAGAAATTTTCGCCCGCAGGGCTGCAACAACCGAGGCAAAGCTGCAGATTGACCTCGCCAAACTTCGATACGAGTTGCCACGCGCCAAAGAAAAAGTCAAATTGGCAATGAAAGGCGAGCAACCAGGGTTCATGGGCTTAGGCGCCTATCAAGTGGACCTCTACTACGAAAGTGTCAAACGTCAAATCCACCACATTCAAGGCAGGTTAAAGGGCGTAGGAAAGAAGCGCAGCCTCCATCGAACGCGCAGACTAGAACTTGGCTACTCCACGATTTCTTTGGCGGGTTACACAAACGCAGGCAAGAGTTCCCTATTCAACGCTCTAGCAGAAGAAAACGCCCGAGTTGGTGAAGGCTTGTTCACGACTTTGTCAACAACAACCCGAGCTGTGAGCCTCTCAAACAAGAAGGTTTTGTTAACGGACACGGTTGGCTTCATAGATCGCTTGCCCCTCACACTGATCGAGGCGTTTCACTCCACCCTCGAAGAAACCATCTTTTCTGACCTCATTTTACTTGTGGTTGACATGAGCGAGGCAGAAGAAGATATAGAACGCAAACTGAACGTCTGCCTTGACACTATTCAAACAATAGGAGCTACTGGCGTACCCGTTGTAACAGCCCTAAACAAAATCGACCTCCTCCAAGAACAGGAGCTGCAACAAAAACTATCAAACCTGAAAGGTTTAGCGCCTGACCCAATACCTGTTTCAGCACTCCACAAAACAAACATGACCGTGCTACAGCAAGAAATGACGCGATATCTGAAGGATTACGTTAAAGCCTCGTTCTTGATTCCTCTGAAAAGTCAGCACGCTTCTTTTATTTCTTGGCTCTTCAGCCGCGCCGATGTTCTCAGCATTAAATATGAAGGAGACGGTGTTCACGTTGTTTTTGAAGCGGTTCCATGGTTCGCAGACAGGGTCAGGGAGCGCGTGATGGAGCTTGGAGGAACGTTTGAAAAAACCTAGAATAGCAGTTTTGCGTTGGGGGCACCGTTTTCGAGACCAAAGAGTAACAGGGCATGTTGCTCTCGTAGCCCGAGCGTTTGGAGCCTCAGAATTTATCTTAGCTGATGTAACAGACGAAAAAATCCTGGACACGGTTAAAAAAATCTCGGCTAACTGGGGTGGAAAATTTAGTTTTGAAATGGGAAAACCATGGAAACAAGTGGTTAAAGAATGGCGGAGCAGAGATGGAGCGGTTGTTCATCTCACGGTCTACGGCGAGAACATTCAGACAAGCGATGTTATAGAGAGAATTAGAGCCACGGGTAAAGACATTCTAATCATTGTTGGAAGCCAAAAGGTACCAAAGGAGTTCTTTTCATCAGATGTTTCAGACTTCAATGTTGCTGTTGGGAATCAACCTCATTCAGAAATCTCCAGTTTAGCCATTTTCCTCGACCGATTTTATGAAGGAAAAGAACTTGGCATGGAGTTCAATCGAGCAAAATTGAAGATTGTTCCTCAAAAACACGGCAAAAAAGTAGTTAAATCATGAATCTGTAGGTTCTTAAGAAAAACAGATTTAAGGCTACTTATATACTATTTATGGTGGAGGCCTACAGGAGGAAAGGCGTTTTAGTTGAGCTTCGTGGACGACAAAACCTTGAACAAAGTGGCCGAGGTCTTTGGGAACGAAGACGCCATCAAGGTTATAAATGTACTAAAGGGTCTAGACGAAATAACGGATGATGAAATCGCCAACAAAACAGGTATACGTCTCAACTCCGTGCGCAAGATTCTCTACAAACTGTACGACCATTCGTTGGTAGGGCTTCGGAGGTCAAGAGACGAGAACACAGGATGGTTCATCTTTCACTGGCGGCTGCAGCCCGACCAGCTGGAAGGCTTCATCCTCAACCAGAAGAGGCGAGTGCTAGAAAAACTCCAAACTAGACTTGACTATGAAAAAAACCATGACTTCTACTACTGCAACTCCGGTAAGTGCCCACGGATTCCTTTTGAAGACGCTGTGGAATCAGTATTCCGCTGCCCAAGTTGCGGCCAGCCAATGGCGCACTTTGACAACGGTCCCATCATTAAAGCGCTGGAGACAAAGGTTGAACAGTTGAGGAAGGAGCTGAGTGAGTGAACACAAACTGCCAACACGTGATGAAGCACTGAATTTTCTCGTAAAAGCTGGTTGCTCTCCAAGAGTTATTGAACACTGCAAGGCGGTTTCTCGGTTTGCAGCCAGGATTGCCAAGGCCTTCCATAAGAAAGGGTTCAACATTGACGTTCAACTCGTAGAAGTAAGCGGACTGCTTCATGACATTGGACGCTCCAAGACCCACAGTGTGGACCATGCCATAGTTGGCGGAGAAATCGCCCGCTCTTTAGATCTGCCCCAATCGATTGTTCGAATTATTGAGCGGCACGCTGGAGGAGGCATTCCCAAAGAAGAAGCGAAGCGGTTGGGATGGCCCATGAAAGATTATTTGCCGCAAACCTGGGAGGAGAAAATAGTTTGCTATGCTGACAAACGAATTGAAGGCTTGCGAACAGTGCCAATAGAACAAGCATTAAAAACGTATGTAGCAAACTTGGGCAAGAATCATCCAGCCATTGACAGAATCATGAAGCTACATGAAGAAATAGCAGGCGTGGTTGGAGACCCTTAGTGACGGCCACAACGCTGCTTGAAAAAGCCTACGGTTCATTCTCTCCACAAAGCCTTGAAACCATGCTCTCGTTCATGTGCAAAGACCTAAAAGTCAAAATCAGGGTCAAAAGCAAAACAATCCGAGACTGGGTTCAAATCGAGGTTACAGGTGAAGACGAATCAGTCGCCCTAAGGCTTCTCGACCAAGAAATCGGGTTGGCGCCAACTTCAACCGAAGAGGTTCGAAAGTCTTCTAATCTCCGTGGAAAAGTCATTGAGTCTAATAAATCAACCGCTGAACTGCACATCGACGTTGGTGTTTTCGCACCCACAATTTGCGACGCGATTGTTCCATTGCCGCGTTTGCAGGCGCAGCTAGCCGATGGAAAGAATCTGTCGCTTCAACGCTTAATACAACTGTTCTGTCTATACGATTTCGCGCCTCTTCACATCAAAATAGTAGCCGACTTGAACGCAGAAAAGGGGCTTTGGGAAGCCGAACTCTCAGAAACACAGCTTTCTCAATTCTCTGGTTGGCTCAGGTCTAACCTTGACCGTTTGACAGTGCTGGGCGCCAGCCGCAGGGAGGTTGAAGAAGTGGTTGAGAAGTCAAAGCATTTTCGCGACATCCTCAAAATTGAAACTCTGGGGTTATATGAGCATGCAATGGCATGCAAGTTGGGAACAGACGCGGTTGGACTGATTCCCAAACTTGGACCTTACTTGCGTCGTGCCCGTTTCGCGCCTTTTAGCCCGAGAAAGATAAAGGAAGAGATCAAACTTGAAGACTACTGAACACAGCGTGAAGTTTTGCCCCAAATGCGGCTCAACAGAAATTTTTTGGGCGAGCGGGCTACCTCAACTCTGGTCAATCTGGGAATGCAGGAAATGTGGCTACCGCGGCGCCCTAGTGGTAGAAGACGGCAAACTAGCCAAGAAAATAAGGCTGAATTATTTGAAGAAGAGAAGCAAAGTACAAACACATTCCAGAAGGCTACGCAAGTTGACTCATGACTCAAACACTCGAACTTGAACTCACAATGAAGAAATCATTGTTAGACTATAAACCCTACAACTCGCAACTTGCCGGCACGCCCTCATATCCCTCATTTCCATTCCTCCTACTCCTTGAAAAGCAACAGCAAACAACAAAAAACAACACAAAATAACTAAAAGTTACTAAAAGTTACAGAAAACAACCAAATTCACTCATAATAGGTGGGCCGGGCAGGACTTGGACCTGCGACCTTCGCCTTTCCTAAGCTCTCGGACTATGTAAGGGCGACGTCCTAACCAAACTAGACGACCGGCCCGTATGCGGCTCACTCTTTTTCAGATAATGTGAAACGTGTCGTGATAAAAAGATTAGTGCTGTCCAGACGGCCTATCTTCCGTGCCTCTTGTTCCTTCCTTCCCGCTCCTCTCTTCTTCTCCAGTCCTTCTTTCTCTGGGTTTCTATGTACGTCCGCGTACCGCCGCTGAAGTGTTCGGGGTTAAACTCCATCCTATACTGACTGATTTCCCGGTAGAAAGTCTCATAGTCAATCTTATTTTCAGAGAGCGCAGTCATGATTTCGTTTAGCTTCAACTTGACTTCATTGGAAGACGCCTTGTCCCAAGCATCAGAGTATGTTAGAAAAGCTGCATGAAACCTGAAATCAGAAGGTCTATCCATCAACTTATTTGGCTCAGAGGACTCTTTTTCTTTGTTGACATTTGGTTCTTGATTCATACAGCTCAAAGCTCGTTGTTGTGAAAACAGCATAGGTAAAGCTGTATTATAAAGATTGTTAAGGCTCCGAGCACAAAACACAAAAATAACCATACAACAACACAATTCTGGGCGGCATCTGCGGGGTTGCCCTAGCTTGGTAGGGGGCAGAACAGCCTTAAGCTTAAGCCGAGTCCAAGCCTGCTAAGCCTGTGGTCCTAACCGGCCGCGCGGGTTCAAATCCCGCACCCCGCGCCAATATCGGAATAAAACAGTGGTAAAGGGTAAAGTTTAATTGCGCCTCAATATTATGGCTAACAGCGCATCTTAGGTGAAAGTCATGATAATTCCCGTTCGCTGTTTCAGTTGCGGTTATTTGATTGGTGATAAGTGGGAGGACTTTGCTAGGCGTGTGAAAGAAGGCGAAGATTCAGGCAGAGTATTAGACAGTCTGGGCGTCAAACGGTACTGTTGCCGTAGGATGCTGCTCTCACACGTGGACGTTATCGACGAAATCTTAAAGTTTTATGAAGAAGCAGGCAAACGCAAACTAGCCAAAACCGTAGAATAACCCGTAGGTAATCATCTGGGAGATAGACGGTGTCAACGATAATCAAAAGCCTTGCAGCACGAAAAATCTTCAACATCCGAGGAGAAGAAACCATAGAAATAGATGTTGCTACCGGAAACGGCTGTGGACGGGCATCGGCACCTGCAGGCGCCAGTCGAGGAAAAGGCGAAGCCGTCCCTTATCCTAACGGCGAAGTTGACGAAGCAATAAGAAAAGTGAAACAGGTTATTGCCCCCAAAATGATGGGAACCGATTCGCAGAAACAAGAACAAATTGATGCTCTGCTTCACAAAATCGACGGAACATCAGATTTCAGAAACATCGGAGGAAACACCGCTTACGCAATCTCATTAGCCACCGCTGAAGCAGCCGCTACAGCCCAGGGCATTCCACTCTTTCAGCACTTGGCAGGCAGACTCGCCAATGAACTACCACATCCGCTCGGAAACGTTCTCGGCGGAGGAAAACACGCAAGGGCAAGAGCGCCAGACATTCAAGAGTTTTTGGCCTTACCCATAAAAGTGAACTCATTTTTTGAGGCTGTGAAGGCCAACATTCAAGTGCATCAACGAGTCGGCTCCTCGCTGGAAAAAAAAGACCCAACCTTTACAGGCGGAAGAACAGATGAAGGCGCTTGGGCACCAAACCTAAAAAATGAAGAAGCCTTAGAAATTGTAACAGCAGCGTGCGAGCAGATTTCCGACGAGACTGGAGTCAAATGTGGAGTTGGCATGGACATGGCTGCTTCCACTTTTTGGAATCCAAAAGAACAACGGTACATATACAAAAGAGACAACGTGAAAAATGATGCGCTTGAACAGTTAGACTTCGTGATGCGGCTCATCAAAATCTACAAGCTCGTTTACGTGGAAGATCCTTTCCACGAAGAAGACTTTGCCCATTTCGCTCAACTCACAAAAAAAGTTAAGAATTGTCTGATCTGCGGCGATGACCTCTTTGTGACAAACAAAAAACGATTGCAAAAAGGGATAGAAATGGGCGCTGCAAACGCTACAATAATCAAGGGCAATCAAGTCGGAACGCTTACAGACGCTTGGGAAGCGACACAACTGGCTCAGAAGGCGGGTTACGTGCCAATTATGTCTCATCGTTCGGGGGAAACAACCGAAGCTCACATAGCCCATTTGTCTGTGGCATTCAGATGCCCCATAATTAAGGCAGGCGTTGTTGAAGGCGCCAGAACAGCCATACTCAATGAACTTATACGAATAGAAGGGATGCTTAGGGAAAGTGCTAAAATGGCTGCATTAACACTATAGGAGAACGAGAATGTATGTCAACCGAAGGAGAAAAGAAAGAAGAAAACGCAACTACGCCTGAAAACTCAGAGGTTCCAGTTTCAATCAAGACTACCACAGCCACGCCGGGCATGGAGAATGAGACAGAAATTCGAGTGGTTGAAGAACTGCTTCTACCGCAGGACACGCTTTTGTCTGCGGGAATCCACATAGGAACAAGAATGAAAACCAAGGACATGGCCACCTTCATCTATCGAATGCGCCCCGACGGACTTTTTGTGTTGGATGTAAAGAAAACAGATGAGCGCATTAGAATCGCAGCTAAATTTCTGGCACGCTTTGAACCGTCAAAAATTATAGCCGTTGCTGCTCGCCTCTACGGTCGCGAACCGGTTAAACAATTCTGCGAGATTACGAAGGCGACGCCCATAATCGGACGATTCATACCGGGTATGCTTTCGAATCCCCTTTATGCAGGGCGCATCGAACCCAACGTTGTAATTGTTTCAGACCCAAAAGCAGACTTTCAAGCAGTTAAAGAGGCTGGAGCCTTGGGCATACCGGTGATAGCATTGTGTAGCACTGACAATGAATTCGCAGGCGTCGACTTGGTTATCCCAACGAACAACAAAGGAAGGCGGGCGTTAGCAGTTATCTATTGGCTTCTTGCCAGGCAAGTGCTGCGGGAGAAAGGGGAGCTTCCGCCCGACGGTAGTCCAACGCTTTCAATCGACGACTTTGAAGTGAAATTGGCCAAAGAGGAATAAACCTCACAAAGGAGGCATATAGTCTTGAGAATGAGGCGACCAGCTTACGCTGGATCTTTCTATGAGGGCAGTTCGCAGTCTCTGAAGCGTCAGATAGAAGAATGCTTCACCCATGAGCTAGGTCCAAAAGCATTGCCAAAAGTAATGACTGGCAAACTAGGGCACGCAGTTGGATTGATCAGCCCTCACGCGGGCTACATGTATTCTGGCCCAGTGGCGGCTCACGGCTATTATCATTTGGCTTTAGATGGCAAACCAGATTTAATAGTGATTTTTGGTCCAAATCATACTGGAATCGGAAGCGGATTAGCCATTATGAGAGAAGGAACTTGGCAGACGCCCTTGGGAGAAGTGGAAATCGACACCGCAACCGCCGACAGCATTGTTCGAGCGTCACAAGTCGTTGATGTGGACGATGGTGCCCACTTGCGGGAGCACTCAATTGAGGTGCAGTTGCCATGGTTGCAGTATCTTTATGGTTCAACCTTCAGGTTTGTGCCGATATGCTTTCTCATGCAGGACTTGCAGTCAAGTCGAGAGGTTGGCATGTCGGTTGCAAGGGCTTTGAGAGACAAGAACGGCTTGGTGATTGCCTCCACAGACATGACGCACTACGAGCCTCAAAAAATAGCTGAAAAGAAAGACAAAGCAGTTATTGAAGCAGCCTCACAACTACAAGAGGCAAAAGTGTTCTCTACGGTGGAGGCGCTTCAGGTTTCAATGTGCGGCTACGGACCAGCTATTGCTGCGATAACAGCTGCAAAAGAGTTAGGTGCAAAAAACGGTAAACTGCTGTGTTACAAGACGAGCGGCGACGTCGTCGGCGACTATTCAGCTGTTGTAGGCTACGCCTCTATGATGTTTACAAAGTAGTTTGTGGTGCCCTCCTTGAACAAAGAAGCTGTGACGGCTTCTGCACCCGCGAAGGTCATACTTTTCGGTGAACACTTCGTCGTCTACGGCGAGCCCGCTGTTGTCCTTGCAATCGACAAACGAGCCTATGCCTCTGTGCAGTTGAGAAAAGATGAGCGAATATACATAAAATCCACAGACCTCCATGTCGCAGGAACCTTCAAAGGAGAAAGATTTCAAGCCGAGAGAGGCGGCTCCAAGGCGCGACTTAAACTTGAACCCATAAGAAGCGCTGTCCGACAGGTTTTGGATAGAGCCGAGAGAAAGGCAGGCGTAAACGTAAGGATTAGTTCTGATATCCCTGTTTCTGCAGGGTTAGGGTCATCTGCCGCCGTAGCAGCATCAACAATAATGGCGGTTAGTCAGCTTTTAGGAATGGATCTTTCCCGCGACCAGATATTTCACATGGCTTACGAGTCCGAACGTTTTGTTCACGGCACTCCATCTGGCATCGATCCAGCTATCTCAACCTACGGTGGGGCACTTAGGTTTGAAAGAGGCAAAGATTTCACTCTTCTAGGTGTTGACACAAAGATACCGTTGGTGATAGGCAACACTGAAGTGAAGCGTTCTACTGGCGAGCTTGTCGCCATTGTTCGCCAGATGATGGAGCGTTACCCCATTGTCACCAACCTGATAATTAGAATCGGTGGAAAAATCGCAGTGGACGCTGTTGAAGCACTAAAAAAAGACGACCTAAAAACAGTGGGTGAATTGATGAACATTAACCATGCCCTATTGTATGCCGTCGGTGTGTCTCACGAGGCTTTGGAACGCCTAGTCTACGCGGCGAGAATAGGAGGAGCCCTAGGAGCCAAGCTCACTGGTGGAGGAGGCGGCGGATGCATGATAGCCTTGGCTGAAGAGAAAAAACTGAAACGAGTTATGGTCGCAATTGTGAAAGCGGGTGGCACCGCGTTCGAGGCTCGAAAGACTGATGAAGGAGTCAGAATTGAGCCCTAGGCCAACAATTCTCAAAGTTGGAGGCTCAGTTATAACTCGAAAGGAGAAGCCGTTCACAGCCAATGTGTCAGCTATCCGAAGACTTGCAGGCGAGATTTCTGAAGCCAGCGTTTCTCAACTCATTGTCATTCATGGTGGAGGATCATTTGGGCATCCGTTGGCGAAGCAATATTCGATAAAAGAAGGTTATCGAGGTGAAGCAGGTCAGCTTTTAGGATTCTCTAAAACGCGACAAGCCATGGTAGCCTTAAACAAATTGATTGTGGACGCTCTAATACAGCATAATATTTCTGTGGCAGCGGTTTCGCCTTCGTCTTGCATTGTTACGAAGTCCGGTCGAATCGCAA
>Ga0315308_1002431_pt1 | contig 10571 bp, 9 predicted proteins | sample TDP3_MG_FD_203078 | JGI IMG/M metagenome (GOLD analysis project Ga0315308, IMG submission 203078) | Freshwater sediment microbial communities from Lake Towuti, South Sulawesi, Indonesia - TDP3 | ecosystem: Environmental > Aquatic > Freshwater > Lake > Sediment | place: Indonesia: South Sulawesi...
CTTGGATAGTTAGGGAAGGTGGAAAAGCAGCAAGGTAGAAGTCTGGGGGCCTCGGTTGGATGGGGGGAGCCGTGACTTTCAGGGTTATGTTCACGCTGTGTTGCAGAGTATCGCTTCTTCCCGTCACTGTTATTGTGTAGTCATTTAGCGGCACGGCGGCATCAGCCTCTACAGTTAGAATGGAAATGGCAGAGCTTTTCGGCGGAGGAATAACCTGTAGGGGGTTTAGAGTTGTATCTACGCCGCTTATGGGTTCAGATGTGACAGCCAAATCAACTGGTTGACTTGCATCAATCAAGGAGCTAACGATTATGACTGATGAGTTAGAACCTCCTTGTTGAACATTCAGTAATGGTGGATAGGCGGTGATATCAAAGTCGAAGATCGGTGGAGGCGGTGGGATGGGAAGAATTTCTAATGGAATCTCTACTCTGTGTTGTTGGTATCCACTGATTCCTGTTACAGTTATGGTATAAGTGCCAACTTCAGCGTCCTCTGCAGCTTCTACTGTTAACGTTGAGGTGGCGAAATCATCTTTGGGAGGAGTAACCTGCGTTGGGTTCAAAGTGAGAACGACGCCTGGATTCGAAGGCGAGATGTCAACTGTCAACTTAATTGGTTTGCTATATCCCCTTAACGAAATTACTATTATAGTCGACGAGTTAGAGCTGCCCTGCACAACTGTTAAGGATTCGGGGAAAGCCCTGATAGCGAAGTTTGGAGGGGGTGGAGGAGGCGGAGGTATAAGAATCCCCAAGAGACGGATTATTTCATCAATTTTTTCGATGATTCCCTCAGCGTATTCTTCGGTTAACCACTGATTAACGGTCTTTTTCACGTCGTTTTCCAATTTGTGTATAGCGCCTCTGTAAGCTCCAACTTCAACCATGCCGATTACGACCCTAACTTTGGTTTCCAAAACCCTCCTGCAATTGTAGGCTAGTCGAGGTCTTGTGAAGGCGTTGTCGGATAATTCTAAAGTTTCATTGTGTAATGCTACCAGATTAGATATTGCCTCTTGAGGGTCGCCTTTCGCAACGCCCACTGCTGCTGGAGCAATCATCAATGATAAGGTTGTAACTAAAACTACAGATATAGCAATAAAGTTACGTATGAACCGTCTTCTCAATTTTTCTCCTCTCCTACTAGACATATTTCTTTATGGGCAAACTATATTTGCTTTTCACTCCAAAATAAATGGCTACGGTGTTAGGTTCTAGAACAAGTGTTTGTCGTCAGCCATAATGTTACGAATTTTGACATATCGCTTTGCTATTACTGCTCTTAGTCTTCTGCTACAAGATGAGGGAACGTGAATATTATTCAGCGGTTAAGGTTTGTTTGAGAGGTATGTTGTCATGTTCTTTCTCTATTGGGCTGGGCTCTTTCTCTTAGCCGATGTTCTACAATGTTGCCCTGTTCAAGTCTTTGAACCATGCTGTTCAAAAGTGTTGGATTAAATCAGACGCTTGTTAATACTTTTGGTAGGTGAAACCAAAAAATGGTAGATGAAACTCGAGACATCGGCATTTTTGCGGCTGTAGGCGTTCTTGTTGCAATCTTAATAATTGCAGGCGTTGTGGCTGGAGGCCTACGCTTTCCAAGCTTGAGATTGCCAAGCATGGTCTCTGACAAAGGTACTCTGATAATAAAAATAATGGACAAACCCGTCGAACTAAAACACCTCAATATAACAATTGATTGGGTCAAGATACAAGACCAAAACGAAAACTGGCTTGACCTCGAGATAAAAAACGGCGCACCATTCTATTTCGACTTGCTAGCACTACACAACATTACCGAAACACTTTCTGAAACCCCAATCCCATCTGGAAACTACACTCAGATAAGAATGCATGTGCTAACCGCAAACGCCACATATCCCGACAACAGCAACGCAACTCTTAGAGTTCCCAGCGACGTTATCAAAGTAGACTTGAAACCACACATCAAGATGGAGAGCGAGGGTTCGGTGACGGTAATCATCGACCTTCAACCTGAAGACTTGAAAACTATAGCCATCAGCCAGAGTCTAAACCTAAGACCCGTGATAAGAGCAGTAGTCAAAAGTAGCGACTGATCTCAACCCCATTTTTTATTTTTTAGCGAACTAACTTGCGGCAACATCCACTTTATGGTTTTTGTCTCCAAGCCCTAAAAGTCTCATACCATAACAAACCTGTGGCAAGCAAGCCAAAGATTAAGGCGAACACGCTGTAAAAATTGATTTGCCTAAACTGCGTTAAATAAAAAAGCAATAAAGTCGTGAACATAGTCGCGTACAACAAATGGCGAGGAAGCAGAAAGGTTCCGAATCTTACAAACTGTTTCAGCACGCCCACATTCACGGCTTTGACCAAGCGGTATTCACCATCAGTTTTCTCAACCAAGCCCAACTCAGCCAACTTATCCAAGTGATAAACAGCCAAGGCTGGACTGGAGAAGCCTAGCGCTCTTTGAGTCTCCCTAGCTCCAACAATACCAGTTGAAGACCTCAACAAGAACCAATAAACCCGGAGAGTGTTACCCTTCAAAACACTCGCAACCTTCTCTTCCTCGCCCATAAGCCCCTCCTCAAGCAATCCGACCCTAAATAATAGTCCAAAGACACCATTTAACGTTTGATTCTATATATAAGGGGAAAACCCTAAACATTTAATAAACTGGTCCATGAAAATACTGAAGGTTTAGAGAAGCAATAATAAGGAATGTGATTTTTTTGCAGCCACGATGCCCAGCCATAATCGGCGTCGGCAGAACCAAGTTTGGAGAATATTACGAGAAAGAACCCGAAAAACTCATCGAGGAGGCTTGGCTCAAAGCCTCCCGGTCGGCTGGCATTGAACGAAGAAACCTAGACGCAGCATACATAGCCGACTACTTTCTCCAATTAACAAACAAAATCGGAATCGAAGAAGGCTTCCTCTCAGAACTCACCGAGTTACACGTTCCCATGGAAAAGACACGTTCGTTCAGCTCCGCCCTCCTAAACGCCTGCAACGCAATTCAATCGGGCAGATACGACATGGTTCTCGTAGGTGGAGTTGAAAAGATGACAGACCGTTGGGACAAAATCCGAGACGACCTCATGCTTCTCGAAGACCCTTGGAGCTATTATGCAGGATGCACTCCGGAAGCTAACCACGAACTTATGTTGAGAGAGTACATCAAGAAACACGGCATCAAGGGTAAACAGTTGGAAACCCTGAACATCGCATTGGCTCAGATAGCCGTCAAAAACCACAAGCAAGCAGTGAAAAACGACTACGCTCAGTATCAAAAAGAAATAAGCCTAGACAAAGTCTTGAACGAACGACAAAAAGCACACAAACTCCTTGGACTATACGACTTCGCTCCAGTCTCAGACGGCGCCACAGCCATCATTCTGGCAAGCCCTGATATTGCCAAAAAATTCTCTGGCACGACTATATGCGTGGTTGGTTCAGCGTCTGCAACAGACTACGTGATGTTTCCTGCACGCGAAGAGAGAACTGGGTTCATCGCAAGCACAATCGCCATGAAAAGCGCCCTTCAAATGGCTAATGTAGGGGCAAGTGCCCTTCAAATCGCCGAGCTGTACGACCAATCGACCCTCCTCGAGATGGTTTCTCTGGAAGATTTAGGCTTTTCAAAAAAGGGCAAGGCTTGGCAGGACATCGGTGAAAGCTGCAAAGATTTTCAAGGGTTTTACAGAGTCAACGGAAAGGAATTATTTGTCAACACCGACGGTGGACTCAAAGCCGACGGAAACCCGTTGGGCGCTACTGGCGGAGCCCAAATCTTTGAAGTCGTCACACAACTCAAGGGCGAGGCTGGAGATAGGCAAGTTAAAGCAGACAAGGACCTACAGTTTGGCTGCGTCTTGGAACTCGAAGGCTTCGGAACCAAAGCCTACGTGCATATACTGCGGAGGAGTGACTAAGTGAGCAGCGAACCCATAGAGAGAAGAGTGTCCTACATTGGAGACCGCCTCAAAGGCAGTAGATGCGGCATTTGCAGCAAAGAATACTTCCGCCCCCGCGACTATTGTGGAACCTGTGGAAGAAAGAGCTTTGGGAAAATGGAGGACATAGACTTCTTCTACGAGAAAGGCGAACTAGAAGTCTGCACACTCGTTAAGGAGCCAACAAACAAGTTTACAAAGCTCGGAACCTATGTTTACGGCATAGTTTCGTTCCACAACGGAAAGGTGCGCGTTCCAGGCAGGTTAACTGACCGCCTTCTAGGCGATCAAGAAATTGAAGTGTCCAGCTTTGAGAGGAGAGAAGTTGTTCCGCGATTCAGAAGACGCTACGCAGTGGAGCAGAGTGACATAATTCCCACAATCTCATTAACTTTTACACTCACCGACGAATACTATCCGCATCAAGGACACCAAATTGTTAAACCCAAAAAAGAGTATGAAACACCCGGAATAGTTGGCTACGGAGTCTACACTCCCAAATTCAGGATCAAAGAAGGAACAATAGAAAGGTCTGTACCCTTCATCGATGAGGACTCTATCACTGCTGCGGTAGAGGCTGGAAAAATGGCGCTGATCCATTCAGGCGTTGACCCAGTGCTAGTTGCCAAAGTCTACGTGGGCTCTGAATCCAATCCCTACGCCGTCAAACCCATAGCCTCAAAAGTTGCTCAAGTTTTGAAACTAGGCGAAGAAGACAAAGCAGAGGGCGTTCAAACGGTTGACGCCGTTGACACAGAGTTCGCCTGCAAGGCAGCCACGTCCATGTTCAAAGATGCCGCGGCACTCGTTTATTATCCGAACGTACGCAACCATTATACGATGGTGATTGGCACCGACAATTCTCAAGCCGCGCCTAGAGACGAACTTGGAGGCGAACTAGACTTTTTTGTGGGCTTCGGCAGTTCAGCCTTCGTATTTGGTTTGAGCGATGTCATCGCCGAAATCGAGGGCTGGTGCTCCTGCACGTCTGACACGCCGGACTTTTGGAGGAGGGATCTGGAGCCTTATCCTAGACATGGAGGAAGGTTCACGGGCGAGCCTGCATACTTTAAACACATTTCGAAGGCTGCTAGAAAACTCATGGACCAGCTTAGGCTTAAACCCAAAGACGTGAGTTATTTTGTTTCGCATCAACCCAACCTGAGTTTTCCAATAAAGGTGGCAACAGAGCTGGGCTTCAAAGAAGATCAGTTTATGCCCGGTCTGCAGGTGGCAAAGTTTGGCAACACTTATTCTGGGTCGTCGCCAACTGGATTGGCAGCTGTTTTAGACATAGCTAAGCCCAACGACAGAATATTGATGGTGAGCTACGGATCAGGTGCAGGGAGCGACGCCTACTCTTTAATCGTGACCAACCAGATAGTTGAAAAGAGGAGTCGACAAATATTCACCATTCATCATCAGGCTCAAAGCAAGAACATTGAGTATGTTGACTATGAAACTTACCGAAGACTTAAACTCGGGATGTGACCAAATTAACACGCACAACAGAACAGCAAGGAGAAGCCCCACCCAAGTTGACGGAACAGCAAACACTGAAGTCCCTAGTTTATCCAATCAAGGTCATAGTGTCTCCGTTTAAGGCGTTCAAAGAGATAGCTCAAAACCCGGATATTAAAGGGCTTGTGCTAATTGTGGGACTTGTCTTGCTGGCTACAGTTGGCGCATACTACGCGCAATCATCCAAAGTGTTTATCCTAATTAATGACACATCAACTAGTTTGCTTGCTTCAAACACATTCGCTAATAACATCCTTCCCATTCTGACCCAAACAGCGCTGTTATTCATTATGAACTGGGTGATATACGCAGGTGTTTTGCTCCTAGTCTTGAGGGCTTTCCGTGAAAAGGGGGGCTCTTGGCGTCCGTTCTTCGTACTTATTGGTTACGCCTTTTCCATTCTAATAATGCAGGCAGCAGTTAGTGCTCTGCTGATTGCAACTCTTCCTGAAATACATTTCAGCAATCTGAGTACATGGCCTCCAACTACGCAAGATGAAGTTACGATGGCTAACGACAAGATCCAAGAAACTTGGGGTTCAATACCAGCGTTTCAAGCTTTGACGTATCTCACTTTTCCTTATATAAACTTCATTGATATTTGGCTAGTAATGCTCAGCGTGGTTGCTGTACGCGCTTTCACTGAGATTACCTGGACAAAAGCTGTTATGATTTCGACCACTGCTTTTCTGCTAAGATTCTTTTTGAGGTTCTTCTTGGGTCTTTAGTAAGACAGAACTCCTTAATCAATAAGTTAGAAACCTCAAGGAGTCTTTTCTTACAATGCGTTTCACTTTCATATACAGGGCAGGTCGCTAGATTTGCAGACTACGCATGTTTTCACGTTTATTGTGTGGTCGGAGCGTTTGCAGAGAGGGCACATTAGTCCTGTTTTTCTAACGGTTTTGCAGACTTCGCAGAAGTTGATGATTAGGTTTTGTCGTGTTATGTCTCCGTTGGCGAGTTGACTGGCAATTTTTTTCATCATTGATTGAATTTCTTCTGTTTGGTCGATTTTTAGGACTGCACCTCTTACTTGTGTGGTGTATTTGCTGACTGCTGTTTGGGTTATGCCTAAGAGTTCTGCGACGTCGTTTTGTTTCATGTTGTATGATTGTGTTAATTCTGTGGCTATAAAGGCTCGAATGGAGGGGACGACTGATTTTACTGCGACTTCGCACGGCATGAGCATGTGTGGGTCACCGTGAGCAATTGTTATTGTTTAGAAACCTATTTAAGCATGACGGGCGTCATATAATACATGACGTGTGTCATAGGCGAGGAGACAAATGACCACCACACCTCTTACGTTTCTCCTTTCTCCTCTCTCTCCTAGGGGTCAGGGGGATGTCAAGCCTTTGACATACGCCTGAAATCAGCTCGAGGGAATGAAGGTTCATGTTAACTGAGATGGGTTCTAATCAGCCTTTGGGTAACTTGCGTGAGGCTGAGAGTCTGACCGACGCCCTGAACAAGGCTGAGAGTTACTGTAAAGATTGCAAGACTTCTTCTCCAATAGTCTGCGTCGAACGCTGCGACATTTGGCGAGTGAAGCATGAAATCCTAGAAACACGGAGAGTCGTGGGCGAGAGCACACATGTGCGTCGGCTTTTGAACGTTTTGAAGAACAAAAGGCGCTGGAAAATATTGGATGCGCTCTGTGAACGCTCTGGTAGTGTCAAAGAATTGCAGCGAAACCTGCGAGAAAGCGGATTTCACCACAGTCGCCAGACCATAGTTGAGGCGTATCTCAAACCCATGATTAAGGTGGGACTCGTCAGAGAAGAAGGCCTCAGGTTTAAGGCCACTTTTTATGGGAGAAAAATCCATGACACACTAGCTGGGCGCAATTCTCTGAGTTTTTTGCCAGTTCACTCATGTTGTTACGAAGAAGTCGTTTTGAAAGAGTTGAACAAGCCCAAAACCTTTAACGAATTGGCAACGCTTGTGCCTCAAAAAAGCCTGTCAAGGATTTTGATGAGGCTTCGAGCCAGAGGACTACTAGCCAAAAGTTCTCGCACGGACTATGTTTTCTATCACAAAGTCAAGGGCAAACCTAAGATGAAGTTGTCGCAGACTGAAAAAAGGGTTTTTGACGCAATTCCACAGGTGGGAATCCCTGTTCGTCAACTATCCAGAACGCTGGGCATAAACGTTCGTCGAACTTACAAGTATCTGCGCAGGCTTCGGGAGAAAAAACTTGTCTTTGCACTGAAGATACACAGAACTTACGAGCTCACGTTTCAAGGGCGAGAAATACTGAACATACTAGATGAAATTGAAAACTTGGCGTTTTCTTTGTTGAACGTGCCAGTTCCGATTGTTCGCGGTCGGCCTTAGCATTTTTTAACAATGAGAATTCTTTTTAGAACGAGCAATCGCTTTTTTGGAGTTTCAATGCTTAAATAAGGGTTTTATTTTGTAGTGTTGTTTGCTCTAGTTAATTCAGTGGTATCGTGCATGACGGCAGTTCTCGAAGCCAGAGATATTCACAGGACTTATAGTATGGGTAAGGTTCTTGTCTCAGCCCTTCGTGGAGTAACATTTGAAGTGGAACAAAGCGAGTTCGTTGCTATCTTCGGTCCTTCGGGCAGCGGAAAATCAACTCTCCTCCACGTTTTGGGCGGTTTGGACAGACCTAACAAAGGAAGTGTCTACATCGACGGCGTAAACCTTTCCACCCTAAACGACGCAAAACTAGCCGACGTGCGCCTCCACAAAATAGGGTTCGTGTTTCAGTTCTTCAATCTGCTCCCAAGACTGACAGCGCTTAGGAACGTTGAGCTGCCACTCACATTGGCTGACGTTTCGGAAAAAGAGTCCATTCAAAAAGCTACAGAAATGCTTGAGCTTGTGGGTCTCAAAAACCGCTTGAACCACAGACCAACTGAACTCAGTGGAGGAGAGCAACAACGCGTAGCTATAGCTAGAGCATTGATCAACGACCCTAAAATAGTATTAGCCGACGAGCCCACAGGAAACCTAGACACAACAACGGGCTGGGAAATCGTTCGTCTCATGAAATGCCTTAACGAGGAGAAAGGCCAAACCTTCGTGGTTGTCACTCACGACCAGGGTGTGGCCGAAACCGCTCATCGCATGATTCATCTAAAAGACGGCTTAGTTCAAGGTGTGGGGACCAGAGGCAAACGACCATGAGGCGAAAGCGCATCTTAACAATGGCATGGGAGAGCATGAAACAGCGCAGGTTCAGGACCTCTCTCACAACCTTAGGTGTAGTCATCGGAATCACCGCAATCATCGGCTTAGCTTCACTAGGCGAAGGTTTTCGAGTGATAATAAGGGACGAGATGGAGCAAGGCTTCGAATTGAACGTCTTAACCGTCATGTCTGGTGGCTTACTCACAGGAGTCGGCAGTTATTTCACAGACGAGGATGTAAAGAACATCAGCCAGATGCCGGGCGTAGTTCTTGCAACTTCGATAATTCAGAAAAGCGTTGGAAAACTGTACAACGATGGTAAAAACTCTACAGCCTTAGTGCTGTTAGCAGTAAACTACACAGAGTTTGTGCAGATTTACCCCGACAGATTAGGGGTTGAGCATGGGGTGTGGCCTCAGTCAATCAAGAATGACACCACGGTTTTGGGCTCCAAAGTCGAGCATCCATCAGACGATGAAACCTTTGCTAATCCCGAAGACAATGTGACTGTAGCTATGTCTTTCACATCTCCTCTCCTAAGGGGACGCTACTTCGAGAATCATACCTTCAATGTTGCGGGAACGCTTGGAAAAAGCGGTGCCGCAGGCTTCATAAACTTTGACGACGCCATCTTCATACCGATCGACACAGCGAGAAAACTCTACAACACCACCAACTCAGACATGATCTTCGTGCGACTAGCCAACCCAAGTTATTCTAATTCTGTTGCCAAGGCGATAGAAGATCGATTTGGCGGAGGAGGTGAAGTTCGGGTTCTTGTGCCCGCCGCTTTTATGGAGCAGGTTGAAACAATTCTTAACATGGTGCAGATTTTCCTCACCGCCATCGCTTCAATAGCGCTCTTGGTTGCTGGATTAGGAATAATGAACATCATGACGGTTTCAGTTATGGAGCGAACCCGAGAGATAGGCGTCATGAAGGCTATAGGCGCCAAGAGCCAAACCGTATTAACCATGTTTCTAACTGAGGCCGCATTGATCGGACTCATAGGCGGAATCTTAGGCATTCCGCTCGGATACGGACTAGCTCAGGTCATGGGTCAGTTCATGTTCAGGTTCAGCGCCGAAGCCACACCGAGGCGTTCGTTGATAACTGGAACCGAGACACACCCCCTAACCGTGGTGACACCCATTCTTTCATTGCAGTGGGCAGTTGGAGCCATAGCCTTCGCAATAGGCGTCAGCGTCATTTTCGGCTGGTATCCAGCTCGCAAAGCAGCAAAACTGGATCCTGTTGAGGCCCTACGATACGAATGACAACAATAAAACTTCCAGAAAAACTGAAAGTCGGCGTCTTTTTGCGTCGACTGAACCGCTTCATGGTTGAGGCTCAACTGGGCGATAGGAAGGTTTTGGCTCATCTTCCCAACTCTGGCAGACTGGTAACCGTTCTGACCCAAAACGCAGCTGCGTTTCTTCAAGAACAACGTCGTGTTGGACGAAAGAGTAACTACGACCTGTTCGCAGTCAAACACTCAGGTGTGCCCATAATAGTTGACACACGTTTCTCCACTGTTGCGGCTCAAAAAGCCATCCAACAAGGCATGTTTCAGGCGCTTAAGGACTATGAAGTAGTTCGGCAGAACGTAAAAGTGAATCACTCTTTACTTGATTTGCTTCTGCAGCGAGGCGCCAAGCAGTTTTTCCTCGAGATAAAATGTGTAACACACGTTGTTAATGAAGTGGCCATGTTTCCGGACGCACCCAGTCTCCGAGGGAGAAAGCACATCAAAACTCTAATGAAGCTTGTTGAAAAAGGCTTCGACGGCGGCTTACTTTTTTCTGTTCAGCGACCCGACGCAAAGAGCATCAGACCCTATCGTGAAACAGACCCGCTTCTCGCTCACCTTCTTAAAGAAGCAACGAAAATGGGGATCAGAATCTTCACACAAACTCTCGTTTTCAAGCCACCCAATCTGGTTGAG
>Ga0315308_1002433_pt1 | contig 10565 bp, 11 predicted proteins | sample TDP3_MG_FD_203078 | JGI IMG/M metagenome (GOLD analysis project Ga0315308, IMG submission 203078) | Freshwater sediment microbial communities from Lake Towuti, South Sulawesi, Indonesia - TDP3 | ecosystem: Environmental > Aquatic > Freshwater > Lake > Sediment | place: Indonesia: South Sulawesi...
GGGCCTCGGACAATTTTTGTCGCAGATCAGGTGAGCGCAGTTTGTTGACGTCGAACTCTCGATGAAACATCCTATCCACCACTTGCTTGTATAATTCTTCGTCGCGCAAGGTGGTCAGCATGATGAGCGCTTCACCGACCAGGCCAAAGAGGAGCCAAAGCCACCACTTCCCCGGAAGCCAGGACAGGTTCAACAACGAAAGCCCGACAAGAATAATCGTGATGGCAATGACCAGCGCGCTCTCCGGGCGAAAGAAGGCGTAGGAGAGCACAGCCTTCTGAATCTCTTGTTTCATCTCTTCGCTGATTCGTCTCCGGGACATAAGCTTCACCAAATTGTATCTTCTGGGACAGCATAGCCCAGGTTGTGCATGACGTCTGCAGCCGTTTGGCCGGGGATCATTTGAAATTGATACGGACCGTCGTCAGCCCGGTCAACGATCAACTCGACGGCTTCCGGCAAAACACAGTGCTTGGTACCGCGCACGCCGCCCAGCATCTCCTGATAGGCACCGATGCAGAAGAAACCGATGTACAGATCCTTGGTTTCTACGGGCAAATAAAGGGGCGATTGGCTCGGTTTGGGTGGGTATACGTCGTCGCTATCACAGGTGATGCCGCCTAGTTGGACGCGCTGGAAAGGTTTGTCCAGGTGATTCAGCGGGAGCAGGATAAAGTGCTCGCTCAGAGCCCAAGTGTCAGGAAAGGAGGTCATGATGGAGCCATCAATGATATACCAGGGCAATGAAGAAGCATTGTCTTTGACCGTGACGACCTTGAAAAAGTGCGCACCGTGTTCGGCCGTGGTGTAGCGGCCAAATTCCCCCATCACGTCAGGCACAGGTACGTCGTAACGGGCACAGACTTCCTGCAGAGTGGTCAACAAAAGACGGGCAAAGGCACGGTAGTCAAAGCGAAAGTCCAGGGTCATGGGGACGGGCGTGCCGCCCCCAAAGTCGAAAATGCTCAGGTCGGGATGACGCTGCCGCAAGCGGGCGTAAATCTCGATGGTGGGTTTGAGCCTGGCCACAAAATCGCGCTCACTGGTAATCTGACTGCCCACCATGGCGTGATAGAGCTTGAGACGCAGGTTCGGCGCGGCAGCGATTTCGTCGGCTGCTTTCCAGAGGTCAGCCAAGTTCAGCCCAAAGCGAGAATTGGCTGCCTCCATCTCGACTTCAGTTTGGTGATGACCGTAGCTTTTCTGGCGCAAGCCGACGTCAAACGGCAGGCCGGACTCGATCAGGGGAGGCAACTCTGTTAAATCTTCAACGACCGGGATCAGGTTGTCGTGCACGGATTTGAGGCCAACAAGGTTATCGGCGTATTCCATCCCGGCTGCTTTGAAGCCGTTGGCAATGACCATCCGCTCCGCGGGCAGATGACCGGCGGCTTTCATCAGCCGGACGATCTCCACGTCAACCCTGGAAGACATTTCGTAATGCGCCCCCGCCCTCAGCGCGGTGCGCACCACTTCCTCGGCGGTATTGGCTTTGGAGGCATAGGCATAATGGAAGCGACCAGCATAGCCTACTTCAACGATGACATCGGCGAACATCTGGCCCATCTGCTCAATTTTCTGGCGGATCTTGGGCAGATAAACCAGCTCCAACGGGCTGGGCATCAGCTTCCCCAGCCCTTGGTCCTGCCCTCCTCCAACGAAGAGTTGAGATAGGTCCAGGTCCTCAAAATAGAGCCGGCCATGGCGGGCGCTCAGAAAATCGTTAAAGACGTGGTTGGGGACCGGCGTTTCCCGCTCCCAACCGATGACAGGGTGTGTCATAGGACTTCTCCGATAACGTTTGGTATTGATGCATCTAAACGACCATCGGCCAAAGCCGCTAGTTGTTTAGTATGCCTATACATTCAAAGGAACAAAGCTTACGGTATCACCTTAAAGAATTGCAGAATCTGAATCAGAGAAGCGGTGAGGCCTATAATGCCAGAGAGGGCTGTGGCAATCTTAATCGCTAGCGACCACGGCTTATCTGAATCGCCTTGAGACAAAGCGGCTTTACCGCCCGACTTGGTCAGAATGAAGAAAAGGGCATTGACTAATCCTAGAGTTGTAGCGTATGCTCCGAACAATAGAATGGCAGAAGTTAGTACATTGACCCACGTCACAGGGAAGTAACGGTAAAGCGTAGCCCAGACTATGAGGAAAGCAATGCCGATACCAAGGTTATCAAATATCCCTGGCCCTTTCTCGCGGTTGATTAACGAATCCAGTTCTTCGCTGGTTATCTTGTTCAGCTCAATGCCAAGACCGGCAAAACCCAAGGCGATGAGTGCAATAGCTACGGCTGTTGTTAAAGCGCCGAAATACTGCGGTTGGAAGTAAAGAAAAATCGAAATAGCAAAGGCAGTAATTGCTAATGCTATACCACTTCTGACGTCACTTTGCCTCTTTGTGTCCTGTGGTTTGGTTGGCTGTTTCATCAGATACCTCTATAACTAGGTCTATCGTGGCTCTTTAGCCAAGTATATCAATATGCTATGCGACCCAACTACTGCCTATACAGACTCATTATTCATGTGGTTCCCTTAAATCTATACGGAAACGTCGGCAAGCTCGTTTCGGTGAAGGACTGGTTCGCCACCTGGGTCTTGTTCCCATCCAGCAACCGCTCGCCGTTCATGCTGTGGTCTCGTGCTGACGCTTGGGCGTGCCGTAGAGATAGTGATTGTGTTCACTGGCCCAATCTTGCGGCGCTTCAAGGGTCCCGGTCAGTGCCTCAAGTATATCCCAGGCATTACCCTCTGCAGCCGGAGGGAGTACATTCTGGATCGTAACCACATAGCGCGTATTGGGTTCCAGATCGAGCGGCGAATCTGGATGGAAAACGTGACCATCGAATACCATCGTTAAAGTCTTGTTCATCGTCACACCTCTCAACGCAAACAACAAATGGCGTCTAAGTTGTGTTGCTTCATAATGAATGACCCTACAGCGGCAGATAACGCACCTGGCCTTCCCATTCGCCATCGAGACTACATTCCGCCAGCAACAGGATATCTTCAATGGCGCGACCAACTGGAACGGCGCGGCTGACTTCAAATACTCCCGGCATAGATTGACCTGCCTTAACACGCTCGTAGGCATATCGTGTGATTGTTGTGACATCGTGGGTGAGCCATACACGTCCCTCTTGCGCTGCCCATTCAAGCACCGTCGGGTCGTCTGCTCCCGAAAGACCAACGTCCTGAATGCGGACAATGTCCAGTTCTGGCTTCCTACGCAACAGTCCACGTACAATGTCGTTGTTGAAATTCTCGTCAGCGGCCAGCCGGAGCATCGCTCAGAACCTTCTGTCCGGTACGACGAGCCAGCAGACGGTCACGCACGCCGTGCGGGTCGAATCGGGACTCATTCTGCTTACGTATTTCATCTGCTTGCTGTTGCCGCTGACGCAAATATGCTTCGACATCCGAACGCCGCCGTAGATAGTAGCTGATCACGGCATACACGTCAGCCAGATGTAGGGATGGATACTGGTGCACAATCTCCTCAGCCGTTGCGCCTTCATTGAAGGCGGTCACAATCGTGTCAAGCGTCACACGAGTTCCCCCAACGCGCACAACGCCATCGGCGTCCGTCTCCAACGGGATTGGTTCGATTGCGATTACAAGAGCCATAACATTCACCTCCATCGTCGTTATTGTAGCATGTCATGGCACAAATGGCTGGAATCCGGCTTTTGCACGAGCGACTTAGCGCTGAAAGGCACCACCATCATTCTACCACATAACCCAGGCCAAGACAACTACCCTTGCGAAGGTTGCGCCACTATTGCGGCACAGGCGAATGACCCTGGCAATGAGGGCGATTCCTGGCAGGCGACGACACCCCTTGGCTGAAAACCGTCGCCAAACCTTCGCAAGGGTTCCGTCCACGTTAATTACCTGAGCGGATACAAGCAGGGGAGCAAAGCCGCGCTGGCTCCGCTCCCCTCCGTCTCAAGCGGGCTATTCTATCCCCAGCCTCTTCTTGCGTTCGGCCAGTTGAGCGTCAATCGTGCTACGCTCCAGCACCTCATCCATCTGGGCGTCCAGGCGGGTGGCGGCCATCTCACCCCGGGCAGCGGCCTTGTCCAGCCGGGTGCGAATGGATTCAGCAATGCGACCGATGTCATCATCGCCAGCCCCTACCAGATCATCCAGCGAACTGATGGCCTTGGCGGTCAGTTCCTTGGCCCTGGCCAGGTCCAGCAGGGCTTGTAGTTCCTCGCGCTCTTGCTTGATGGTCGTCAGCTTGGCCTCCAGCTTGAGCTTGGCATCCAGCAGCTTTTCGTACTCGGCTTTCTGCCGTTCATGCTGCTCCCGGTAATCGTCGGCCAGCCGCTGGGTGGAGTTCAGCTTGCTCTGGGCGGCGACGGCCAACTCCTCCCGGCCCTCTTGCAGCAGGATGTCAATGTTGCGGTCCAGTTCCTCAGCCTTGGCCTGGAACTCGTCGAACTTGCGCTTGAGGGTCTTGACCTGCCCTCCAACGGTGGCCGCCGCGTCCTCCAGCTTGTCCAGGTTGTCTTCCACCTCCCGGATGTACTGGTCAATGACGGCCAGCGAGTTCTGTTTCAAGGCCTGATCCACCAGGTAATGCAGATTGGCCTTGATCAAAGTGGAAACCTTATCCAATAGCGATGCCATTTCCTAGCCTCCTTCACCTTTATGATAGTTGATTTGCATTCACCACTGTTGCGGTACAGATAGTCTAACTGTTGCCGTAAGCTTTGCTCCCATCATACCATCCCTGTGATCCTTTTGCATGACATTCAACCGACAGCAGACTGACATTCAACTGCTGACCAGTTTATACCCCCGATCTCGCACAGTAACCAGGTAGCGGGGATTGGATGGATCCGGCTCGATCTTCTGGCGCAGGCGGCTGACCAGTTTCTCGATACGCGCGTCGTCTACCTCCTCGATGTACTCCTCTCCCCACACGGCCTCTACCACTCGATACTTGTCACGTATCTTGTCAATGCTGCCATAAAGGAGGAGCAGCAGACGGTACTCCAGGTTGGTCAAAGTGGGGACCGCTTGGCCGTCCACCCAGACCTCGCCGGCGTCCACATCCACTCGCACTCCTTGAGGGGTCCCTTCTTTCGCCAGCCGTTGACGGTGAGCGAATCCCTCGAACAACCGACCGAAGGGACGCAACTGCCCTGCCTCATCTTCAATCAGAAAGGACTTCTCACACAGGCTGCGGTGAACCCCTGGTTCCAAAGGAGATTGGGGGTTGGAAAGAAAGGCAACGATGGCATTCTGTTCTTCACCCGTCAGGTCGTTCCACAACTTGGCGCACTCTGTACGAACGTTGAGGTCACTGCCAAGCCTTTCTTCAAGCAGCCTGTAGCGCTCGTCCTGGGAGTACAGTTGAGCTTCCCCACTGTTGAGGGTCGCACCGAGAAGGTGACACACTACCTCCAGCAACCCTGGGTGACCGCCAGCCTGAGCGATGATAAAATCCACGTCCTGGGGACTGAAATCCAGTTCTTCCTGGAGGGCAAATCCGTTGATAATCCGAATGGCCTCGCCCTTTTTCAAGGTGGCCAGGAAGCGGACGTGGTGGGCGAAAAGCTCACAAAACTCGGCGATTTCGGGACCAGTGCGGCTCTCCCGCAGCCGCTGCTCCGTAGCCACTACGTAGCAAAGGGTATCCCTGTACTTGTCCCGGAGGGCTCGCAGGTTCAAAAAGGCCCGCCCCTCAATGCCATGAAAAGCCTCGTCGAACTCATCGAAGAGGAGGACCATGCGCCGTCCCAGGCCCTCGCTGACAGAGATCATGCCCTCATTAAAGCTGAGGGGCACCATGAACGGATTGGTAGGGTTGACCACGCTGTGATAAAACTCGTTGATCCTGTCCAGCAGTCCTTGATCCACCTCCAACTCTGCCAGCTCCGCCAGGATGTTGCGCAAGACGAGCTCATAGAAGCCCTGTTCTGTCATCTCCAGCATGAGGTTGAAGTCAATGTAGACGAAAGCATAATCGTCGGCCCGGGGGCCCAGGTATCTTTGTTTCACCTCTGGTCGGCAGACAGAGCGCAACAAAACAGATTTGCCCATGTTGCTCACCCCGACGATGGAGCAACATTCGCCATCGGCAATACATTCCATGATGTAGGTGATGTCATCGTCTCTGGTGAGGATTTCAGTTGCATTGAGGGTTCGAATTTTCATCCCTGTTCCTTCCATCGCTCATGTATAGCATCGTGTAATCGCCGGAAGGTGTACGACTACACAGAGGATTATCTGGCCTTGCCGGGCGTGGTGAAATCCAGTTTCGTGGCAAGCGAAACCAAGACCATGCACCTGGATTGATGGGAAGCGCGATATTGGTCTATCCGGCCACGGGGCAGACCTCCGCGAATTGAGCGCTTTGCACCCGCGCCAGCAGGTCGGCGGCACTGGTTGCGTCCACCTGCAAAGCGACCTGGAGCACGTCCAGGGTACGGTTCCAGCGATTCTTGTGGCGGCGATTGAAAAGGAATTCGAATTGAGCAATGTAGAGAGGCAAGTACACTTTAGAGACGCCGCGATAGGTGCGGATCATCTGACGCAGCCAGGACCAGGTGCCTTCCATGGTGTTGCAGTGGACCTCGCATTGGCCGTCCCCATCCAGATTGAGGGCGTAGTCACCAGCACCGTGATTGACGACCAGGTGCTGATAGCCATCGCGGGAGAGAAAGTGATAGATGCAATAGCCGTCGGTATAGACCCGAGCACCGCGTTGCACCATCTGATACACAATGGGCTGGATGGTCTCCGTTTGCACGTTGCGCAGCACGAACAGACGAACCTGGCCGCCCCGACACAGCAGCCCAAAGACCGGCAGCCGATCACTGTCCCAAGTACCACGGCCGCGTCGTTTGAGCCCGCGTCGGCGTGCCTCCCGCTCCAGTTGCAGGCCACCGGCCCCTCCTTTCAAGCCGGCCGTGAGATACACCTCGTCCATCTCTCCCACATCTTCTGGGGCCAACACCATCGGTTCGAGCGAGCGAGTTTGGTAAATGGCAGCCCGCAGCAAGCGGAACAGGCGGTCTGTGGTATGACGGTGGACGCGCGCCTCATGGGCAGTCTCGACGCTGGCTTTGCCGTCGGCGAACAAGTCCACCATCAGCCACAAGGTGCGCACGTCGATACGCATGCCGTCCAGAATGGTGCCGGTCAAAGGGGTAAAGGTGCCTCCTTCACCAGGGTCTCCCGCTTCGGCGCACACCTGGCAACCCCAACGTCCCAGACCCCCGTGATAGTCCGCGTCGATCAACTTCACATATTGCGGGTCTCGCTCCCCACAATGCGGACACTGTGGCCCCTGCGGCCAGCGAACGCGGATCAGCATCACCCACAACTCCCGTTCATCCATCCGGTCGATCCACCCGCGCGCCTGTCGCAGATCGGCCAACGGATCAGGTTCGCTGGGCCTCTCGGCGATCGGCGACGGCTTCTCCCTCGTCGCTCTCGCTGAAACAGCAGCCGGGCTACTGTGCTGTTGGCGCTGCTCGATCAGCACTGGGCTAGGATTGGCGTTCAGAATCTGCCTCAGTATGCGCCTGCGACGCCGACGGCGCGCAGCGCGGCTCATCGGGGGACATCGTCGCCGCCGTCTTGCCCAACGTCTGACCCAGCGCTCACGGTTCCGCCGTGGGTTGTAGCGACGTCGCACACGCCCCGGCGGCACCAAGCGCTCATCCCATACCAGCGTGTGGCACGCTGCCGGTTGCGCCAACGTGACAACCAGCAGCAATACGAGTATAATATGCCACAGACTTGGTGTGTGTTTCATAGACCACCTCCTGTCAGAGATGAGTCTATTCATACACCAAGTCGCCTATTTTGTAAAGTCCAAGTCGTGCCAGAACCTACATCATGCTATACATGAGCGTTCGGCAAAGTACACCCTGTCCGGATCGTCGGGAGCCACCGCCAGAGCACTCACCCACCAGATGTCCTCCCCGGTCGCCCCGGTGACCACCTGCCAACTCGCCCCGCCATCGGCGCTTTTGACCACCGCTCCGCCCCCGCCCTCACTGGCCGTGCCCAGGTAGACCGTGCTCCAGTCATCTACCGGCACGATGTGCAGTACATCGTAGACCAAAAACACATCGCCACCCTGGAAGGTCCAACTCTGGCCGCCGTCTGTGGACAGGTGCGGCCCATCACAGCCAATGGCGTACAGACGGTTAGGGACGGTGGCATGGACGACAACCGGCTTCAAGTTCAGCCCAGCCTCCATCTCGGCCCAGGTGACGCCGCTATCGGTGCTGCGGTAGAAAGGCTCGGCCTCGCCACCGGCGTAGCAGGGGTAGCCCTTACCACTGTACAGCACATCGGGCGCAGCCGGGTTGAAGACGAAGGCTTCCACCGGCGGAGCCGCCGAACGCTGCTCCCAGGTGACACCACCGTCCGTGGTGCGATACAGTCCAACGGCAGTGTAGGCGTAGAAGACGCCCACTGGACTGCCCATTAAACGCCGGGCCTGCTGTCCCTCAATGAGCACGGGGCCACCACCGCCGAGCACCGCAGTGGGCGGCGGCGCTGAAGTGGGCGGCGGCACAGGCGCTGACGTAAGGGTCAACGTCGGCGGTGGTAATGGGCTGGTGGTAGGCAACAGCGTGGAGGCAGGGGTGTCAGTCATCGCCACCGCTGGCGCGACGTCAGATACGCTCGGTGTAAGGGTGGGAGACGGTGGGGGGAGCCATTCGCTGGTGAGGGTCTCCGCCGTGCAGCCGGCCACGCACACCAGCACAACCAACATCCCCACCAGTCCGGGCCGCTTTCTCATGACTCTTATCGCACCCATCAACTACCAGGTGCGACGCACTTCAAATGCGTCGTACCTTCACGGTTCACTACCTCTTCTCTTCGTAGCGCAGCCGCAACTGGCGATGCAATATCTTGCCCGTGGCCGTGCGGGGCATCTCCTCCGGCTTGATGAAATCCACACTCTTGGGCCGCTTGTAGCCAGCCATCTTGCCCCGGCAGTGCTTGATGATCTCTTCTTCCGTGGGCGGATGATCGGGGTCCTTGGGGATCACCACGGCCTTTACTGCCTCCCCCCATTTCGGATCAGGGACGCCGATGACGGCCACGTCCAAGACAGCGGGATGGGAGCCGACCGCGTTCTCCACCTCGGAGGGGTAGACCTTCTCACCGCCGGTGATGATCATGTTGTCCTTGCGGTCCACGATGTAGAGGTAGCCATCTTCGTCCCGCCGGGCCATGTCGCCAGCGCTGAAATACTCGCCCCGGAAAGAAGCGGCCGTCTTCTCCGGCATCTTCCAGTATCCATCAAACATCATGGGACCACGGGAGTAGAGCTCTCCAACCTCACCCACGGGGACCTCATTGCCATCCTCATCCAGAAGCTTGACCAGGTCTGTCCCGGCGCAGGCCTTGCCGATGGAGCCCAACTTGGTCAACTGCTCGTGGGGTTTGAGCAGGGTGACCAGGCCAGCCTCGGTGGAGCCGTAAGCCTCGAAAAGGGCTGCGTTGGGGAACATCTCCATGATGCCCAGCTTGGTGTCCTTCCGGGCCGGGGCCGACGAGATCAAGAGCTGCCGCATGGAAGTCAGATCGTACTTGGACTTTACCTCATCCGGCAGGTTCAACATCATAATATAGTGGGTCGGTACCAGAGAAGTAAAGGTCACTTTCTCCCGGTCTATGATCTGCAAGAGCTCTGCGGGGTCGTAGGCTGTAGCCCGGTGGATGTAGACCCCACCGCCGATGTAGGTGAACACGAAGGAATAGAAAGTCGAGTTCACGTGACACAGGGGCATCACGATCATCCCAATGTCGTCGAACCGGAAGCCGAAATCCACCTCGTTGATGAGGTAGAAAGCCGTATAGGACTCGTGGGAGCGGATGACCCCCTTGGGCTTGCCCGTGGTGCCCGAAGTGTAAAGGTGGATCCAGGTCTCCCTGGGCTCGACCTTGATGTCAGGCTCCTTCGGTGATGCCGCCGCAATCATGGCCTCGTAGTTGACATAGCCCTGGGGCATCTTGTCAGTGGGGCCGATGAAGATGAACCGATCTGCCGCCACCCTCTCAAACTTCCCCTTGACGGATTCGACCTCTGTCAGGAATTCCTCGCTGCAGATAAAGGCTTTGGACTCGGAATCGTTGACCACATACTCGATCTCGGGCCCCACCCACCGGAAATTGATGGGCACAACGACCAAACCCGCCTTGGCCGCAGCAGCATAGATTTCCATGTACTCGATGACGTTATAGAGCAGGACGGCGATCCGGTCGCCTTTCCTCAGGCCCATGTCCAGCCAGGCATTGGCCAACCGGCAACATTTTTCATTGTACTGGGTGAAGGACAGCTCATTGAATCCATCCTTCACCGCAATCCCTTTCACTGCCATCTTGTTGGGGAACTTGGTGGTATTGACCCTCAACATTTCCCCCACGTTTAACCAGACTGCCATAGTCCTGTCCCTCCTCTAGCAATCTGTTGTCATTACATTAGAACCCAACTTCGCGCTTGTCAATGATGCGGCGTGCCTTGCCCATGCTGCGCTCGATGCTCTTGGGCTCCACCACTTTGACATTGACTCCGAC
>Ga0315308_1002434_pt1 | contig 10563 bp, 6 predicted proteins | sample TDP3_MG_FD_203078 | JGI IMG/M metagenome (GOLD analysis project Ga0315308, IMG submission 203078) | Freshwater sediment microbial communities from Lake Towuti, South Sulawesi, Indonesia - TDP3 | ecosystem: Environmental > Aquatic > Freshwater > Lake > Sediment | place: Indonesia: South Sulawesi...
GATTGAGTCTGACTGAGCACTGGCCAATCCTGCCATACCCACTACCAGTACCATGCCTAACAATAGTCCCATTAGCTTCTTCATCTCTCCTCACCTCCTTTCGCTAAGACTTCAGTCATACTTTTCATAGTCATCATCTCCTCTTTTTGTAAAATTTCCATCTTTATTCCCCTGTGCTTACAAATAACCTCGAACTGACTTCATAAATAATCGGCTGGTTAAGCACTTGAACAGAGATCACAAATTGGTACTTTTTCCCTCTATACTTCTCCTCATTGGGGATTTGCAGGAACATCTTTATTTCCCTTATTGAAACAGGTGGAAGGGAAAATTCCGTTTCGCTAAAGGTAAGGAAAGAAAGGTCCGGAGTCTCATCATAACCGGGAATTACACCCATTTCTGCTTCCCACGCGGTAACAGACCTAATCCTGTAACTAAACTCCTCATTATTGGGATTAACTATTTTCAGTGACTGTTTGTATTTCTTTTCCATATCGATCTTTTTACCCAATTCCACTCCATCTATAAAAATCGTATGGGGCAAGACTTGAAAGTCGATATTTTTAATTATCTCTTCCCTATGTGCTTCTGCCAACTTTTCTTCTTCGGTCATTCGCCTCTTAGCAATAGTTATTCGAAGATTGCTCATAAGTCCTACATTGGCAAATCTCTTCCCAATCGTATGCGACCAAATGTTCACCTGATATCTCTTTCCTAAATATTTATCATCATCCGGAATAGTGACCAGAACATCAGCAATAGCGCTCTGCCCGGGGTCGACTACGAAATAATCGTTACTCAATTTAATCCAAGAGAGAGCCGGGATCGGCTCAAAATGTTTCGCTACCATCCCTTTATCTGTTTCAGGGTCTGGTTTTTGTATTTCCATTTTTATAGTAACCTGTTTATCTGAAGCGTTAACTACTCTCAAAGGTAAACCCACAAGCTCCCTAATATTGTATGTCCGACCCGGCTGAAGATTCTCTACCACCACCACACCAAATCTAGTTCTGATCCCCACGGCATTTGCCCAAGGCAAATTGACACAAGCGAGAACTGCAATAACCAATCCATAGACCCAAGTAGATTTTTTCATTTTCATAATACCTCCTCCTTCTAAATTTTTTCCCTCATTTTGAAGAGTGATTTTTTTCTTCAGAAAGAACTTTTTCTACCAGTTCAAGCTTTCTTTTTGTCTTTTCGTCTTCAGGATTTAACTTTAAACTCTCCTGCCACTCAGCAATGGCTTGCTTTATATTTCCCGAATCAGCATATACAAAACCGAGACCGTAATGGAGTGCAGGGTCTCCTGGCGTTATCATCAATGCTCTTTTGTAACAGATTATTGCTAAATTGAATTTCCCCTGCCATCCATAAACCCTTCCCAAATTGTGCCAGGCCTCTATAAAGTAAGGGTCCATGCGAAGTGCTTTCTGAAAGCATCCTATCGCTTTGTCCACGGTCTCCCAACCCAACATTTGCGCCTGCCACATATAACAACTACCCAAATTAAGATAACTATAGGGCTGCTGCGGATAGACCTTTACATTTCTCTGGTAAGATTCTTCAGCCTTCTCCAAGCGGTACCTCCGCTCTTCTTGACTCTCACTGCTGGATGCTAATCCTTTGTATATACCCCCAATTTCAATGTTATACCTTTCTATATACGGATTTAGAGAAACTGCCTTTTCAATTCTTTTCATAGCCATCTTTTGATTTTTTGCTTTTAAATAGCATAGACCGTCCTGGTAGATGAGGTCTGCACGATAAGGAACAATAGCCCTACTTGTCAAAAATAGACTTCCCGCTGTGGCAACTATCAACAGGACACTTCGCAGCCAGGCACTCAGGTTAATCTTAAACGTCTTCACTTTTGGTTCTCCAGTTCCTCCTACCAAGATTCCAGCGAAAAACCAGAAATAAGTAGAAGTAGTAAGAACACTGAAACTAAATTGATTTTGAATCAAGAGAGCCAGTCCACTTGCCAGAATGCTGGTAAGAATAATCTTCTCTTCCTGTTGAGCAGAAGAGCGGCATTTTTTCCATCCTATATAAAAGAAGGCAAACCAAAACCAAAGGTAAGCCGCTAGTCCAAAAAGTCCTGTAGTGGTTACAGCCTGAAAGAGTTCGTTATGGGCATAACCTGCGGTTATATCTTTCCCCGAGCTATGAAGATAGGAGAGCTGCCTGTAAGAAGGAAATACCAGATAATAAGTATCTAAGCCCGTACCTAAAAGAGGATACCTTTGAACCATCCTTATGCTGCTTTCCCAACTGCTCACTCTGGCTACAATGCCAGGGTCAGCAAGGTTAACGATTGAACTTATTCTTCTAAGTACTTTCAAATCCTCCTGCGATTTGCCTTTTTTCATAAAGGAGAAGATTAAAGCGACCGCCAAAAGAAGAAGAATTAATATTAATCGTGAGTGTCTCAGCAATTTTTTAGAAATGGATTTCCTGAGCACAACCGCAAATAAAAGCAGCGAGCCAGCAAATCCCAACCAGGCACCTCGCGAAAGGGTTATTAAAAGACAAATAAAGAAAGACCCTAAGGCTCCTGCTAAAACAAGTCGCCACAAACGAGATTTACTAAGTAATAATGTGCCTAAACCTAAGGGAAAAACCATTGCCAAAAAAGCTCCCAAGTAGCTTGCATTTCCTAAGGTTGACCAGATTCTCCCTCCGGGACTTCTGGGCATGCGAGAGAATATTTCAACTCCTTTGTATTGACAGATACCATAAAACGCAACAATTCCTCCAGCAACAACAGCAAAAAAGAAAAGTTTTTTCGCACTATCTCTGGGAAGATTGTTAGCTACTATAAAATAGAGTAGAACATAGCCCACAACTGAGGAAAAACCCCAGGAGTAATACTTATAAAGTCCCCAAAAACTCAACCGAGGATTTATCGAAAAAATAGTAGCTAAAGCCCCCACTAAAACAAAGCAAACAGCTGGCAAATTGAGCGGGCTATGAGTCAACCTCAACTCCCCTGACTTTAGAATCTTGACCAGCCAGAAAAGACCTAAAGCTATTACCACTATTCGGAAAAAGGTAACCTTAGCCAAATCAAATGTGTCAGCAAGACGAAAGTTAAGAACCAAAGGAAGGAAAAATACCAAAACAAGCACCACCAAGAAGATTCCCCTGTTACAAATCGTGACAATTCTGTCATTCATGTTTATCTCCTTCTCCTAATAGGAGTGGCGAAGCGAAGCTTCGCCATTATAACGCGGAGCTATCGCTCCGCTACTCCTTATGGCGAACCCTGCTCAGCTGAAATTGTTACTGTAATATCCTGCTGAGTTGTCGTGGAGGTGCTCAATGGTGTTTTTAATCTAAACCAGATGTCTCTTATATTGGATGTGAACGGCAAAACATTCTTGCCGCTCTGAGAATTATTTATAGAAAATACTGCTGTGGTACATGGCTGCAAATCTTTTGTTAAAATATCATCATCTTTCCAGTAAATATCATCATTATCTGGCTTGGTCGAATGGAAGGCCGCTTGCACTGTAAACTCGTCATTACCGGGCGCGTCTTTCAGTAACCAGTGGGTGGTGAATGAAGAGCATTTTATGGAGTAGGTCTCTTTAACATTCCCGTCATTTATGACAGTTATGTTTCCACTGGAGACAGTAATAGTACTCGCATAAAATTCACCGAAGTTATAAGTGTCAGTGGAGATGGAGACGCTGAGGACGGGGTTGACCCAGATGGTGGCGCCATTGGAAAGTCCTGACCAGTTGGCGGGAATTTCGTCTCGAGTCCAGATTTGGAAATACCAGGTCGTGTCGCCTGTAAGACCTGTAATCTTATGGGAGACCTGGGTGTGGGGAGCTACTCCGGAGGTGGATATCTCAATATCATAGGTGCTTGTGCTCCAGGCGATAGAATAAGTAGAATAGTCAATTATATATTCACTTCCATCAGGAAGGGTATTGTTCCATCCATCATCTCCAGGAGTGGACCAGGATAGGGTTACATTGCCTGTTTCGCTGTCGCATTGACCGCTTAAATCAGTTATTGCTGCTGGAGGAGTATTGTCTTCGGCAATGGGGATGTGGGGCCCAGTGCTGACCCCGGCAGCATAGTTTATATAAGCGTCATAGGCAAATATTTTGTAATAATAACTGGTGCCATTGGTAAGTCCGGTATCGGTGGAATTCGTGCCGTTGCCCACATATGTAACCGTACTTCCTCCGATAGTATCATTAACATTGTATTCTGTTCCATCAGTGGGAGCATCGGTTACTTCTGAACCCTGTTTTCGTAAAATCACTACTCTATAAAAATCTGCCCCGGGATTTGTCCAGTTGAGTTCAATTTGCATATTACCCGGGGTAATGGTTCCCCAAGTAGCATCACTAGGAGGAGAATTATCCACTGTGATCGTGGCGCTATCCGTATCAGTACCTGTTTTACTATTGGTACAGGTATAAGAAGTAACTGTGCCAGTAACTGCATAGGTTCCGGCTGCCAGGGAATGGTCTTTGGCAGTAAATATAACTCTGAAGGAGGCTGTAGTGGTGCTTACAGGAATTGGCGTGCCGCCGGTAAAATTCCAGTCATTTCCCACAGGAGAAGAGAGCGTTGAAAAATACTGGGTCGTCATCGCCTCATTCCAAATCTGCATACTGGCAATGGCAGAAGTATTGGAGCTAGTAACGGTTAAACCAGTTACAGAATCTGTGCCTTCATCGGTTACAAAAGTGAATTGGTCGAGGTAATTGTTGGTGCTGCCTGGAGCAACAGTGGAACTGCTGGGATCTGTGCCATCACCGAGAGTAACGGTGGGAGGAGGAATACTGGTAAATTGGCAGGTCATTGAAAGATACTTGGCAGAAATCCAATCCGCAGAACGCGTAACAGTGGAAATCCGGACCTCATCAATTTTGCCATTGACTAACTCACCAATCCTGAGCTTTTCCGAATTATTTACTCCGTTAACAGAGATCGTTCCTGAATTATCAAGTGCGCCATTAACATATAATTTAATCGTGTCGGCGGTTGTGTCGGCGACACCGCTTAACATCCTGAACTCTGACGGAACCGTAGTGCTGCTTGTTACTCCGGTTTCGATAGTAGCGTAGTAAATGCGGTAGACGCTTCCATCGTGACCAGAATACCATATCTTGTATGTTGAGCCATCTTTAATAGCCCCTGTTTGATCAACGCCAAAGTCATCACCTTTTCCAGATGTACCACGCGGTATTCTGCCATTAGTTGAGGTAGTATCTGAGGCAGTGGGTACTGTATTGTCGTACTTTGTCCATACTAAGCCATCTGGTGAAGTAGCATAGTAGACACGGCTTGTGGAACCATCGTAACCGGTATACCACATCTTATATGTTGAGCCGTCCTTAATAACGGTAGGACAATAAGCATGATAATCATCTCCTGTTCCATTTGTACCACGTGGTATTCTTCCATCGCTTGAACTAGTATCTGAGTCCGTAGGTATTGCATTGTTATATTTTGTCCATACTAACCCATCTGGTGAAGTAGCATAGTAGGTGCGGGCATAAGTACCATCACTACCACAATACCACATTTTGTATGTTGAGCCATCTTTAATCACAACAGGGTGATAAGCACCTGCAGCATCACCTTTTCCAGCTGTACCAAGCGGTACTCTGCCATTAGTTGAAGAACCATCTGAGGGGTCCGGTATTGTATTGTCGTATTTTGTCCAGGTTAAGCCATCTGTCGATGTAGCATGATATACGCGCATATTACTACCATCGTGACCGGTATACCACATCTTATATGTTGAGCCATCTTTAATAATAGCAGGGTTAAAAGCATGTGCATCATCACCTTTTCCGCTTGTACCAAGAGGCAATCTTCCATTAGTGAATGTAGTGTCTGAGGCAGGGGGTATTGTATTGTCGTACTTTGTCCAGGTCAAGCCGCCATCTGTCGATGTAGCATAAAATGCGCGCCAGGCGGCGGAGCCATCATAACCGCCATACCACATCTTGTATGTTGAGCCATCTTTAATAACATATGGCCTTGCAGCGCGACCAGCATCACCTTTTCCACCTGTACCAAGCGGTACTCTACCGTCAGTTGAACTACCGTCGGAATTAACGGGTGCTATATTGTTATATTTGCTTACGTTGTTTACTGAAATATCTTCAAAAGCGAAGTAGGGCTTGTTTTCTGTAGTTAATCCCAATTGATAACCTACTTTGCTATCTGTTTTTGATACTATTATTCTGTTATAACTATTTAGGAAATCCGAGGGTGCAAAGTTGGTTGAGTTTGCCCAGGAATTAATTGTGAGATTCGTTACATCTAAACTCGCACTGTCCGCTACCTCAACATAGTCGCCATTCCCATCGAAGGTGCCGCAGCCATCTACCTGACCACTTGTCGTCGTGGTTGCATCCCCGACCCGAGTTCCATCATTGTTATTTGCCGTGGAATCGTCAACTTCACCAGGAGTGCCATTCCAGGATGCCTCATTCATATGCCACACTGCTATGTAATTATTACTAAATGTATTTGGCTCATCCTGCACATCGCCCGCATCACCATTTCCATAATACATATAGACATAGTCTGTGTTGGAGGAGCCATCTATCTGTGGCACCTTTACCCAGATAAAACTATCACCTGAAGGATTCCATTTCTCAATATGGTATTTTAACTCTGTGGTATTATCAGAATCTATGAACCTCAGGTCTGTGCCATCAGACTTGACATTAGCATAATTGAAGGTAGAAGTACTCAGTTTCACCAAAACTGGGAAATTAGTCAGATTTTCACTCTGGGCTGAGTTATTAAAGGTGAGTTTCTTCCTATATGACCAGGAACCATTCCACCAGTTGGCAGTTACAGTAGTAGTCCCGGATAGGTCGCAAGGTAAACCACTCTTCGTGCTAGTGGTAGTGATATCCTGAATTTGTATCTCAATGGTCTTGTCCGGAGTAACTCCACTTTTTACATCTAAGCGCACAATTAGATACTGGGTAGTTGTAGTAACATCAAATGATTCATTAAAGGTACAGGTTCCATCAACTCCACCCGTAAAATTCTTGGCAGTATCTAACTGAGTATCATCCGCATCCCAGGTCTTATCTGAAGATAGCCAGAGTTCTACGTTTTCCAGCTCATTTTCAGCATCAATCGAACCTCCGTTCTCCTTTATAGTCACTGCCGTAACTGAACCTGTGCCACTTGTCATAACAATAGAGGCAACACCTAAAAGATTATCCGTTGAAGGCGTAGTCACATGGGGTGGCTGAGATACCGAAGAAGCTACTGTAAGTGTAATGGGCGGCGTATAGTATATCTCAATAGTTACATAGTCGACATCTACATCGGCATTTGCCGCCGTAGCAAGAATACCAATTGCAACACCGAAATTGGCATTCTTTACCCATGCAGCTGTCAGGGCATTGCCCCACAAATCCGTTGAACTACCCTTAGTAATAACTGTTGTGTCAGTTGTGGTCAACGCTACAGGTGTAGCACATTGATTCGTGCCAACTTTTGCTTTAGAAGTATCAAGTAACTGAAGTAAATCCATTGAACCTGAACCCTGACCAGATCTATACCAAGCATTAACACGAACTATTACACCGTTAATAGTAGAACCATCTGGAATGGCGCTGAAATCAAAACCAGTTGCCTTTAGAACGTACGTCTGGTCCGGGCTATCAAAAGTCGCCTCAGTTACATTTGCTGTCGCCCCATCATCAGCATAGATATTGGTAGGTGTAGTCCAAGCATTATCAGACCAAGGCGCTTCTGATACTGACTCACCAAGAGTCGGATATTTTTCTCCAGTAGTATTTGCCTGCGCTTCCTGAATTTCCAGAAAGCTCCCCACTGCTATTGTCGCACATAGCACCCAAAATAATATCTTAGGTTTAAAACCTATCTTTTTCATTTTTCCTGACGCCCTCACCAGAATAGGGACAGCGACCATTTTTCTCTGTAGCCACAAATTCTGCTATCTCATCCAGCTATGGATTTTGCCAATTCTTCGCGGATATCTTCTAAAGTCCGGTTCTTCTCAGCAATAGACCTAATCTCCTTAATTTTGGCTAAGGTTCGTTCCCGCTCATAGAGGCGATAACCCCCAGGCAACAAGGTTTCGGCTACCTGGAGAAGACCCATCTCTGTGTAATACCTGATAGTGGAACGAAGAACCCCTGCTTCCCTGGCCATTTCTCCAATCTTGAGGAGACCAATTCTCAATCTTTCTCGCTTGGACATTCTGTTTCATCTCCTTCCTTTTATTTTTAAAAGTGAGCAGTGTCACTTCTCACTTTTGGACAAAAAAAAGCCGAGTCAACAGACTCGGCCATCAATCCAAGCTAATTATTCACCTTTAAAAGAAAAGCCCGGGCATTCACAAACTTTACCTTCGGAACTGCCCGGGCTTTTACTGGGAACTTCCCCAGCCTCAGGGACATATTACCATATACTATAATTTGTATAATCAATAGTATACAGCTCGCTTTCTATTCGTTTTTCTACCCTAAGGTCCCTTAATTATATGGGCCTTTTGAAACCAAAGGCCCCAACATGAGTTTACCCTAAATACCCAGAGATTAAAGCGAAATTCTGGCGAAATTTTGGATGGGCAGGAGAATTTGTAGGCACGGTTTTAAACGTGCCAGAGAGAAGTAGCAAAAACAGCAAAAATGCAAAGAAAAAAGAAAAAAAAGGGGTCAGAGTTGATTTTTTATTGATTGTCTTAAAGATGCCTAAGAGAAAAACAGAATCAAAGATAGACGCGCGCTATGAAGAATTGGAGTTAATAACCACAGCAATACAACGAGGCGGGATCATAGGGGAAGAAATTTATTGGTGAGATTTCGAACTTGTGGGTAACGACGTCGTTTTGAAAGCAAGGGGAAGAGCAAAAAATGACTCTGACCCCTTTTTGAGGATTTTAGACCCTGAATATATAGCCTATCCCTGCAATCGTCTGGATATGTCGGCTGGCTTCAGGGCCCAATTTCTTACGGAGGGTTTCGATATGCTTATTTATTGTGCGCGGGTCTCCAAGATACTTCTCATCCCAGACACTCTTCATCAAATATCTTCTGTCCAAGGCTTTTCCTCGCTTCTTCATCAAAATGTAAAGAAGGGCAAACTCTTTTGGGGTCAATTTGACAGGTTTCTCATTTACCAGAAGTGTCCTTGCAGTTAAATTGATTTCAATATCCTTGAATCTCAGAATTTCCTCAGGCTCTTCTCTGTAACTTATTCTGCGTAAAATTGCTCTCAATCTGGCCAGGAAAATATCAAAATCGAGAGGTCTGGGTATATAGTCATCAGCGCCCATTTCCAGGGCTCTAATTATCTCGTTCTTTCGAGAAATCTTGCTGATGATAACGACTGGGATCTTTCCAAAATTTCTATTCTTTTTGATAGTCTGACAAATCTTAAAATTGTCTTCAGGTGAAGAGGTGAAATTCAGAATGATCAGTTCTGGTTCGAATTCCAGAATTTTCTCTCCAACACTCATCTCTTCCTTAACCTGGTAAAGTGTAAAAGCCCTCCTCCCCAGGGTCTTTTTCAATCCCTGAGCGGTCTTGGGGTCATCACCAAATAATAAGATTCTTCCCTCAATCAAAAGATAGGTCCTTCCGGAACGCCCACCACATTTCTGCACGGTTAAAACCGTGCCTACAAATCTTGTACAAAACCGTTGTAGGCACAGATTTAATCAGTGCAAACATAAATGCAATTATTCCAGTTTGAATTTGAGGGTGATTGTTCCCCACTGAACTATCTGCTTCTCCTGGGGGGAGAGAGGCTCGAAGAGCCACTTCTTCATTGCCTGGCTGGCAACCTGGTCCAGGTCAGAATACCCTGTAGTCTGTGTTACCTCCACTTTGTTAACTAATCCATCGGGCAAGACCCAGAATTTTAGGCGGACTTCACCACTCGCTCCTGCCTCTTCTGCCCACCTCGGATATTGAGGATAGACACGACGAACGATTCCTCTACGAGAGACTGGACCGGCTATGGCGAAATCTTGGGCTTCACCCTTTCCCACAAAAATGCCGCCTCTCTCGTGGACTCCAGGCGTAATCTTGACTCCCTCAACGGTGAACCTATCTTCACCCGGCAGCATCGATATCTTCTCTCCCAATTCTGGCTCGGGTGCCGGAGTTTCTGTTAGAGTAATCTTCGTTTCAGGTCCCGGAATGGCTAATGGTTCTCCTTCTCCGGGTGTCCACACATCGACTCCGGGAGCAGGACTGACATCAGCCCTCGGCCGAGCAAGAGCTAAGGACTCTGGATAACCTGGTTCACTGGGTCTTACGGCTGGAAATGAAACTAAAGAGACCTCCACAAATCTCACCGGAGGTCTATGCCGCTGGGTTATAGGAATATATATCAGCATTACCAAGTGCAAGATGAACGAAATAAGTAGTGAAACCCTGAAGTTGCGGTCTCCAAACATCACTATCTCCTGAAAGTCATAACAATTTTGGTTCTGTGGCAATTGCCAATCTCTCAGCTCCATTCAGTTTTGCAATATCCATTGCATGCACTACAAGGCCGTGTTTAACTTCCTGGTCAGCTTTAATA
>Ga0315308_1002437_pt1 | contig 10556 bp, 11 predicted proteins | sample TDP3_MG_FD_203078 | JGI IMG/M metagenome (GOLD analysis project Ga0315308, IMG submission 203078) | Freshwater sediment microbial communities from Lake Towuti, South Sulawesi, Indonesia - TDP3 | ecosystem: Environmental > Aquatic > Freshwater > Lake > Sediment | place: Indonesia: South Sulawesi...
ACTAACTTGTTCAAGGCATGGTATGAAATAGGGGATGGCTGTACTCAACTCATAGGCAAAAGGAGAAGAGAGTTATGTTAAGGAGATTTCTTCTTATTACCAATATTCTGATCTGTTTTGTATTATTGCCTGATTTCGTTTTTGCTGCGGGAGATTCAATTCAGATTAAAGGTTCGGATACGATGGTTAATCTCGCTCAGGCATGGGCTGAAGCCTATATGGAGAAGAATCCCAAACGGTTTGTGGCGGTGACAGGTGGTGGTTCTGGAACTGGAATCGCCAGTCTCATCAGCGGCACCTGTGATATGGCAATGAGTTCGAGAACGGTAAAGGAAAAAGAAATAAGTCTCGCCAGGTCTAAAGGGGTCATACCTTATGAGATAAAAGTAGCTTTAGACGGCCTGGCTGTCGTTGTCCATCCTAAGAATCCTGTTAGTAAACTTACCCTTGACCAGTTATCAGACATATTTACTGGAAAAATTACAAACTGGAAGGATATTGGTGGGAATGACGCGAGAATAGTTATTCTTTCCAGAGAAGTGAATTCGGGGACTCATATATACTTTAAAGAGCATGTATTAAGAAGAAAGAACGAAAACTCGCCAGCCGAATTTTCACCTGAGGCACTCCTTTTGCCATCGTCTCAGGCTATCGCCGATGAAATTGCGCAGAACCCCAATGCGATTGGTTACTATGGAATGGGTTATTTGGGCCCCAAGCAGAAAGCCCTCACCATTGCTGAAGATGGAACTAGCCAATTCCTGGCACCAACTCTTCAGAATGTTATAAGTGGCAAATACCCTATATCTCGACCGCTATTTCTATACACCAATGGTGAGCCGAATGGTATAATAAAAGAGTTTATCGATTTTGTGCTTTCCAGCGAGGGTCAGAAGATAGTGGAAGAGACAGATTTCGTCCCCATTTTACCTATTAAGAAATAGTATGAAGAAGCTAAAAGAGTTCGTCATCGAAAGCTTGATATTTTTGAGCGGAATCGCGGCGATAATTTTTGTATTTCTGATTTTTCTATTTTTACTTAAGGAAGGCTTCGCCCTATTCAGGACTGTAACTATTTTTGAATTCTTAGGTGGCAAGAACTGGTATCCAATATCAGAGCCTCCCCACTTTGGAATTTTGCCTCTAATATTGGGTTCAATTCTGGTTACGCTGGGTGCAACTTTGATTTCAGTTCCCATTGGCATATCTTCTGCTATTTACATTGCAGAAGTCACCCATCCGAGGATAAAGGAATTGCTTAAAGTGATAATAGAACTCTTGGCGGCAATCCCCAGTGTGGTACTGGGCTTTATCGGAATGGTTACTTTGGCGCCTCTCATAAAGAGTATCTTTAATCTGCCCACCGGCTTAACTGCGCTATCTGGCTCAGTAATGCTTGCCTTTATGGCAATGCCCACGATTGTCTCGATCGCCGAAGATGCACTTTATGCTGTGCCAAAATCGTATAAAGAGGGAGCGATTGCTCTGGGAGCCACCCACTGGCAGACAATCTATAGAGTAATCGTTCCTGCTGCTTCATCAGGAATTTTAGCTAGCATTATGCTTGGTATTGGGAGAGTCATTGGAGAAACTATGGCGGTAATGATGATTACTGGAAATGCAGCAAGGATTCCCCAAAGCATCCTTCAGCCAGTACGCACTCTTACAGCCACAATTGCCGCAGAGATGGGGGAGACTGTTGTGGGAAGCGAGCACTACTTCGCTCTATTTGCAATTGGCATAGTTCTATTTCTCATAAGTCTTGCCATTAATGTTACCGCAGACCTCTTTTTGCATAGGAAAAGATGAATCCCAGAAAGACAGAAAAGTTTGCATTTAGCGTTCTGTTTCTGACCACGCTTTTGGTAGTAATACCTGTTGGCTTAGTTGTTGCCATAATTGTCAAGAAAGGCCTGCCAGCTATATCCTGGGAATTCCTGACGAGCGTTCCCAGGTCGGGGATGAAAGCAGGAGGGATATTCCCTGCAATTGTAGGAACACTTCTCTTAGTTATGGGAGCAATAGTTTTTTCTCTCCCGATAGGAGTATTTTCTGCAATCTATTTGAGTGAATATTCAAGGGATAACTTTCTAACCAGAATGATAAAACTTGCCATTGTCAATCTGGCAGGCGTCCCTTCTGTAGTCTATGGCCTTTTCGGGTTAGCATTATTTGTAGTTTTTTTGAGGTTTGGCGCATCTATCATCTCAGGTTCGCTCACTTTGGGCATTATGGTTCTTCCTTTAATTATTACAGCTTCGAGAGAGGCAATGGAGAGTGTTCCCCAGTTGTTTAGAGAGGTCAGTCTATCCCTGGGCTTGACGAAGTGGCAGACTATCCGTCGTATAGTCTTACCCAATGCCCTGCCTGGCATTCTGACTGGTACGATATTGGGAATAGGTAGAGCTGCAGGAGAAACCGCTCCTATACTTTTTACTGTCGCTGCCTTTTATCTACCGAGGCTTCCTCGTTCCATTTTTGACCAGGCAATGGCGCTCCCCTACCATCTCTATGTTATCTCTACGCAGGTGCCCGGTGTAGATGAGAAGATTCGTTATGGAACGGCACTGGTGCTACTTATTCTGGTTCTGGTTGTGAATCTATTTGCTATATTTATTCGTATAAATTTGAGACGCAGGAAAAAATGGTAAATGAAAAAATTAGGGTGAGAGATTTAAATATCTGGTTCGGAGAAATCCAGGCGTTGAAAAATCTCAACCTATCAATACATCCCAATGAAATTCTAAGTATCATCGGCCCAGCCAATAGTGGGAAGACAACGCTTTTGCGCACGCTGAATAGACTCAACGACCTTTTGCCAAATTACAGATTTACAGGAGAGGTCTATTTGGACAATGAAGACATCTACAAAGATATAGATGTCAACATCCTGAGGAAGCGCATGGGTATGGTATTTGCCCTTCCCGTGGCATTGCCTCTATCAATTTTTGAAAATGTGGTTTATGGTGTCAGGGCACAGAATATAAGGTCTAAGAGAGCCCTGGAACAGATTACCGAGAGGAGTCTTAAAGAAGCCTATCTTTGGGATGAGGTAAAAGATAGACTTAACGAATCTGCTTACAAGCTCTCGGGAGGACAACAGCAACGGCTCTGTATCGCCAGGACTTTAGCAGTTCAACCTGAGGTGATACTTTTCGATGAGCCCTGTTCCGGACTCGACCCAATATCTACTGCTAAGGTGGAAGAGGCAATGGTGAAGCTAAAGAAAGAGTATACGATTGTCCTCGTAACGAATAATACCAAACAGGCGGCAAGGGTCGCAGATAGAGTTGCCTTCTTCTTGATGGGGGAACTTGTGGAGTTAGGCCTAACTGATGGCATATTTTCCGCACCGAAGGATAGGAGGACCGAGGATTACATTTCGGGAAAGTTTGGTTAAATGGCCAAAGTAGAAGTAAGAAATTTAGATTTCTGGTATGGAGATTTCCAGGCACTAAAGGATATTAACTTCTCGATAGAAGATAAGAAGATTACTGCCATTATTGGGCCTTCTGGATGCGGTAAATCGACATTGCTCAGAGCGTTCAACCGAATGAACGATTTAATAGAAGGGGCGAAGACTGAGGGAGAAATTCTGATTGATGGCCAAAACATTAACGATAGTGATATAGACCTTATCGCTCTCCGCAAAAAAGTGGGAATGGTCTTTCAAAGGCCAAATCCATTTCCTTTGTCGGTTTTTGAAAATATTGTTTTTGGTCTAAAGATACACAAGATGACGAAAGGAGATAAGATAGCTCAAGTCGTGGAGGAAAACCTGAGAGCTGTAATGTTATGGGATGAATTGAAGGATAGGCTAAATTCAATAGCTCTAAGTCTATCGTTAGAACAAAAGCAGAGGCTATGCATTGCTCGGCTCATCGCAGTTAAGCCTGAAGTCTTGCTAATGGATGAACCCTGTTCGACATTAGACCCTATAGCTACTCTAAAGATTGAGGAATTGATGCGCAGCCTGAAACTAAACTACACGATAATAATAGTTACTCATAATATGCAACAGGCGGCGAGAGTCTCAGATGATACGGGATTTATGCTGTTGGGAGAACTGGTTGAGTTCGGGAATACAAAGGACATATTTACTAGGCCTAAAGATAGACGCACGGAAGACTACATAACCGGAAGGTTTGGTTAGGAGGAGGCATAAGATGGAAAGAACTTTTGATGAGGAACTAAAAGAGCTCTATAAGATTATCCTGAAGATGGCGGACTTAGTGGAAGAATCAATATATAAGTCTATTGATGCACTCAAGGAAAGGGATAAGAAAATGGCTGAGGAGATAATAAGCGAGGATAAGCAAATAGACGAACTTGAGCTCGAGGTAGATGATGCCTGTATAGACCTTATTGCCAGGCGTCAACCAGTGGCGCAGGATTTAAGGTTCATCACGATGGCGATGAGAATAAGTACAGAGCTGGAGAGAATTGCCGATTTGGCAGTAAATATCGGCCAGAGAATCCTGGAAATAGCCGATAAGCCTCTCCTTAAGCCATTAATAGATATACCAAAGCTATCCAGCCTCGCTCAGAAGATGGTAAGAGAATCTATAGAAGCTTTTATCCGGAGGGATATAGAATTGGCAAGAGGGGTTCTCAAGTCAGATATAGAAGCAGATAGGCTGAGAAATTCAGTTCAGAAAGAACTCATAAACGACTATATGGCAAAAGATGGAACTACTGCCCCACGGGCAGTTCCCCTTCTTTTGGTTGCTCGGCATCTGGAACGCATCTGCGACCACGCTACGAACATTGCTGAAGATGTAATCTATCTGGTTCAAGCAAAGGTCGTCAAGCATCATCCTGAAAAATTAGAATAAGCATCAATAGAAATCATTAAGGGAGTCCTGGAGGTAATTGCAGGGATTTTCCTGCATAAAGTATGAAGAGAGATATTCTTTTTGAGCCAATTAGAATAGATAATCTAGTTTTGAAAAATAGGTTTGTAAGGACAGCAACAGCAGAAAGAATGTCTCCCGAAGATGGAAGATTCACTCAGGAGATGATAAGCCTTTATGAAACGATTGCTCGGGGAGGCGTAGGCCTTATCATAACCGGCCATGCCTATGTACATCCTCTGGGAAGGGCTGAGCGAAGGATGACAGGTATCCATAACGACGGCTTAATTCCATCCCTCAAGAAATTGGTTAATGAAGTTCATAATTTTGAGGCGAGGATAGTAATGCAAATTAACCACTCAGGTGGGAGGAGAGATAAGGATGTAGGAGAGGAGACTCCTATCGGACCTTCGACAATCGAATATGAACCACTGGCAATTATTTCAAGAGCAATGGAATCCAAAGAGATTGAAGAAGTAATAGATTCCTTTGCTCAAGCTGCTCAAAGAGTGAAGAATGCAGGATTTGATGGAGTTGAGATTCACGCTGTTCACGGATATCTTATAAATCAATTCCTTTCACCTGTCACCAATAAGAGGGAAGATTTCTGGGGAGGGAGTCTTGAGAATAGAATGCGTTTTCTTATTGAAGTCTATAAGAGTGTGAGAGAGGTAGTAGGGAAAGACTATCTGGTTTTGGCAAAGATTCCGGCAGGAGATTTCGTTGAAGGGGGCCTCGCTGTTGATGAAGCCTGTGAAGTAGCCAGAAGACTCTCCCAGCTCGGAATTGATGCGCTTGAACTTTCCGGTGGACTTTGTGGAAGTAGATACAGGAAGGGTAGAAAGGACCTGGCATGGATGAGAAAAGAAGCTTACTTTAGGCCTTATTCAGAAATGGTTAAGAAGGTAACTTCTGTCCCTCTGATCTTGGTGGGAGGACTGAGGAAGCCCGAGACTATGAGAAAGATATTAGAGGAAGGGGCAGCCGACCTCATTGGTCTTGCCAGGCCGCTCATCAGGGAGCCAGACTTTCCGAATAGAATCAGAAAGGGAGATTTGCGAAGAGCCGAATGTGTCTCTTGCAGCAATTGTTCAGGCCCTTCGGGCAGGGAGCCCACCAAATGTCGGTTCAAAAATTGAAAGGGCACCCCCTCAGCCCTACCTTCTCCCCCTCACCTTTATCCTCTCCCCTAAGGGGAGAGGATGGAAAGAGGGGGCTCTCCAGGGGGAGGATGGAAAGAGGGGGCTCTCCGGGGAGAGGATAAAAAAGCGGGCTCAATAAATTGAGCCCTACACCCCTTACTCTCTCCCCAAAGGGGCGAGGGAAGCCCATAAACTAATTGAGATATGGACGATAAGAGAGTTTTGCTTATTAATACGAATAGAATGAAGCCAGCAGTAGCGCCACTCGGGCTCGACTATCTGGGAGAGGCGCTTGCTCGGAAAGGGTACATGGTGGATTTGCTCGACCTCTGTTTCTCAGAGGATTATAGGAAGGCGATAGACGAATATTTCAGTAAGGAATCGGTTTTCTCTATAGGGATTACTATCAGGAATACTGATGACTGTTATCTTTTGAGCCAGGACTTCTTTATACCGGAAATAAAAGAAATAGTTGCGTATCTCAAAACAAGAACAGATGTTCCTATTATTCTGGGTGGAGTCGGTTTTTCCATAATGCCAGAAACTATTCTAAAATATTGCGAATTGGAACTGGGAATAAGGGGGGATGGAGAAGAAGTTCTGCCTCTCCTTCTGGAAAGGATTGCCCAAGGGAAAGACTATGGAGACCTCCCCGGGCTGGTATACAGGGATGGTGGAGGTTTTGTTAGTAACCCGCCCCACTACTTCGACTTGAATAAATTATCTATCAGGCGAAGAAGACTGGTTGATAATAGAAGATATTTTAACGAAGGCGGTCAGGGAAATATTGAGACAAAGCGGGGATGTAATAGGGAATGCATCTATTGTGCCGACCCTGTGGCTAAAGGAAGAAAGATTCGATTGATGAATCCAGAGGAGGTGGTAAATGAACTGGAGGTCTTGCTGAAAGAAGGCGTTAACTGTTTCCACTTTTGCGACAGCGAGTTCAATATTCCGGAAGAGCATGCCAAAGCAGTCTGTCAACAGATAATAGAAAAAGGAATCAATAAGGAAATAGAATGGTATGCATATTGTAGTCCCAAACCATTTTCGGCAGAACTGGCAAAACTGATGAAGATGGCAGGATGTAGAGGGATAGATTTTGGGATAGATAATGGAAATGAGAGAATGCTGAAGAATTTGGGTCGTGATTTTGGAGAGGAAGAGATAAAAAATACAGCAAGACTTTGCCATAGATATAGTATCACATTTATGTTCGATCTCCTTCTGGGGGGACCCGGGGAGACCCGAGAGACGGTCAGGGAAACGATTGAGCTTATGAGAGAAACTGAGCCCGATAGGGTGGGAGTAATGGTTGGCGTGAGAATATACGCTGGGACTGAACTGGGGAATCTAGTTTTAAGAGAAGGGATGATGGAGGAAAATAGAAGTTTGCAAGGGAAGGTTTTAGAGAATGGCGATTTCTTTGAGCCTGTATTCTATCTATCCTCGGAACTTGGCGAAGATATCTATTCCTACATATCCGAATTGATTAATGGGGATGAGAGATTCTTTTTTGCCACGAAGGATGACCAGGAGAGTGGATACAACTATAATCAGAACCAGGTCTTGATTGAAGCAATCAAGAAGGGATACCGAGGAGCATACTGGGACATATTGAGGAGGTTAAGATTTGAAAGCGTATAACATAAGATTACGACCCCACCATCTACTCTGTATATATGGTTTCCGTGGCCTTGGATACAGTAAGGAATTTATAAACAATATGCAGGGCATAATTGATAGAATCGGAGAAAATCCATCCATAGAGATTGAAGTAGTTCGTGGTGTTGACGATATATGTTTGAAGTGTCCCCATAATGTGGGAAGTAAGTGTATTCGACCGGGAAGAAATGTTGATGAGTTTGATGAGGGTATTCTTGGTAGGCTGAAAATGGTGGCGGGAAGGAGGTTAGAAGCAAGGAGTTTGTTAGGTCTTATGGAGGGAACAATTAGTCCAGAAGAGTTGTCTTCCATTTGTAAAGGATGCGAATGGCTTAGGCTGGGCTATTGTGAGCAGGGTCTACGCCGGAAGAACTGGTGGAAGCGAAGTTGAACATTTCACAAAGAATATTTCTGCTTTTTCTCCTGCTATTATCCAGACCGGACTATCCTTCAGCTTCTTTCCCACAAGAGGAGTCCTATCTCGGTGACTTAGGGACGATAGTTATTACGGGCACAAGAATTCCCCGGCCTGCTTCTTTTACTTTGAGAAATGTTAGTGTAATCGGCCCTGATGAGATTAATTCCTCTCCTGTCCACTCGGCTATAGAGGTTTTAAAATATGTCCCTGGCGTCGACCTGCGGGAGCGGGGTCCTTATGGAGTACAGGCTGACCTTGGCGTAAGGGGAGCTACTTTCAATCAGACCCTGATTCTCCTTGACGGAGTGCGGATGAACGATCCCCAGACCGGACATCATAATCTCGATTTACCAATAAATTTGGCAGACCTGGAAAGAATTGAGATCCTTCACGGACACGGTTCCTCTCTTTATGGCGCTGATGCTTTTGGAGGAGTGGTTAACTTTGTTACGAAGGCTCCAGAGCACGGTAAGAGAAGTTTTGAAGTTTTCGCTGGTGAAAACGGAACAAGAGGGGGAACTTTTTCCTTCTCTGATCGGTTGGGGGATTTTGGCACCCGCTTCTCTCTGGGAGGGAAGATGTCCGATGGTTACCGTTTTGATACCGATTTTAGACACTTCTCCTTTTCCAGTAATTCTACATTAGATATTTCCAGGGGCTCGATTGGCTTCTCCTTCGGATATTTAGAAAAGGAGTTCGGAGCAAACGGTTTCTATGGGAATTGGCCTTCAAAGGAATGGACAAATACCATATTGGGGAGCATAAGACCACAATTGGAAAAATGGGAAAATTTGGTAGTTGAATCAACACTATATTATCGCCAGCACGACGACAAATTTATTGGAGATGTCACTGACCCTGATTCTTATGTGAACTATCACACTACTTACCTTTACGGAAGCGAAGTTCAGCTCAGAACTCAATCAGAAAGAAAAGGAGAATTCGTGCTGGGGCTAGAAGTGGCTAAAGAGGAGTTGGAGAGCACACGATTAGGTGACCATTCTAATACCAAAGCGGCAATCTACACAGAATATGGGATTTCTTTGGCGAGGAAGGTCACTTTGAATCCAGGGATTAGAATAGACCACCATTCGGGATGGGGCTGGCAGTTCTCTCCAGCAATGAATATCGGTTACCATCCCTACCCTAAGATGATGGTTCACTCTTCCTTGGGAAGGTCGTTTAGACCTCCTGATTATACGGAACTTTACTATTGGAGTCCCAAGAATGTGGGTAATCCCAGACTTGTAGTTGAGGAGGCTTGGTCATATGAGCTCGGAGGAGATTTTGACTTAAATACCTGCTTACATTCCAGAATTACTCTACTCTTCAGAAAAGCAGGCAATCTCATTGATTGGGTTAGGAGGGATTCTGTCTCACCCTGGGAAGCGGTAAAAATTGGAAAGGTGTACACTTATGGAGTGGAATCCGTCTTTGAAGTGGGATTGAATAGTTCCTCTCGCTTCTCTTTCAGTTATACTTTTCTCCAATCGCAGTCGGAAGAGTTGGAAAATTATATTTCTAAGTATGCTCTGAGCCATCCCCGGCACCAAATCTCTTTGGGGTTTAGTTTTTCTCTCCCTTGGGGAATTCGCCAGAATTTGAAGGGAACATATAAACAGAATAGCCAGAAAAGAGGATATTCTATTGTTGACAGTCAGCTCTCCAAAAGCTTGGGTCAGTTAGAATTTTATTTAGGAGCTACAAATCTCCTGGATGTCTCCTATGAAGAGATACCGGGAGTGGTTATGCCGGGAAGTTCGCTTGACTGTGGAATTAAGTTAGAGTTTTGATTGGTTTTTGGAGTCCTCCCGAAAGGGAGGATTTATGATGGGAGTGAAAGATGGAACTCAGAACAAAAGGGATGATTCTCTCGTCTCTCTTTGCAGCTTTGACTGGAGTAGGTGGACTGATTGCTATTCCTTTACCCTTCACCCCTGTGCCTATTACGCTCCAGATATTTTTCACATTTCTCTCAGGAGCCATTTTGGGTAAGTATCTAGGCGCTCTGAGCCAGGTGATATATATTCTTTTGGGAGTTGTTGGGCTTCCCGTCTTTGCAAAGGGTTCGAGTGGAATTGGTGCTATTCTTGGACCTAGCGGGGGATACCTGGTCGGGTTTATTCCCGCTTCATTCCTTGTTGGCTATATTCTGGAGAAGAGGGATAACCCTTCCATACAACTAATACTTCTGGCCATGGCATTGGGAGTTCTTGCGATATACTCCCCGGGAGTGGCCTGGTTGATGTGGGTAGCGAGAATAAACCTGGGAAAAGCACTCATTCTGGGAGTTGTACCATTTCTGCCGGGGGATACAGTCAAGATTGTGGTGGCGGCATTAGTTGTGAAGAGGGCGGTTCGGCTTAAATGGGGACAGCTGTTAATGCTCACTAATTAGGTAACTCTTTTGGTATAATAAAGCCGAAGGAGGTACCTATGAAGTATCAGGATATAGTTATAGTTAAACGATGGGTCCCT
>Ga0315308_1002438_pt1 | contig 10554 bp, 8 predicted proteins | sample TDP3_MG_FD_203078 | JGI IMG/M metagenome (GOLD analysis project Ga0315308, IMG submission 203078) | Freshwater sediment microbial communities from Lake Towuti, South Sulawesi, Indonesia - TDP3 | ecosystem: Environmental > Aquatic > Freshwater > Lake > Sediment | place: Indonesia: South Sulawesi...
TCTTTTAAGCTCGTGAAGCATCTTCACTCCCCTTTTGGTCTCAACCTCGAATAGGTACTTATCGTAATTTGGCGTGACGTAAGGCAAGTCGTCTATCTGTTGAGCGAAGACGCCTTCAGTTGCGCTGTAGATCTCGATGACGGGTACTTCGCCGAAGTATTTTCTGAGTTTAGGCGCGTACTTGTATTGGATCTTCCGTACGCTTGTGCAGAATATAGCCTTTACATTCCAGAGTCTGCTAGGCTTTGTTCCATGTTTTCGCTTGACGAACCTTGCGAATGATAGAATGACTGGCGCAACACCCATCGCTGCTGTTATATTCTCATTCAACGCCTTTGTGTATGCCAGTTCGAATCTTTTTTCCCAGATCGGTTTGGTGATTCCAGAACCTAGAGCATCAATCTCTTCCTGTAATGGTACGAGACGTACATCACCAAGTGAGGGAAAGAACCTTGCATATGTTCCTGAGCTGTATCCATAACTTACTTTCTCGTTGCCTGCGTCCATTGTGGCTACTCTTGAGGGAAAATTCAGGTTTAGTATTTTTCCGAGCAGAAGCTTATCATCTTGCTTTTTCACAACGTGGTTAGCGAATGCACGTGCCCCGCACAATAATATCTGTTCAAGATGTACTCTCGTTGCAGGTAGCAGTTTCGCTGTTCCCGTTGAGCCGCGTGTCATAACCCAGCATATTGGTGGCTCCGGTAGAATGACCTTGTAGTTGCCATTCCTCACCTTCTCAAGATATCCTTTGAGCCTTTCATAATTCATTTTGGGGAAGTTCTCCCTAAAATCGTCCATATCATTGATCTCTGAGGCTGATCTTTCTTCGCCGTATTCTGTCTCGCTGTACGTTCTGACTAGATCCGCGAGAACTTGCTTTTGAGCCTCCCCGGGGTCTTTCAAACTTTCGTACCAAGGCTCAAGTATGGCTGTGAAGATCTTCCTTTCGGATAGTGATCGCATATTATTAATAAGGGGAATTGGCTCTAATTAGCAATTCGGCACTTTCTCAGCACGGGACATTACAATTTACAATTGGCGATAAGAGAACCATCGAAGACGCTAACTGCAAAACCAGAGAAAACCCCGGAAGACCTCCTCAAGCATGCATGCAGCCTGCCTCTGGCAGAAAGTCGGCTTCAGAAGAACAAAAGCCTTCATCGTTGGAAACTGGTAGACTTAACTCTCTTGTGGGGGTGTCTAAGCGTCAGTATGAACCAGGTTGTTTTCAGTTGATCTGGTTTCAATTCTCAAGGAAAAGGAAGTAGAAGAATGCTTGGCGTGGGCTACGGAGCTGGAAGAAATGCAGTCTTTCTAGGCAAGGAAGCGAAGAGAGACATCGTAAGAGCATAAAGCGTAGCACACCTTCGGCGGTTCCTTTCAGGAATTCCTAGGTAGAGTATTTTTTCCTCAATATCACTCGTCTATCTCAGGTGCCTTCAAGATGGGACTACGGGCTTCAAAGCAATGAGTTCATGAAGAACCTTCAATGAAGGAGCTGGAGAAGTACTGGCGTTTTATGAAAAAGGCAGAGCATAGAGTCCTTGAAGGTAAGGTTGGCATTAAGCAAGTTTATGATGAAATGGCTGACCTCTGGATCACAGATTACCCCAAAAAGATCAGGAAAGACGCTGTTTACACCCATTCCGCCTCAAACCTCCGGCTGGTCTGATATCTTAAAACCGAGATTACCTAGCATGTTCCTCAGTGTATTAAGACTCTCCATGGCTTTTTCTCGTGGTCGGATTTCGAGTGTAAAGTGAACATCTCGAGGTGCCAGAATCCTGAGATAGCGAGAGAAATCAATGTTCCCCACCCCCAAGAGATCATGGGAATGCTTTCCCGGCTTCTGATCGTGAAGATGGCATTCCTTGACCTTTTCTAGATGGCTCAGAAGGAAATTCTCCATCTCTACAATTGGACTACCGTTCACGTTGCTTTTCGGTATGTCCCAAGCAAGAAAGAGGTTTCCCTTTGGCAAGAGATCATTCAAGACTTCTATAGCCATTTCGCCCAATCTATCATTTTCAACACAGATTAGGACATTGCCTTGAGAAAGTTCGTCAAGTTCTTCTATGCTTTCCGTTATTGCGTTCTTGTAGAGTGTCCAGTGGTCCTTAAGGTACGTTCCTTTGGTTCCTGCGAAAACAAAATCGTAGGGAGGGTCGATATGGATAGTGAATCTTTCCGCCCCAACATCTAGAGCAAAGTCTATGCATGCTCTCATTCGTTGGAGAACCGCTTTTCTAACTTCTGGATACATGCTTCCCAAGTTCAGGTAGTCGGAGGGTCCGTGGAATGAAATATCCACATTCTTTGAGGCTGCAAACTCTCTGATATGTTGTCTCTCCTTTTGGCTGAAATATTCAGGAAAGAAACGTGGAATCATCAAGTCTGGAACAACATAGCCAAAGCCGTGCTTGCTTGCGAAATCGATCGCGTCGTAAATATCAACATCATAGACTACGTGATATCCAAAACGTTTCCACGGTGGTTCTTCCAAGATTTGCCCTTCCTGACATGTTAGCTAATGAACGATAAGAAATATATGGCTTTGCGCGAACCCTCTTGCCTGCTTTCTGTTAACAGCGATTATCGGCAAATTTAACGAAAGAATTCTATTTCTAGTGATTCTGAGACCTATAGTCTAGTTGTCTAAGGAACTCGTAGAATTCTCCGGGATGCAGACAGTAATGCGCTGCCATAAACGTTATTGCATGGAAGAAGTCATAGGCTTCATGACTCGTATTACAAATCGGACATTTTCTATCAGATGGTAGATACTTTTGGAACTTTGGATTCTTCACGATTTGTTCTAGGCTTCCCAATATAATGGGTTTTATTTTTTCGGTTATTTCCCAGATCTCAGGTCGAGCGTCTTCAAGAAAGTCTTGATTCATGCCAAACCGATGTGCCACTTCCCAGCAACGTTCACGGTAGACTCTTGTGCGTTTTCCCTTCTCTCTTGTTGACTCTATCATATCCAGGTTCTCAAAGACTTTCAATGATGCATAGACTGATGATAGAGGTAAATCAAGATTCTTCGAGATCTCACTTGCGGTCGTTCCTTTTGTGCCTGAATTTCTCACCTCGTTGATGACTCTCCAATTGCTCTCGGCGCCCAAAGCCGAAGCTTGTTTCCAGTTGCGGACTGCAAAGTTCCTCATGAAAATCATAGTTCAGCCTCAATTCTGAAATTCTTGGAATCTCATAAATAACTTTTTGTCTTCTCGGCATCGAACTTTGAATAAGGGAGGATTTTTCATTGATAGAGGTCAGATGGCACGGACGTGGTGGACAAGGAGTTGTAAGAATAGTTCAAATCCTTGCTTGGGCTGGCTTGATTGAGGGGAGATATGTGCAAGGTTTTCCAGAGTTTGGACCTGAAAGGCAAGGCGCACCTGTGACAGGGTTCAATCGAATAAGTAATGAACCTATACTTCTGCACAGCCAGATTTACGAACCCGACTATGTGGTAGTTCTTGACCAGGCATTGCTGGGAAAGGTAGATGTTTTCAGAGGCCTAAAAGATGCTGGCACTGCAATTGTCAACTCTACTAGAGATGGAGAAGAAATTTCAAAACAATTTAGGATTGGGAATGCGAAGATTTTCACTCTCGATGCCTCCAAAACTGCTTTGGACATTTTTGGAAGGCTATTTCCGAACACGCCAATGCTGGGAGCTTTGGTCAAGGTTACGGGAATAGTCAAGTTGGAGAGTGCTATTCAAGCGATCTCAGATTATATGGATCAGAGACTGCATTTCGGAAGCAAACTTATCGAACTGAACATCGAGGCGACACAAAGAGGATATGAATCCATATTTTTCAATTCAGACGGACCTGAATTCAAAAAAGAACGAAGATTCTTATTCCGATAAGCACAGTTAACAGAAACATGCAACTTATTCTCCCAAGAATAGCTCGTTATTCTTCCATTAGGTCGATCCACGTCTAAGGAGCGATCTCTGACCCGCTGGAGAGGTGAAGGGAGGCGCTTCGTACTCGGCTGCCTCTGGTTCCCTGAACTGCATCTCGTAGAGGTGAGAGTATAATCCGCCCTTTCTTATGAGGTCCCTATGGTTCCCTTCTTCCACTATCTCTCCATTATCTATAACTAGGATTCTGTCTGCATTTCTTACAGTTGAAAGCCGATGCGCTATGATTATCGACGTTCTATCCTTGAGCAGCACATCCATAGCTCTTCTGATAAGCAGGTCCGTGTAAGGATCAATACTTGAAGTTGCCTCGTCAAGGATTAAGATCGCCGGGTCTCTGAGTAAAGCCCGGGTGAAGGAAATCAGCTGTTTCTGGCCAACTGACAGGCCTGCTCCTCTTTCGCCTACCTTAGTGTCATATCCTTCGGGCAACTGCTCTATGAATTTATGGGCTCCCATTGTCTTGGCTGCGTTCACGACCTCTTCGTCTGAGGAATCTAGTCTTCCATACTTGATGTTCTCCATGATTGTTCCAGTGAACAAGAACGTGTCCTGCAAGACGATGCCCATCTGGCTGCGCAGGGACTTCTGCTTGATGTATCTCAAATCCCGTCCATCAACCTTTATCGACCCTGATTGGATGCCGTAAAACCTGCTCAACAATTTGATGATTGTGCTCTTCCCTGCTCCTGTCGGACCCACGATGGCAATTGTCTCTTCGGGTCTCACGTGAAAACTGATGCTGTGTAGCACCGGGTGCTCGGGGTCATATCCAAAGGTCACATTTTCGAAGGCGACTTCGCCATTGATCGTCGGCATTTCGACGGCATTCTCGCTATCGTTTATGCCTGGTTGAGTATCAATCAGCTCAAAGATTCTCTCAGAAGAAGCTAATGCTGATTGTATCGTGTTGTAGAAATTCGTCATATCGAAGATCGGGCCGAAGAACATCCCAACATACATGAGGAACGTTATCAGTGTCCCCACCGCTTCACTCGTAGGCCCCAAGGCTCCACTGAACGCCAAAAATCCACCGTACACCATGACTACGCCGCTGCCCACGGCTTGGATGACCTGCATCAAAGGCATAAACAGGCCCATGACCTTTGCTGTCTGCAGGTTCGCCTGCAAGTTTTCAAGGTTCACTCGCCTGAAATCTTCCGTAGTATCCCTTTCTCTAGTGAAGGATTTGATCTCTCTTATGCCCGATATGCTTTCTTCCAGTTTAGACGTAACGCCTGAAATCTTTGTCCTCTGTGTTATGTATGCTGCTTTAAATCTGGAATTGAAGGCCAGCGCGCAAACAATTATGAGTGGCACAACAAGCAAAGATACTAAAGTTAGCTGAATGTTGATGCTGAACATGACTATAACAATCAAAGCCAGACTCAAAATGTCGCTCACGACGTTGATGACGCCCGAAGTAAAGGCTTCGCCTATGGCATCGGTGTCGTTGGTTACTCTCGATATGACATCGCCGCTGTCCGAGCGATCAAAAAAGCTGAAGGAAAGTTCCTGAAGATGAGAGAAGAGATCAGAACGAATCTTGAAAAGCATGTTCTCACCGATTCCGCCTATGAAGTATGTTCGTATTGTGTCAGCAGCCCAGTTGAGGATAAGAATGCCAACGTAGATGAGAATGATCTGCTGTAGACCGGCAAAGTCGGACTGCAGGATATATTTTGCCACTATCTCTCGGCCTAGGACGTAGGGGCTGATTATGCTCGTGACGGATGTGGTGACAGTAGCTATAAGGACTAGGGTTAGCTCCCTTTTGTAAACTGTAACATATCGAAGTAATCTTGAGATCAAGACTTTGCCGGATACCTTTCTTTTGGTCTTTTCTACCTCGAAACCTGGTCCAAAATGAGGATGCATGTGAACGCCGGTCATTAAGATTTATCTCCCTTGGGTTTCGATGGGGATGTCTCTTCATCATACGTCTTGATGTTGCGCGTATCTTCTCGCAGTGACTCTTTCTGCGCCTCGTAGAGCGTTTGATAGATCTTGTAATAAGGTCCCTTTCTGGTCACTAAGGACTCGTGGGTCCCTTCTTCAACTATGCTTCCGTTCTCTAACACTATAATCTTGTCAGCGTTCCTAATAGTAGATATACGTTGCGTTATCACAAGGGTTGTTCTATCCTTTAACAAGGCATTCAAGGCTTGTTGAATCTCATATTCTGTGTCAACATCTACGCTTGACGTTGAATCGTCCAAAATGAGTATCTGAGCATTCATCAGCAGCGCCCGAGCTATGGCGACCCTTTGTTGTTGTCCGCCCGACAGAGTTATTCCTCTTTCCCCAATTATGGTATCATACCCCTTCGGTAGTTTCTCAATGAAGTCATGAGCCTTCGCGATCTTGGCCGCTTTGACAATATCATCCATCGATGCTTTCGGGTTCCCGTAAGCGATATTCTCCTTCACTGTCATGTTGAACAAGAAGATTTCCTGTGAGACTATGCCTGTGTTTCTTCTAAGAGATTCAATCTTCACGTCTCTGATATCGTATCCATCAACAAGTATTCTTCCATACGTCACATCGTAAAATCTCGGCAACAAACGAATCAGTGTGCTCTTGCCAGATCCCGTGGGGCCCAGAATAGCAACCGTCTCTCCAGGTTTGGCCTCCATATTCACATCCTTCAGAATCAATCTATCTTTGCTGTAGCCAAAAGAGACATCTTCAAAGACCACACGGCCCCTAATGGGCGGCAAATCTATAGCGCCAGGCTTCTCTTTGACTTCGGGCATCGCATCAATTATCTCGAAGACTCTTTCCGCAGCCGCAGCCATCTGCTGATAGCCGGTCCACACCATGCCCAGCATCCTCATAGGCCTCATCAGCAACATCACATAACTGCTGAAAACGAAAAGCATGTCTAATGTTAGACGCTTGCTTATAACTTGGCTACCGCCATACCAGTAAACAACCGCTGTGACTAACCCAGCTATGAGACCAGATAGAGGCGTAAAAGTAGATCTGAGTTTCAGGGCGCTCATCATGAGCTTGTAGTAATCCTCGCTCGGTTTCTGAAACTTCTGTTTTTCATAATCCTCCCTAACGAGGGAACGTACAACTCTCATCCCGGTTATGTTTTCCCAAAGAACGGCTGTCAAGTTGCCGAAGCGCTCTCGGGCAGCATGTGTAACAGGCCGTATCTTCTTTCCATATATGCTGAAGTTGATGAAAAGAAGCAAGACTAAAGAAAAAGAGAGCAGCGTAAGATCAAAGTCAATAATAGCCATTGAAGTTACAACTCCTGTAAGGAGAAATGCAGAGTCCACGAGCATCCTCAACTGGAATCCTAGGAATGCTCCAATCCTTTCAGCGTCTGTTGTCGCCCTAGACATGAGCTGACCTGTATCGACCTTATCAAAGAAAGCGAAAGATTGCCTTTGAAGGGATTTGAAAGCGTCATTTCTAACCTCGTAGACGACACTCTGAGAAAAATAGCCATTCGCGTACCGCTGAACAAAAGAGATGACGCCGAGTACGGCCGTCAAAACTATGGTCTGGAGCACCAACGATGTCAATAAGGCTGAGTCCCTAATCTCCAGTATGTCCTTTATTATCTTTCCCGAGAGTTGCGGTATGTAAACTGTGATGTACGTCGATACTGCTATGCACGCAATGGTCAGCGTCAGCACATACCACTTTCTCAGAACGTATCTTGACAAATTCCTAAGCAAGGACACTGAAAGTTTGTCCTCCTCAGACCATCTTTCGCTTGGTACCCTGGAGTTCGGAAGAGATCTCGTTCAGCACATTCAGAAAATCAGGGTTCTTGTACAGATGAATATCTGTAAGTAGCGAGACCAAAAGTCTTAGAGCCGGATGATTCACGTGCACAGGAGCTTTCTGCTGGGAGACTACCTCTTCATAGGCAATCTGTTCCGAAGATGAGTACTTCTCCACGAGACTCAACAATTTGTCCATCTTTCCTTTCGGCACATTATAACCAAAGCCGTCCAAACTTGTGACAGCGCTTCTGCAGATCTCTTTTGACCATCTGGCAATATCTTCCGATCCTGGGACCAGCCCTTCACTCAGGGTGTAGGAGATGACGAATTTCTTGGCCGTGGCCCTGTAAAACTTTTCAATTAGATTCCCCTTAACAAGACTTCTGGTCAGTTCAACAAGCCCGTTTTTCTCCAATGCGTTAAGGTGGTACATCACCGATGAAACATTCTTGCCCAAGATCTTCGATAGCTGATAAGGCGTCATCTCGTAATGCCTGAGGTTAAACAGTATGCTTCTGCGGCAAGGATCTGCAAACAATTTCGCCGTTTCCGGATCCTTAATCACTACGAAGTCTTTCATATTTCCACATGTTGCATGGAAATGTAATGGTATATAAAAATGTATCGTCACAGATTCCTACACATTGACTTTTTTCATGCCTTCCTGATCTTTCAAACTTTCGTACTGAGGTTCAAGTATGATTGTGAAGATCTTGCTTTCGGATAGTGATCGCATATTATCAACAAAGAGAAATGATTCTAATTAGCGATTCGGCACTGTCCTGACACAGAACATTGCAGCTCACAATTAGTAGTTGAACCGCCTCCCTTTCCCTGCAGATTTACTATCATTCCTAGAATGATCGGATGAAAAGGATTATTCCTCCTTTATTATCTCTTTGTATCCTAGCTTGTTTTTTCGAAAACAAGTGTGTATGCATTAGATTTTGAGCCGAAACTCCCCCTTAAGTACTCTAACGCTGTACATTTGATCCCTGGAGAATATTTGGAGGGTTTCCTTGAGACCTAGAAACGTTCTTTCTGTTCGTTCCTTGCCACTTCTGAGTATATTGAACTGCGTTTCAACTCGTCTTTTTCTATGAGGTGTATCTGGATTGGATGGCAAGCTGGAAGTTTTGCCAATCTTTCTATTCTAACTTTGAGCTTAGCTCTTTTCATGATCTTTTTGGGGAGGTCTTCGGCTATTATAAGCACGTCGATGTCGCTGGCGGCTGTGAGCCTACCGGTTATGGCGCTTCCGAAGGCGTAGACTTCGCAGTTCTTTAAAAGGGAATGGGCTCCGCTCGCAACTTTCTCTACGTTTTCTTTCCAGTTTTTAAGGATCTTTGATCGTTCTCTGTACAAGCTCAGACACTTCCTTTGCTATGCGGATACAATCCTCTGCGTCTTCCCTTGCGAATTCCTTAACGAAGTATCTGGAGCTTATGTAGGCGTCTTCTAAAGCTGTTAGCTCCAGCCTATGGGTTTTCACGTATTCGTTAAGATCCTCCTCGTTTAGCTGTTTAGCTAAGTTTCCCATCAGTTCCCGAATGCTGTGGGTACGTGGGATGTATCCGAGTTTCTTTAGGGTGAAGGCTTTGAGGAGCAGCTGAATTCCTTGCTGAGCGTTGAAGCATGCTAAATCGTATAATTCTCGCTCAAGACAGATGGAGGCCAAGTTTGTGAACTTCTTAGACTTAGATGACAAGGTTTCGACTTCGTCAATACCGCCACCCATGGATTATAACTCCTCTGAATTGGACTGATGAATCTTTGTGCTTTGAGGTTAAAATTGTTTGCTTTTCGTTAAGTATGTTATGAGCTTAAGAGTAGGATGCTTGTCAGCTTTGGCGATGCTGCATATCCGAGCATAGGGGTCCATGTCTCAAACAGGAAGCGATGGGGGCTCCACGTTTTTGATTTGCGCCTAGATTGGGATGGGCCGGTCGTCAGCCTGCTTTATTGTGTGCTGACTGTTTGGCCCGTCGATCGTTGGGCGCTTGGGGGAGAAGATTTGGGTGATTGTGTGGGTTTAGTCTTCTTTTGCTGTTGTTTGGGTTTTGCGTTCTCTTATGATGGCTGTTGTGGCGAAGGTTAATGTTAGGGTTAGTAGGCTTAGGGTGACTGTTGTCAGTCTTATTGCATGCATGCAGTACCAGCCACCTCCAGCCGTCATGCCCATCAATCTACTGGGGTCATAAATGCTATGCTTGGCATGCATGCCAGAAACCGCGATATCATTATTGCTGCAATCAACTCTGTTGTTTCTGGCTTGATCCAGAACGTAAGCATTGTGGGTTGGGTAAGAAGTTTTCACCAAGGATTTTTTCGCTGCCCAGTCCTTTAGGAAGTTTCCGGTCAGCTTCGCGTTTGCGTAGTTGGAAATCTCAATCTCGTGGGCTGGTAGCTCATAAACGCTTTGTAAACAGGATTGAATTGGATATATTTTATTAGATGGAAGTGCCTGCTAAAGGTATCCTGGTTTTTTTGAGCCATTTCTTTATCTTTTCCTCCTCTTCGGGCGTGTATGCAGGTTCGTGTTCTTCTTCCTTAACTACCTGAGTTAAGACGAATTCGGCGTATTCATTATTTATTTCGTTGCAGATTTGGTCTTTCACTCGGTGGAGTATTGCGGTATTTAGAAGAAGATGCTTATTGCAGCTTCGAAGGTTTTTTGAATTGTATTAAAAATAGGAAATGTTAATATATGTTTTTGAATTACATTTAAAGATGAGGATCTCTATGGATGATTCAGACTTCCATATAGGGCTTGCAAAGGAGAAGAGGCAAGGGGCGCTCCGCGAGTTCTCGGCTGGGGCATATTCGAACACAGCTGACCTTGCGTTGAAAGCGGTGGAGCAGGCTATA
>Ga0315308_1002440_pt1 | contig 10541 bp, 10 predicted proteins | sample TDP3_MG_FD_203078 | JGI IMG/M metagenome (GOLD analysis project Ga0315308, IMG submission 203078) | Freshwater sediment microbial communities from Lake Towuti, South Sulawesi, Indonesia - TDP3 | ecosystem: Environmental > Aquatic > Freshwater > Lake > Sediment | place: Indonesia: South Sulawesi...
ACTTGGAATATGTCTACATTATGCCCTTTAGCCTTGATATGGCAAGAAAAGAATTGGAAAAAGGAACGAAGAGGGTCCAGATATAGTTTAGTTTTGTGTGCTTAGTTTTGTATTCGGTTCCAGTTGTTGTCTACGTTCTGTTGAACCTCGTCGGTTATCGTTTGAGTTCTAAGTATTCTGTAAGCAAAAGTATTCCTTGAATCACCAGAAACAACCCGACTATCCATACAAGAAGAGTTGGAAACAGTATTACCAACAGTCCAAAGATGATGCAGAGCACAGCTAACAAAGGCTTTGAAATCGTTATTCCCAGCTTCCTCAACCCACTATCTACATAGTCTGTCACAGATTTTTTCCCCAATTCACAGCCATGTAATGTAGGGGCTTCTTAAAAATTATGAAGTGAAAATCAATAATAACTGGTGTCAAAATCCTAATTCAGAAATAGAACATAAGAACTGGACAGAGCTCTTGGGCTGCTGTGCCATCTTCCTCTGAAAGAAACAGAGCTCAGTTTTGTGTGCACAGTTTTACTATTCTATTCCAGTTGGCATCCACATTCTGTTGAATCTCATCGATTACGTCCTTTCTATACGTTGGCTTGAACAGGTGGGCGAACCTTCCCTGCGCCTTCAGAAACTCTTCAACAGGCTTAGGCTTAGAAACATTAATGTTCAACTTGTACTTGCCCTTCTCAACCTCATAAACTGGGAAGTATCTGGTTTCAACCGCCAACCTGACCAACTGAACACTCAAGGACGAGTCGTGCCGCCAACCCAACGGACAAGGACTCAACACATCAATAACAGCAGGTCCGTTAACCTCTAAGCCCTTCCGCACCTTAGTAATATAATCGTTCCAGTAAGCAGGCGAAGCCGTAGCCACATACTCAATCCCATGCGCAGCACAAATACCAATCAAATCCTTCTTCCACTCAGGCTTACCAGGAATAACGCTGCCAGCTGGACTCGTGGTGGTGTCAGCTCCCCGTGGAGTAGCCCCGGACCTTTGAATGCCCGTGTTCATGTAAGCCTCATTGTCAACACAGATGTACAAGAAGTCGTGTCCCCTCTCTAAAGCTCCGCTCAAAGCCTGAATCCCAATATCATAAGTTCCGCCGTCTCCAGCCATAGCTATAACATCCACACGCTTGTTCCAAGCGCCTCTCCTAGCCATAGCCTTGAACGCTGCCTCAACCCCAGAAGCAACCGCAGCCGCATTTTCAAAAGCTACATGAACCCATGGAAGGCGCCAAGACGTGTACGGATAAATGGTCGAAGCAACCTCATTGCAACCCGTGGCAGCCACTATTATTGTTGGGCCCCTCAAAGCCTTCAAAGTCATACGATTAATAATGCCCTCACCACAACCAGCACAAAGCCTATGCCCAGAAGCAAACAATTCTTCAGTCGACAGTTCCTTCAACGTGACCATTAATCTCGCACTCCCAAAAACACCGTCTCTCCCTTAACAACCCCTGTCTTAGCGGTTTCTAAGGCTTCATTGAAGACAAGCTCGATGTCGGAAGGTTGGATGTCTCTCCCTCCCAACCCGTACACAACATTGAAGATTTTTGGGCGCTCTTCCATTGTGTGCAAGACTGAAACCACGTCTGAACACAAGGCGCCGTATGGAGCGCCAAAACTAACCGCTCTGTCCAACACGGCTAACGCTTTAAGATGTTTTGTTGCAGCGATTATGGCTTCGGTGGGGAAGGGTCTGTAGAGCCATAGCTTTATGACGCCCACCTTCTTTCCCTGCTCCCGAAGTTTTTGGGCTACCGCTCTGGCTGTTCCAGCCGTACTGCCTAAGCAGATTATGGCTGCTTCAGCGTCTTCCATTTCAAAGGTTTCGAGCACACCATAGTTTCTTCCTGTGAAGCTCCTGTACTGCTTGTTCACGTTCTCCAACACTCTTGAAACGTTCTGCATGGCTTCAAACTGCTGCCTCTTGAATTCAAAATAATAGTCGGGTAGGCAGAGGGCGCCAACAGTGATCGGTTTGTCCGGGTCTAGCCTAAACAACGGCTTCCTCAACCGCAAAAATCGACTGACAGCCTCGTCTTCCAAAACATCGACACCTTCCATAGAATGCGAAAGAATGAATCCGTCAAGATTAACCGAAACAGGCAACTGAACATCCCTGTCTTCGGCTAGCTTGAAAGCCTGAATCGTCCAGTCGTACGCTTCTTGAGCGTTTTCAACGTACACTTGAACCCAACCACAGTCTCTAGAAGCCATCATGTCCGAGTGGTCCCCATGAATGTTAATGGGTGCAGACAGGGCTCGGTTAGCCACACCCATCACGATTGGACAGCGCAACCCCGAGGCTATGTAGAGCATCTCGTGCATGAGGGCTAAGCCTTGACTAGCCGTGGCTGTGAAGACTCGAGCTCCCGTTAGGCTGGCGCCCACGCAGGCTGAAAGGGCTGAGTGTTCCGACTCTACACAAACGTATTCTGTTTGGGCTTCTCCGTCCGCGACGTACTTGCTGAATCGTTCAACCATGATGGTCTGAGGAGTGATTGGATACGCAGCTACGATGTCAACCTTGCTCTGTTTGACCGCGTAGGCAACCGCTTCGTCTCCAGTCATGCCTACAATCGTCATTTTTGTTCCTCCACCATCTTAATGGCTTCTTTCGGGCATTCCTTGGCGCAGATTCCGCAGCCTTTGCAGTAATCATAGTTGACTTCAACCCACTTTTCCTTCCTAACTATGGCAGCGTCTGGGCAATATATCCAACATAACAAGCAGTTGACACATTTTTCCTTGTCAACCAACGGTCTGAAGGCTCTCCAGTCACCAGTCTTGTACTTGAGGGAAGAGCCAGGCTCAAGGACAACCGCGCCCATAGGTAAAGACTTCCACCCAAGTTTCTTTTCTTCCGACGTCATTTTCCACTAACCTCTTCATACGCTCTCTTCATGGCTTCCACATTCTTTTCGCCCAGAGTTCCTGGAAAACGTACTCTCACAACTTTGGCTGTAGATTCAAACGATGTGATAGGCGCCACTTTTATCAGTGCTCCCAACATCGCCGTGTTGTAGATGGGTCGCCCCAAAACATCTAACGCTATCCTTCGGGCGTTGACGACGTAAACGTGAGCGTCACTGGCTGAAAGTGCTTTGCCAAGCTCTTCGGGTGTAAGTTCGGTGTTTGCCACGATTGTTCCATTTTTAGCCAAGCCTGAGGTTACGTTGTTGCCTAACAGCGTCGGGTCAACAACCACAACTATGTTCGGGTTATATATTTGACTGTGAATGCTGATTGGCTCTTCTGAGATTCTTGTGAACCCTCGAACTGGAGCGCCTGACCGTTCGGGTCCAAACTCTGGGAAGGCTTGAACATGTTTCTTTTCCATGAGCGCTGCTTCAGCTAGCAAGCGGCTCACGCTGACTATGCCTTGTCCGCCTCTTCCGTGCCACCGAATTTCAACTAACATGCGCTTAGCATCCCTACGAGAAACTGTTGCCAACCACAACCACGGATATAAGGTTTTCCCGCATGATTCTAAAAACGCCTTTTGTTAAGTCCACGTGCATGTAAGCCTTATATTTGCGGTTTCAATGTTTCAGTGAAAGAAAGTGAAAACTAAATGGGATTAGGCGACATTTTGAGGCGTGAATTCTCCTTTATCACAGGCAACTATCAGATTCTCGTCGTCAGCTGGATCATTATGGACCTTGCCTTGGAAATGCCTGTCCCAAACTTTCAATATTTTGTGCAAGCTTTAGGCGGAAAGGACTTTCCATTAGCCTTAGGAATTATCGGTTTTGCCAGCTGGGTCGCAATGGCGGTGGTAGCATTTCCCGGCGGCTATCTTGCAGATAAATATGGTAGGCGTTGGCTCATCACAACTATGACGTTTGTAATGGCTTTGTCAAATTTGATCTTTGCTTTTGCATTGTCATGGCATTTTATTTTGTTTGGGTCTATTGTGCACAGCCTGTGCCTCATTTATCAGCCAGCCTTGTTTGCGATGGTTCAAGATTCGCTTCCTCCAGAACGTCGGGGGATGGGGTCATCTCTCGTGATGCTTATCCACGGTACTTTCAACACTCCGGGTCCCATAATTGCAGGTTTACTGTTGCTGCAATTTGGGTTGGAAACTAGTATGAGAGTTATTTACATAATCGTGACAGTTCTTTTTCTCATTGCAGCGATTTGGCGGTTCAAATTGAAGGAAACCCTAATGAACGGAGAACCAATTCGTTTTAGGTATTTCATTTCCTCGTACCCGAAGGCTATTAAAGAGTGCTTTAACGTTTGGAGAGTTGTTCCACGATCCGCGTTTTGGCTGTTTGTTGTTCAAACTCTTGTAATGTTCGGGATGTCACTTACCACCGTGATGAACGCTATATACGCAACAGACGTGCTTGGAATACCTGAGGAGCAGTGGTGGCTCACCTTCATCCCGCTTTTAGTAACGATGATTGTGATGTCTGTTCCTATTGGCAAGATGGTTGATAAGATAGGGAGAAAAATTCCGCTATTTCTGGGTCTTTTAATCTTCGGCGCAGCAACGTTGATCTTTGTCTCTGGCAATCTGTTAACCGTTATGCTTTCAATGTCTTTATTCGCCACGGGTCAATTGTTGGTTATGGCTTCAGCAATGGCCTTTACCGCAGACCTTGTAGATCCAGTGAACCGAGGCAAGGTAGTTGGGTTCCGAAACTTTGTTGGCTACATCTTTAACGGCTTAGGCATGCTGTTGGGCAGTTATCTCTACGTAAGCTTCATTCCGCAAATGCCCTTCTACGTAACTATCGGATTAATTATTCCAGGAGTTTTCATAATTCTACTTCTAGTTCACGAACACAAAAAATGAAAACCAAGCATTGAAATAGAGAACTGGCGCTGAGCCGACCTGAATGAAATTTTTACTTATGGATATTTTCAAAGATGCAGTGGCTTGCTGTTCAAAATTGAAGTGCATGCTTTTGAGAATAGGGGTCTGTCCCATCATGAGTTCCTCATCCGCATAAATCAGACTGGGACGGCGACATCATCCCCCAAAGAGAATACACCATCCGCTCCCGATAACTCTTTTGTCCACGCACAAAACGTGTTAATGTTGCAATGCAAAGGTAAAAACTAATTATGGAGAACGCCTTTTTCTCTAATTCTAAGCTAGGAGGAAAACTGTAGTGTTGAAAGAGATTCGCATTCATGGTCGTGGAGGCCAAGGCGGAGTGACAGCAGCCGAGATGTTGGCTCGTGCAGCATTCAAGGAAGGAAAATGGGTTCAAGCCATTCCGTTTTTTGGCGCCGAAAGACGTGGAGCACCAGTCAAAGCGTTTGTGCGCTTAGCCGACGACCCAATTCTAGTTCGAAGTCAAGTTTACAACCCTAATTACGTAATCGTTTTGGACTCCGCCCTGTTGGACATAGTAGACATCACTGAAGGACTAAAGAACGACGGCATCGTTATCATAAATACAAGGAAAAACCCAAAAGAAATAAGCATCAAGACAAGCCGGGTGGCAACCGTAGACGCAACTGGAATAGCTCTAGAGTTGCAACTCTTAGTCGCTGGGCTTCCCATACTTAACACCCCTATGTTGGGAGCATTCGCAAGGGCGACCGAGGAAGTGAAACTCGAAAGCGTGCTCGAAGTCATTAGACAAGAATGGCCTGGAGCAGCTGGAGAGAAGAACGCTAAGGCGGCTTCTCTAGCTTTCGAAAGACTGGCTAAAGGCTGGTAAAAACCTCTAAAGGCAACAGCAATTTTCATTTTCAAGCGTTTTTCGGGCTATGCGAAATACTTTAACCTTTGACTTGCCACTACTCTAATTCTCATCGTGGTGACAGCAATGGCAAAGGCTCCCAAAAAAATGAGGGATTTGCCTCTTACACCGCTCTCACGCCCACGTATCGCCAGCACGGGCAAGACTGGCTCTTGGCGAACGTTCAAACCAACAATAAATATTGAAAAATGCACGCGCTGTCAAATCTGCTGGATATACTGCCCCGAAGCCTGCGTTGAACTCGACGCTTCTAACCTGCCCAAAATAAACTATGATTACTGCAAAGGCTGCGGAATCTGCGCCCACGAATGCCCCCTCAAAATCATCCAAATGGAAAGGGAGGTCGGCACCTAATGACGCAAGTCATCATCGAAACAGGAAACCGAATCGCAGGACTCGCGTGTAAGGCTGCGAGAGCCGAAGTAGTAGCCGCATACCCGATAACCCCTCAAACAACTGTGGTTGAACAAATCGCCGAGCTTGTCGAAGGAGGAAAACTTGACGCCAAATTCATCAGTGTTGAATCAGAACACAGCGCCATGGCAGCGTGTATAGGAGCCGCAGTGGGCGGAGCACGCGCCTTTACCGCAACTTCTGCCCACGGGTTGGCGCTCATGCATGAGATGCTTCACTGGGCTTCGGCAGCTCGCCTTCCTATCGTGATGGCAGTGGTGAACCGCGCCATGGGACCACCTTGGAACATTTGGGCAGACTTCAGCGATTCGCTTTCTCAACGTGACACAGGCTGGATCCAATTTTACTGTGCTGATAATCAGGAAATCTTTGACACCATAATCCAAGCCTACAAACTTTGCGAAGACAAACGTGTCTTTTTACCAGCCATGGTCTGTTTTGAAGGCTTCATTCTTTCTCACACATCCATGCCAGTCAAGATTCCAGACCAGAAGGAGATTGACGATTTTCTGCCGCCTTACAATCCTCCTTGGTTGATAGACGTTGACAACCCACTCTCACATGGCAGCATCGTATATCCTGAATGGTATATGGAATTTAGATACTTCATGTATGAAGCCATGGAAAACGCGGGGAAACTCATCCCTGAAATCGACAAAGAGTATGAAAGGCGATTCGGTTTTGAACACGGAGGCCACATAGAGAAGTACAAGTGCGAAGACGCCGACCTCATCATATTATCTATGGGAACAATCGGAAGCGAAGCCAAACTGGCAGTCGACAACCTACGAAAACAAGGGCAAAAAGTTGGCACAGCTCGAGTTCGAGTCTTCAGACCGTTTCCAAAAGATGAAATCTTGAACCTTTCAAAGAATGCCCAAATGCTCACTGTAATCGACCGTCAAGTCTCCTACGGCATGGAAGGCCCCCTGCACACAGAAGCCAAAGCGTCATTATACTCTCAAACCAACTCACCCCTAATCGCAGGGTTCATCGCAGGCTTAGGCGGTCGCGACGTAACAATGCACGACATAGAAACAATGGTCAAAAAATCGTTTCAATACCTAAAAGCTGGGAAAGTGGAAAAGGAGGTCCAATGGATAGGCTTGAGGGAGTGAAAACAATGGCAACATTAAAGGAACTAACCAAAGAAGAATACTTCCTCCCGGGCAACGCAACCTGCGCTGGATGCGGCGCAGCCGTAGCCATAAGACTGGCTCAAAAGGCGCTTGGACCACGAACAGTTTTTGTGGTCCCAGCCTGCTGCACATCGGTTATTCAGAGCGCGTTTCCTTTCACGGCTTTTGCCACTCCATGCCTAAACATAGCCTTTGAAGCAGCAGCAGCAGCTGCATCAGGCGTGGTTGCGGCTTATGAAAAGAAAGGCCTTAAAGACGTTACGGTGCTGGCTTGGGCTGGGGACGGCGGAACGGTTGACATTGGGATTCAGGCTCTTTCTGGAGCCGCTGAGAGGGGAACCAACTTCATCTATGTCTGCTATGACAACGAGGCTTACGGCAACACAGGTTTTCAGAGGAGCGGGTCTTCGCCTTACGGTTCTCAAACCACAACAACTCCCACAGGAAAGAAGGAGCACAAGAAAGACGTGCCCATGATTATGGCAGCCCACGGAATCCCCTACGTTGCCACAGCCTGCATATCCTACCCCCTCGACTTTGTGAACAAGCTGAAGAAAGCAAAGGAGATGGTGGGCACCAAATACATTCAAGTATTAACTCCCTGTCCACCTGGCTGGCGCTACTCCACAGAAAAAACAATCGAAATGGGACGCCTAGCAGTTCAAACGGGCATCTGGGCTCTGTTTGAAGTTGAGCACGGACGGTTCAAACTAAGTTCCCCAAGCGCCACGCTCATTGACTGGTCAAAGCGCAAGCCCTTGGAAGAATATGTGAAAGCGCAGGGACGCTTCAACCAACTGACTCCGGAAGATATTGATGAAATTAAGCGTTGGATTGATGAGACGTGGGAAAACTATAAGAGGCTACAGCTAAATGTATAATCTACGCATCCTTAGAAGTGAACATTGAGGAGGAAACAACTTGGCAGAAGAAAAACCTAAACAACCTTCCCAGCCCGAGAGAGCCCCAGCACCGCGAGAACCTAACGTGGTCTTCATCGGTACAAAACCCGTCATGAACTATGTGACCGCTTGTCTCACAGTCTTCAACACAGGGGGAAAAGAGGCTATCCTCAAGGCGAGAGGGAACTCAATCACCAGGGCAGTGGACACTGTTGAAGTGCTTCGTCGTGGGTTCTTGAAGGATTTGGTTGTTAAAAACATAAAGCTGGGCACCGAAGAAATGACCCGTGAAGGAAACCGAAAATCCAACGTTTCCACAATTGAAATAACCGTAACCAAAAAAGAATCTGAGTGAGTCTTTCAAACAGTCAAGTCTCAACTAGCTCCAGTTGGCATTTCGCATTTTGTTGTTTCACTTATCTCAGAACATGTTCTGGATGGCGTCAACAAAGCGAAACACCTATAACACTTGTTTTCTACAAAAGGATACTCTTTCAAGGTGAAAAAAATGGGTGATTATCCAAAAATTGTTGTTAGGCCTCCGGGACCCAGGGCTCGAGAGCTTGTGAAAAGGGATGAAAAGGTTATTTCGCAGTCGTTTGTGCGATTCTATCCGTTGGTGATTGAAGGCGGTAACGGCTGCATCCTGCGTGATGTTGACGGCAACGAATACATCGACTTCAACTCAGGTCTTGTCTGTCTAAACGTTGGACACAACCATCCAAAAGTGATAGAGGCTGTCAAGAAGCAGTGTGACCGCTACCTCCACTATTCCATAACCGACTTTCTCTACAGAGAAGTTGTGGACTTGGGCGAAAAACTGTGTGAGATTACGCCTGGAAAGTGGGAGAAAAAGGTTTTCTTTGGCAACAGCGGCGCCGAATCAATCGAAGGCGCAGCCAAGCTTGCAAGGTGGCACACTAGGCGACAATTGTTTATTGCCTTCATCAGTGCCTTTCACGGTCGAACGTTTGGCGCGGTGTCTTTCACCGCCAGCAAGCCTGTTCAGCGTAGGCATTTCTTTCCGTTGGTTCCAGGCGTTACGCATGTGCCCTATCCGTACTGTTACCGCTGTCCCTTCAAACTGACCTATCCCGACTGTGACTACTGGTGCGTAGATTTCATCGACGAGTATGTTTTTCAGAAGTATGTTCCACCTGAAGAGGTTGCAGCCTTTGTTTTTGAGCCCATTCAAGGAGAGGGTGGCTATGTTGTACCTCCGCCAGAATACTTTCAGCGATTGAAGAAGCTTGCCGACAAGTATGGAATATTATTTATAGACGACGAGGTCCAGGCTGGCATGGGGAGGACAGGCAAGTGGTGCGCCATCGAAAACTGGAGGGTTGAACCCGACGTTGTCTGCATGGCTAAGTCTCTGGCTTCAGGCTTGCCCTTAAGCGCAATTGTAGCGAGAGCCAAGGTGATGGACTGGGAAGGCGGAACCCACGCCACCACCTTCGGCGGAAACCCCGTAGCCTGCGCTGCCTCCTTGGCTGTCTTGGATGTGATCAAGAACGAACGCCTATTAGAGAACGCGGTTAAGCACGGCAACTACATCATGAAACGCCTAAACGAAGTCAAAGAAAAGAGTGAAATCTTAGGCGACGTTCGTGGAAAGGGCTTGATGATAGGCGCTGAGATAGTTGAAGACAAGAAGTCGAAGGCGCCTGCACCAAAGAAGGCTGAAGAGATAATGACGCAAAGCTGGAAACGCGGAGTGGCAGTCATAACCTGCGGCAAATCTACAATTCGAATAGCTCCTCCTTTAGTAATAACCAAAGACTTGATTGACCCAGCATTAGAAATCATAATAGACACGATGAAGGAAGTTGAGAAAGAGACAAAGTGAGCTCTGAACTGTCGTTCTTTGTTGCTTCATCTAGAAGTTTCGTGATGTTTTTCATTGGTTTCTAAGCGCTTAGTCAGAAAAAGAAAGGGAGTTTGAGCATCCTTTATGATGCCTTATGGGTCATCAGTTGTCCTGAGGATTGTGTCGTGTCCATGGCGTCTTTCAGTTTTGTCTCGAGTGTATCATTGTCATTGTGGGAATACCCGTCCTTTTCCTCTCCGATAGATGGTGAAGTCTACTGTTGCCTGCTTTGTGTCGACTTGGGTTGCATCTTCATACCATTTTGCATCAGCGATGTTCTTGACTTTGAGCTGGCCTTCCCCAAGACCGGGACCCCCTACAACTATGACCAAGAACTTTATGATATGTGGTCCTGAGGTAGTGATGGTTGTGGAGATTTTTTGCTCCCCCGTACTAAGGACAACTATGGTTGGGAGTACCGTACCGCCGTCTACTGTAAATGAACCAGGATAGGGGAGAGGCCAGTA
>Ga0315308_1002441_pt1 | contig 10538 bp, 8 predicted proteins | sample TDP3_MG_FD_203078 | JGI IMG/M metagenome (GOLD analysis project Ga0315308, IMG submission 203078) | Freshwater sediment microbial communities from Lake Towuti, South Sulawesi, Indonesia - TDP3 | ecosystem: Environmental > Aquatic > Freshwater > Lake > Sediment | place: Indonesia: South Sulawesi...
TCTTTTCCTAAGAACCTCCTAATCATAGTAGGGAGGCAGGATGTTCTCTTCGACTTGGCGCAGCTGAAGCGGGACCTGCGACCGATTTTCGGAGCCGATCAGGACGTAGCTCCCAGCATCCTCTACGGCGATTTCGCCAATCAAACAGCTCGGAAACTCATAACACCTGCCACAACCCATCTATTCGAACCAGTCGATCCATCAGCTGTATCGGAGGTCGTCCTATGGATGAGTAACGCGCTTAAACCCATGAGCCTCGGCCAGAGACCGCCTTTAGAGGTAAACTTAACCTATTTTTACCGTGAAGCAGCCATATCCATTAGCCTCGTAGCATTAATCGGTTTAGTCTTCTCCATCACCTCAGCTCTTTTCAACCACTACCCCGCTCTGATTCAGGCGGGGAAACAGGGGAAAAAATACGGGAGTCTAGAAGACTGGAAGGTCGCCGTTATCTGGGGAGTGCTAAGCTTAGCCCTGTTTCTACCAATGTTCTTCACAGGGTTTCTACTCCCTTTTCCACCCTTGCTATTCGGGTCATCGTTTGCATGGTGGCTCCTCGCAGTCGCAGTCCTCGGTCTACTCTCAGCCCTGTTCCTACTGCCGAAGTTCTCCACGGTTGCGCTGAACCTCAGGTCGACTGCTGCTGAGGCGTTCAACCTCCCAAACGCGGCGATAGGCATCACCCTCTTCACCCTAATGTTCTCAATCGTAAACCTCACGGAGGCTGTTTCTCACATCGACTTAAGGGTCTCCGCTATCCCAGTCTTCAACGATTTAAGGCCTATGACAAGGGTCCACATATTTTTCTCTTTTATTCCCTTCTTCCTAGTCTACTTCTTCGTTGAAGGACTCTATCTTCATGAGTTCCATAACTGGTCTTCGCATAAGGCTGGTTTCAGGTATGAGGTCTCAGCCGGAGTTAAGGTAGTCGCCGTGAAGATTTGGCCATACCTCTTAACCCTCCTTACTCAATACGCTCCAATGTTCTCCCTTAACATCAGGCTTTTCCCATCCTCAATAGGTTTTCTCATCGAGTTCCTCTGGGGGGTCATCCCCCTCTTCATCATCTCAACGGCTTCATCGTGGTGGTTCTACAGGAAAGCCTCCAACATAGGCGCAGGCACCATCTTTAACTCCCTTATCATCGCATGGTCCGCCGCAGCCACCTTTCCAATCGGGGCATTCGGTTAAACCACGTCCTCCATCCCTTAAACCCTTTATTCCGCCAGCTTACCTAAAAACAAAGTTATCGTGACGCTGAGGTTAAAGACTTCAAGCGTAGATTCCACTCTGCTTCTTACCTTAGATGAATTCCCCTACAAACCATTGTTTAAAAAATCCTCTTCTAAGCAATGTGGGCTTCAACCTTGCTTTCCATAAGAATAATAAGCCCATAGACTATAACATTCTTACCGTGATTGAGTTGACGGACTTAGTTAAAGTCGTCGAAGTTGCCCCTGAGGTCTTCTGGGTAGGCGTCAATGACTGGAATCGCAGGGTCTTTGACAGCTTCATCCCCCTCCCCTACGGGACCTCATACAACGCCTACCTCATCGTAGGAAACGAGCACACGGCTTTAGTGGACACCGTGAACCCGGGCTTCGAAGACCTCCTCCTGAGAAAGGTTTCGCGGGTCGTTAAGCCTGAAACGATAGATTACGTGGTCATGAACCACGCGGAGCCAGACCACGCCGGAGGCATACCCCGAGTCCTAGCTACGGCGCAGAACGCGAAGCTCGTGGCGACGCGGAGAGGCATCGAGATGGCTGGGGTGTACTACGGTGTGCCGCCTGAGAGGGCTGTAGCCGTTAAGGACGGGGATTCAATCGATCTAGGGGGTAAAACATTGAGGTTTTTAGAAGCTCCATGGCTGCACTGGCCTGAAACCATGTTCACGCTGCAAGCTGAGCGGCAGGTTCTCCTAACCTGTGACTTCTTCGGCACCCACATGGCTTCAGACAGGCTTTTCGCCGAGGACGTTGGGGACGGGCTTTTGAAGGAGGCTAAGAAGTACTATGCGGAGATCATGATGCCCTTCACACTCTTCGTTCAGAGAGCCTTAGACAAGGTCGCAGGCTTAGATGTGAAGGTGATTGCTCCAAGCCACGGTCCAATCTATAGAGACCCTAAACGCATCATCGCGGCTTACGAGGAGTGGGCGCGTGGCCCTCTTAAGCCTAAGGTTGTGATCGCCTACGTTTCCATGTGGGGGAACACGGAAGCCTTAACCCAGGCAATCGTTGAAGCCGTCGCCGCTGAAGGCGTGGAAGCCATCCCGTATAACATGGTCGTCGCCGATGTAGCCCACGTAGCCAGCGACCTGGTGGACGCAGCCGCCGTACTCTTCGGGTCCCCAACCCTCATCGGGGGCCCACACCCCCTCATCGCCTCCCTTTTAGAGGTGCTTCGATGCATTCGACCGCGGGTGAAACTCGGGGCTGTCTACGGGTCCTACGGTTGGGGAGGTGGAGCCGCGGCGCATCTGAAGAACCGTCTACAATCCATGGGCTTCGAGGTCATGGGTACGCTTGAGGTCAGGGGAAAGCCGGGGAAGGAGGACCTTGAGAAAGCGGCAGGTCTGGCTCAGGCGGTGGCGAGGAAGGTTAAGGAGAGCGTTATAAAAATCAAATAATATGGTATAGAATAATTTAAAAAAGTATAGCCTGAATTAATTTTTATGGAAATCGGGTTTACAGGGCTTTCTGCCTTAGCGCATGCGCCATCCGAGGATATGCCCTAAACCCCATGGGGGTAGAAAAGCGTAAAGGTCTTCCAACCGAGTAACCTACAAGATTTGAAGCCTGAACTTCAGGGATCTCGGAAACCCCAGCCTTGACGGGAAAGCCGGTTTCAATCATTCCTTAAGCTTATTTACTACCTATACATCTATGTGAACCCATGTTGAAGGTTGTCGGCGGACCAAGTTCAACGGACCTCGCGATGCGGATAAGCGTGGAGCTAGGTGTTCCCCCCGTTAAAACCGGTTTTAAACGCTTCCCAGATGGGGAGTTCTACTTCAGGTTTGAGGAGGAAGTGGCCGGGGAAGAGCTTTTACTGGTTCAAAGCCTTTATCCGCCGCAGGACACTCACCTCGTGGAGCTTTTAATTATAGCTCATACGGCTAAAGACCTAGCCGCGAAAGAGGTCTCCGCGTACGTGCCCTACCTAGCCTACAGCCGTCAGGATGAGCGTTACCTAAGCGGCGAAGCCTTAAGCGCCATGCTCGTCGCCGAGCTTCTTCAAAGCGCCGGTGTGAAGACGCTGTACACCGTCGACGTTCACAACCAGAACGTTTTAAGAATGTACCGTATACCCGCCGTCAACTTCACGGCCGCAGGGGAACTCGCCAGGTACTTCGCCGGTAAATCCCTTAAGAACCCCATGGTCATCGCGCCTGACGATGAGGTGGATGCCATGGAGAGGGCGCGGGTGGCGGCTTCCGCCATCAACGCTGACTACAACTACTTCGAGAAGCAGAGGGACCGTTACACGGGCAAGATCACGACGGTGGGGAAGACGATGCATGTGAAAGGCAGGGACGTGGTCATCATCGACGACATCATAAGCACAGGGCATACGGCTGCCAACGCTGCGCAGCTTTTGAGGAAAGAGGGCGCTAACAGGGTTTTCATCGGGGTAACCCACGCGCTTCTAAGGGAAAACGCTTTAAAGCTTCTTCAAGAAGCCGGCGTCGCGGAGGTTGTGGGAACCGACTCCGTACCGAGTCCTATAGCCAAGGTTTCAACGGCCTCAGTGTTCGTTAAAGCCCTAAAAGGTGGAAAGGAAGCCTCTTAAAGGCTTGGATGTGCGCCCTATGAAGGTTTATGGGCGTATCCACTTCGTTAAAGACCGTTCCACCAGCGTATACCTCCTCCACGGCTGCAAACCCTGCCTAATCGATACCGGGTTCCCCGTAACCATGGAGAAAACGGTTTTTCCCTACCTAGAAACGCTCGGCGGCGACCCGAAGGATATCTCCATGGCCGTGCTCACCCACGGTCACGGCGACCACTACATGGGGATACCCGTCGTCAAGAGGGTTTCCGATGTTAAAGTGGCTGTGCATGAACTCGACGCCCCCTTGATCGAGGTTGAAAAGGACGCCGTGCTTCTAAGGCAGCTCCACACCGCGTATCCTGAAGCCTTCCCCCCTGTTGAGGAAAAAGCCGCTGACCTTCCTAGAGCGGATATCCTCCTTAGAAACGGTGACAGGCTTAACCTCGCCGGCTTAGAGGTCGAGGTCGTCCATACACCTGGGCATTCCCCAGGCGCCATCTGCCTCTACCAACGCGGGGAAAACATCCTCTTCACAGGCGACTCTATTCAAGGTGAAGCCCCACTCATATACGGGGATTTAGACGATTACCTAAGGTCTCTGGAACATTTAGGAGGGATGAAGGTCAACCTCTTGCTGGCGGCTCACCGTTACCCCCCGGCTGAGGAAGAGGTTATGAACGGCGATGAAGCTAAAACGCTCCTAGAGGCAAGCGTTGAAGCGGTGGAGAACTGCCTCGGCAAAGTATCGGAGACACTCCAGTACGCGGAGCATCCTATGAGCGTCAACGAGGTCACTCACAATGTACCGAAAATTCCCGTGATCACGGTTATCAGGGTAATTGAGAAACTCATCCGGGACGGTAGGGTGGAGAAAGCCCAGACTGGGACACGGTATTCATGGGTTGACTAGTTATCGAACGGCTTTAGGAAACCCGTTAAAGCTTAAAAGTTCGTGTCAGAATTAGAGGCGAAGTGAAATCATACCGTATGTGGGCCGGTCGTCCAGCGGCTAGGATACCGTAAGCCTAAGATCCGCCTGACAAAGAGTTTTCAGGAGGCGCGGAAGGTCGAGGGTTCAAATCCCTCCCGGCCCACTTTTGGATACTAAGCTACGTAGCATTAAGAGAGATAAACCTAATAACTGCATCATCAAGACTCAAGAATCTGGAAAAAGAGGGTATAGTCATGACTATCTGTAAAAGCTAAGTTCAGGGTCGAACATCACGGAAACAAAACTGTTTATCGAAACCTCATTAATGGAAGGTTCATAAAGAAACCATTTTAGTATCTATTTCTCCGCAATGCTTTTCAACTTCTCTAACGCCCTCTCGACCTGCTTTTCGGCTGCTCCGCTCAACAATTTATAAAGAGCCTTGCCAAGAATCCCCCCTGGCATTACAAAGTCACCCGAAAACATGAGTTTAGTTCCCTCCTCAATGGGTTTCAACAGGTATGTCATAGTGTATGTATATTTTCCTTTCGAACGAACCGTAAGCTTCTCATTTTTGAGACTTTCCGTGACATTCAGCTCATATTCCCATCGCTTCTCAACTATGTGAGCTGATGCCCCCACTTTATACTTGTCCTCGGGAGCACGCACCTCGGAAGTGTACTTCGCGCTCTCCACTTCAGCCACATCCATCCATTCCGTCCACCTGTCTAAAGCAAGCATTTCCCAGACCTTCTCAGGCGGAGCCTTAATTTCAGCCGACTTTTCAATCCTAACCAAAATATCACCCCCTCATTTATCTATTAATCCTCATATTATCTCTTTTTTGTTTATAAATGTGTAGTGTGTAAGAGCACACAGAACAGAACAGCATATGTAGTAGTTCCAATGAGTAAACATTTTGAAATATCGTGTATGTATATAGCATTCTAAGGTGTCAAAGCTTTGACAGTATTGACAGCCGAATAGGATGGAGATATAGACCAATATGAAGGTGGAATAAACAAAAAAGAGGGAATTCGCGGGGGTAACACTGAGGATCGTGGGAGATATCTCCACAGTGGGTAGTGTTCAAATCCCTCCCGGCCCATTTTTAGGTTCTTCCTGACCCCTTTTGTGGCATCTATTCGCGCTTGCGGAAGAGCATGAGGTACTTAGATGTCGAGTAAACACGCTTGGACCTCAGGAAGCGATCACTTATAAGGACGAGCTGCTAGATTTCAGCAATCGAGAGTTCGCGATGACGTTCGAAAAGATTCTGCTAGTGAAGCCAGCTGGAAGGCGGGGTTTGAGCTTCGCATTCGATCTGATCCCCATCGGTCTGGAGTACATATCAGCGTACATCGAAGGCGCTGTCAAAGAAATTCACGTAGTCGACATGGAGATGGAGCACAGAGGCTTCCCCCACCTCATCAATCTCTATCGCCCAGACCTAGTAGGCATCACCATGTCCGCAACGGAACACAACGAAGGATTGCGCCTCGCGAAGATCGCTAAGGAAAACAGAGCAACCACCGTAGTCGGAGGGTACCACCCGACAAGTGTACCGGATTTGATGCTTTCCTACCCGCAACTGGACATGGTCGTCCGTGGTGAAGGCGAACTTACCATGAGAGAGATTGTGGAAAAGGGCACGCCGGAAGGTGTACTCGGAGTCTCCTACAAAGAAAAAGGAAGACTGATCCATAACGCGGACAGGCCGAAGATCAAGGATCTGGACAGCCTTCCCTTCCCAGCCAGGCATTTGAGGCAGTATTCGTACAAGACAGACGACCACAAGACTGATTATGATGTGATGGTCACGTCCCGCGGCTGCTACGGACAGTGTAGTTTCTGCTGCGAACCCAGCATGAGCAAAGGCCACTTGAGATCTCGTTCACCAGAAAACGTCATCAAAGAGATCTTGGAGATGGTGAGTTACCATGGGGGCAAGCCATTAAACGTCATCTTCGCTGACCCAGATTTCATGGCCGAACCTAAAAGAGTGGGGGATCTATGCGATCTGCTGCGAGAACAGGATTTGAACATAGAATTCTGCGCATTGGTAAGAGCAGACCGCATGGCCGCAAACCCAGAGATTGTGAAGAAGATGTGCGAAGCGGGGATCACCTCGTTCGAGATGGGAATAGAAAGTCCTAACTACGAGGATCTGAGGTCAACCAAGAAAGGCATAACGACAAGGGTACACAGGGAAGCGGTGCGGAACATCCGCGAAAACGGCGGCAGAGCCGGCGGCACTTTTGTGATAGGCCTTCCGAATCAAACAGAAGAAGAGATCAGGAGGTTTCCAGTCTATGCCAAGGAGATAGGTTTGACGGCTGCCGCCTTCGGTATCGCAACGCCGTTTCCAGGAACAGAGTTCTATGAGGAGTTGGCCAGAGAAGGGTTGATTTTTAAGACCAATTGGGACATATTTGACGAGATGCATTCTGTCTTCAAGACGAATTACCTGTCGAAAGAAAAGGTTGAGGAATTGGCGACCTATTGCATGGCGAAGTTCTGGAACATAGACACGTTCCTCCACCAAGAGAGAGTCTTCCAGAAGAGGACCAGAAGCAGAAAGCCTCTAGTAGATTTCATCCATGAAAGAGCTCTGAACGTGAATTTCATGCTCAACAATGGAAAGGAGCTGCAGAAGGACAATTTCAGCCGCCACATAAAGGCGTTCCTAGAGGCTTATCCTGATCCCTGCGTAGAGGCATACACCCGAAAAGTAGGGTTCCACAATGTTGTGGAGATGTCGAGGTTCCTTCGGATTCTCGGTCCTCAAACAGTTCAATGCACCTTGAACCTCGACGACACCGCCGTCAGTTTCATATTCAAGACCACCAAGAAGACGGTTGAGTACGTCCGAGTCATCCACGGAAAACAGGATGACTCAACAATAAGCATAAGAGTTGATCTAGGACAGATGAGCGAACCATACAATAGGCTGATGATCGTTAAGAGGTCGATCGCCCTGATCTCACACGATTTGACCGTCAGACACCTGTGGAACGTCTCTAGGCTTCTTCTTGCCATAGGGGCTGAAACCCTAGCCTGGAAGCTGAGGAAGATGGACTGGCGCTGACTGGCCGAGCGGCGTAGATCATCTCGCTTGAACGCCATAAAAGGAACCCCATGCAATGCCAACTGTACCATAAGGCAGAAAAAGAGAGGATTTGCGGGGGAAACGGGGGATATTCTAGCGATGGTGAGGGTTCAAATCCCTCCCGGCCCACTTTTAGACACTCCCGGCCTAATCCCTTTCTTTCTCACTTCTTTTTCCTGGGAAGTTTGACACCGTTGACTCAACAGATATAATCGAACCTATACTCAATCAGCAACTTCATTTTATAAATCGTGTTAGCCACTTGATAAAAACTCGATCGGGGTCACCCTGACCATTCAGTAGTAGGCTGAGGTTCAAGAAGCTTAGAAAAAGGAGAGAGCCCAGCAGATTGGGCTCATAGGACATCTGGTGTTTCCCTAGACCTGACGTTTGATGGCTACGCTTCGAGGAGCTTGATGGCTTCCTCTCTGGGGACAGCGACTAGGGTTTCGGTTGAGACCAAGCCACCAAACCGAATGAGCGACCTCATGGCGGCCTTCTCATCCTTTCCCTCGAATACCAAAACTACGTCGTATCTGCCGAGTGTCCAGTACCAACCTAAGACCTTGGTACCCTCCTTGACCATCTGATCGACGAGCTTCCCGCCCTGAGCAACCGATTCCTTTGTCGGCTTCTTCCTCCATCTCCCAAAGCTGATGAAGAGCATCCTATCACCTCGATCTATCTAGTGATTGATCTGGATTTAACACTATCTGGAAGTCTTCGGTTGAAACTATTCCTCTGTCAAATATTTGACAAAGTTTGAAACCTCAAATATTCCCTCAGTCAGGAGGATAAGAAAGGTTAAGTGGGGAAGTAGCCATGCTCCTAACCCTATCCTACTATGAGAGCATAAACATCTCTAACTTGTGTAAAACAGAAAAAAGGGGGGATTTGCGGGGGTAACACTAGTAGCGGGAGATATCTCCATGGTTGGTAGGGTTCAAATCCCTCCCAGCCCACTCCCTCAGTCGTTGAGAGATCGGTAGAAAAAGAGGGGAGCGGCTCCAAGGGATAGGAGTCTAAGACCTACTTCGATGTCGTTTTTATGGTAACGACGTCGAGTTGCCGTGAGTATCCCAGTCCGTCGCCGAACCCTCGCTCCTCGACGAACTTGCCGTCAACGAGGCGGTTGATGATCAAACCCACCCCGTCACCTGCCTGCCTTTAGGGGTGATGCCCGCAAATACCTCCTGTCTACGCCAGTCATCGTCCAACGCGTTGCTATCTTGTCTCCTTCAGCGATTATGTCCTCAACGGTATCATGGTAATCGGGAAAGCCCTTGATGAACATGTTCAAGATTTTTTTTGAAATTTTCCAGACCACGTAACTGCGAAGTATGGGAGTGTATAACGATGTCGGATGCTCCTAACCCGTCTTGTACGTCTAGGTTTCGCTTATTGAACTCCTCAGTCAACATTCGAGCAATAGCCCTCTTATTCTCTTCTAATGACCTAGTACATCCCCTTTATCATCGATGATTATCCTTTTTTTAACAGTTAAAATTTTCATCATCGCATGAGCCTATACTCCTCCAGAATGCTTTTGGAGAAAGTTATACATCCCTGTACGAGTTCCGCCTACTTCCTTTATAGGTTCCTCGAAGCCCCTAAACGAATGGTGAGCTAAGGGCTTCGTTCTTTTCAACTCGCGTAGAGTAGCCCCCTATCACTCTAGGAGCTTTAAGGCTTGTATAAACGCCTTCATTCCTCCCCGCCTTACCCCTTCACTGGGATAACACCGAGCTGCTGCATAAAGCCTAGGGTATCATAGCGATTCCAGGTTTCGACGATCCTGCCGCCTACGATGCGGTCGATACTCATACCCCACCCCGTCACCTGCTTACCTGTAGGGGTGATACCCGTAAATTCTCCTCTGTGTGTGCCGCGCATCGTCCAGCGGTAGGCTACCTTGTCTCCTTCCGCCACCATCTCATCGATGGTCACGTGAAAGTCGGGGAAGGCGCTACGCACCGCGATGATATCCTGTTTGCAGCCTTCGGGGCCACGTATATCCGGGCCGAGGCCGGCGTGGAGGACATAGTCGGGGGCGAGCAGCTCGTCTGCTACGGCCAAGTTCCCCCTGTTCCGGAACTCCTCAGTGAAACGGCGGATCAGGGCCTTGTTCTCTTCAACTGACATACATTCACCTCCTTCCCATTGGTTCCATTCCAGTGAGTATCTGTTTCTCCAGAATGCTTTTCAAATCGTTTGAGGACTGTCTTCACAGGAATTCCCCTGGGCATTTCATAATCCTCATATATGTGAGTTTAGTCCCCTCCTCTACGGGCTTCAAGATATATTTTAGAATCATGACCATACTTACCTCTTTTTGACATTTAATAATTACTGCTATCATCGAAGGTCCCTTACAGCGCACTTTTAGGCTCTTCCTAACCACTTTTGCGGCATTTATTTATGCTTAGGGAGGAGCATGAGGTGCTTAGAAGTCGTGTAAGCATATCTGGGACTCGGGAAGCGGTCACTTATGAGGATGAGCTAATGGATTTAGGGTTTTCCACGGTGAAATCCATCATCCTACTTTCACGGTCTCAATTGATTAAGCGATTTAAGTCCTAAACTCAGGTAAGGTCCAGGTCTTAATGGAAATACATCTTTAACGGAGCCTTAGACTGATTGAACACAAGGTGGGCTTGTCGTCACTGACCTTTTTAGGGATAAAGGATTTGTCGGAATACAGGGTTTCCGAAGTTGAAGTAC
>Ga0315308_1002442_pt1 | contig 10538 bp, 12 predicted proteins | sample TDP3_MG_FD_203078 | JGI IMG/M metagenome (GOLD analysis project Ga0315308, IMG submission 203078) | Freshwater sediment microbial communities from Lake Towuti, South Sulawesi, Indonesia - TDP3 | ecosystem: Environmental > Aquatic > Freshwater > Lake > Sediment | place: Indonesia: South Sulawesi...
CGCTCACGAAGTTGATGCGAGACATAGAATTCCTGAAAGGCCTATAGGCTTTCAGAACTTCAGGGGGTAGAGGCTTAAATACGTTTGAGCCCTATGAGAACATGCGACGTAACATGGGGAAGACTTCGACAACGATAAAACTCTTTGGACCAGGTGGCACGGCTGAGCTAGAAGCCCTGGTCGATACCGGCGCAACCTTCACGAAGATATCTCAGAGCCTTGCCTCAAAGGTCGGTCTTAAGCCGAGAAGGACCGTGTTGACACAGGTCGCTACCGGCGAGTTCATCTCTAGGAACGCTGGGGCTCTTGAAGGCGAGCTTGAGGGCATTAGGGACACGATACCCGTGGTCATCGGTGAAGACCATGAGCCCGCTGTGATCGGTTATACGACACTGGAGATCCTTGGTTTCAAAGTGAACCCCATCACGGAAAAACTTGAATCAACCCACGCCGTAGAGTACTGAGATCCCATCCGCTTCGAATGCCTCTCAGCCTCGAATTTAACAAATGTCTTCTATTATCGGTCTTTACTGATACTACTATCGGAAATTTAAAATAAGTGGATTATACCGATAACGGGTATGCCCTCACTAAAACACGAAGAAAGATTATGCAAGGCAATCGATAAATATAAAAATCAGGGATTTAGGGTCATCAGGCTGGATAAGAGACAATTTAGTCTTCTCTTTGGAAATAGATGCTGAGTCGCATTATGCTGCCCATCAGTCCAGTCTTGGCAAACATAAAAACTGGGATGAATTCGATGAAGTTTGGATTAGTGTTCCTAAAATGAAAGGTCACACTATTGAAGAATACGAACGAGCGTTAAAAATGCATAATAAAGGAACGAATTTATTTAAGATATCAAAAGAGATGAAAATACCCTATTCAGTCCTCTGGGATTGGGTTCATAAACAAGTCAAACCGGCAATAGTTAAACATAGCCAATATTCAAAGAAAGAAGTTATAATATACGAACAATAACATATGTCGTTTTCTCGTATCTGGTATTCGCAGATCAACTTTGATTCATGTGTGTTCATAATTAGCAAGAAGGAGGCTGAAGGATCGATGAGAAAGAGGCTGAAGGAGCTATACGCCAAATACCTCCGTGAAATGGCCAAGGACCTGTGCGGGCATCTGGTTGAAGAGGACAGGAGTAGCCCTACAGACATTTACCTCTGGTGGAGCCAGAGGATTACCCGTGTTACGCTTTTCTGACTCTGTACTTCGAGGTCGATCCCGGAGACATCGGCACAAGTAGGTTCGACAAGAGATTTGTAAGAAACCTGAGAGGGCTGGTCAACATTTCTGAGAAAGCCCAGTCGGTGTTATCCTTCCATGGAGAGATAAAAGCCCCATATCTGGAGGGCCATCTTCTCATGATATTATCGGTCATTTTAGGTCCTGTTAATAGGAAGGGGAATATTTTAAGTGGTCCCGCGGGCAGGAGTCTCATTTTAAGGGATTTGAGCCTGCGACAGTCCGGTCTCAGCCATTGTCCCACAGTCGGTTGAAACAGACGCGCACGAGGCGCATCATCTACAGCCGGAAGCTCTACCAGTCTGAGCCTGCGGGATGTCTTTGGGCATCTTACCGCGGGTCCGCGGGACATCTCCGGCTTTTTGCCACGAAATATATCCATTTCGATGATCGGGTCGGTCGCCCCGATCGCGCCATCGGCGCCTAGGCCTTCCACCACTTCAACGAGAGGTAATCGATGTTCCCCTCGGCGAGATCGGCGACGGAGAACACGAACTTCTTCTTCACGGTCGTCGCGAGCCTCCCGGCCCGGACGATGTCCGGGGCATCGAACGTGTCGCTCGGCAGCTTGACCTCGACGAGGAATGGCGCATGGTCGATGCCCGGCCCCCTCTGATATATCGACAGGTCGCATCCGAATTTGATGCCGGGGGTCGCGACGTAGCCCTTCTTCCTCAGGTCCCTATAGACGGCGTATTTCTGCAGGAACCTCTCGTGCGTCTTCTTGGCCCTGCCCCTCAGCTGCTTCGCCGTGACGTTCCTCCTCTTGGGGCCAGTCACGACCTTGATCTCCCCCTCCTGGAGGAGGTAGAGGCCCTCTATGAGGTCGAGCGCCAGTGGCACGTCGAACTCTGGGGTCTTGGGCTTCGAGATACCGACGGGCTTTCCGAAGTATCCCTTCTTGTATATGTTCGAACCCTCCTCCGGGTTCCACACGATCAGCCTGTCCTCGATCAACTCGGCCAACGGCGGCTCCCGCCTCTCCTGTCCCCCTCCTCCGCCAGCATCCCCGCCTCCTTCACTGCCCTCGACCATGTGCCTTGCAGCGCCCCCCTAGAACGCGCTCAGCGCGAGTATCCTGGCGGAATCCGCGGCATCCTCTGTCTTATCGGCGATCTCCTCGAGGAGATTCGCTATGTCCCGCAGCATGATCAGCACCGGGACCTCGGTCTTGCCGAAGATTATCCTGGTCTCGGTCGACCTGTACAGTGTGTCGACTATCCTCTCGGAGGATTCCACATTCTTGGCCAGCTCCTCGACCTTGGACGGATCGTAACTGAGCGATATGATTATCTCCCTCAGGCGCAGGACCGAATTCAGGACGCCTTCGGCGAGGTTCGACAGATCCGTCATTATCTCCTTCGGAATCTTGATCTTCCTGACGGCCAGCTCCTTCAACCTATACGAGGCCCCTTCGGCGAGGTCCGACATCTCCGTTATCGGGGCCGCCAACCTGAGGAAATCCTCCCTGCTCAGGAGTATTGCCCCGGCCTCGATGAGCTCGTTCGTCAGGGCCCTCTTGGTCTCCATCGCCCTCTCCTTCAGGCCCGCGATCGCGATGTACGCGTCCTCAGCGGCTTTCAGGTCGCTCTTCTGCAAGGCCGTAGATTGGTTCAGTGTCTCCCTCACGGTGTCGACGACCAGCCGCATGAGTTCCTGGCAAACTTGGAGCGATCGCCTCCTGAGTCTTAGCGTTGCCTCTGCAGGAAATACCATAGGTCCTATCTCCATCCATTCTCTGAAAGTGCTATTATATTATGGAGGGGGTTCTGATATATAAATGCGTTTGTGGGCGTCATCGATCTCGAGGGCAGTTCTTCACTTGCACCAACGCCGAGCTCGGAAAGAGTTAAAGACGAAATCCCTTCGATTTCGGTTGCGGTCGGCTGGTTGAATAGGCCTTGATATGTGTGAAGCGCGATCTCTCCCGCGGTGCATCCTCGGTCAGGTGTTGATGGGCGATATGGAAAAGGCCATCGATTTCGAAAGGGTCGTGGACATCGCGAAGAGGAGGGGCATCATCTACCAGTCATCCGAGATATACGGCGGGGTGAGCGGGTTCTTCGACTTCGGCCCGATGGGTTTCATGATGAAGAGGAAGCTCGTAGAATTCTGGAGGGAGTTCTTCCTCCCGCCGGAGGACAGGATCTTCGAGGTCGAGACGTGCACCGTGATGCCCCAGCAGGTCTTCAGGGCCTCCGGGCACCTGAAGGATTTCATCGACCCCGCAACGCAGTGCAGGAGGTGCAACTCGATCTTCCGGGCCGACAACGTGATCGAGGATGCGACCGGCCAATTCGTGGAAGGGCTGGGGCCTGCCGAGCTCACGAAGATCATGGCCGAGAAGGGGGTCAGGTGCCCGAAGTGCGGGGGGGAGCTCGGCGAGACGAGGATCTTCAACTTGATGCTCGCCACCAACGTCGGGCCCGTCGAGGGGAACACGGCGTACCTGAGGCCCGAGACCGCGCAGGGGATCTTCGTGAATTTCAGGAACATATGCGCCTCCACGAGGGCCAAGTTGCCCTTCGGGGTCGCCCAGGTGGGCACCTCGTACAGGAACGAGATCTCGCCGAGACAATGGCTGATCAGGTTGAGGGAGTTCAGGCAGATGGAGATCGAGATGTTCATCAACCCGAAGAAGCTCGACGACCCCCCCAATTTCGATAAGGTCGCGGACGTGAGGATACCGATCTTGACCAGGGAGGCGCAGGCGAAGGGCGGGGAGCCCATTGAGCTGGCAGCGGCAGGGTCCTCGGAGGTCCTCCCGAACAAGTTCATGGCGTATTTCATGGCCAAGGAGTTCCTGTGGTATCAGCAGTTGGGGATCCCGAAGTGGGCCATAAGGTTCAGGCACATGAAGCCCAACGAGACCCCCCACTATTCGAAGGGGAACTTCGACATGGAGATCAAGTATGATTTCGGTTGGAAGGAGGCCGTCGGCAACGCATACAGGACCGATTTCGACCTGAGGACCCACATGGCCAACAGCGGAAAGGACATGACCTGCCTCGAGGGCGACGAGAAGGTCCTGCCTCACGTCGTCGAGCCCTCATTTGGCATAGACAGGGCGTTCTATGCCCTGCTCCTCTACTCCTACAGGGACGATGGCAGGGGCTGGGAATGGTTCGCCTTCCCGCCCAGGATAGCGCCCTATCTCTGCGCGGTACTGCCGCTCGTCTCGAAGGACGGGATCCCTGAGAGGGCAGAGGGGATCTTCGATGACCTTAGGTCCGAGTTCGATGTGGCCTATGACGGTTCGGGCTCGATCGGGAGGAGGTATGCCCGCAGCGATGAAGTCGGGATCCCATACTGCATCACTTGCGACTACCAGACACTTGAGGACTCGACGGTCACGATCAGGAATAGGGACGACAGTGCCCAGGTCAGGACGAGCACCGGTGACCTGCACGATGTCCTCAGGAAGCTCATGAGGGGCCAGATCCCGTTCTCGGCCGCCGGCGCATCGATCAAATGAAACATTTCACTTGAAGAGGGGGAGGGATCCGGTGACCTTGTCCACCAGGCCATTCGGCGCAGGGCCGATCCCGATGCAGGTGATGGTTCCCGGTGCCACCTCCGTCAGGCCGTAATCCTCAACCACGGCCGAGGGCATCCCCCCTCTCTCGGCCACCTCCTTGAGGCGCAGGAGCTCCCCCTGCGAAGCGACCTGGAGGACGACCTTCCTCTGCCCCTCCTCAAGCCACCTCCTGTGCCAAGACCTGTGGTGCCTCCTTGCCTCTTCCGCCGCCATGATGGAGGCATGTGCGGCCTGAGCGCACCACTTCCCCCTGGATAAGTTGAGCTCGGCCCTCGCGACTATCACCTGCTTGTAGCTGAAGGCCTTGGGCACAGGAGCGGGCATCCGCCTCATCTCACGGCAACCCGCTCAGGCCCTACACATATATGAATCACTTCGGGGGATCGAGTATGATGGATCGGACTTCACAGGGTCCCACAGCTGCCGCACGCGCGCTTGGGAGCCTGAAGCTCGTCCCCCTGATCTCCCTCGCCATGATCTCGGGGAGCTTCGCCAGCACCCTGACCCACGAGTTCATCGGCCATGGGCTGACGGGCCTCCTCCTCGGCTATGACTTCTATGCCTTTTACGCCTCCCCCTTCGGCACGAGCGAAGCGTACCTGACCCTCAGGGGGGCGGCCGACTGGAAGGAGGGGCTCGTGTCCGCCGGGGGGATCGGCAGCGACATCCTCATCGGGCTCCTCGTCTTCGCGCTCTTCCTCGCCGTGAGGTCATACGCCCCGAAATTCCTCCTCTTCTTCTGGGCGGAGAGCTCGCTGATCGGCGGATCCACTTACCTGGCCTCCTCCTCAGTGGCATCGCTGGTGACCGGCGAGCCGAATGGCGACCCCTATTGGATAGCCCATTATCTGAACATCCCGCTGGAAGCTCTCGCCTTCGTCGGGATCGCCCTGACCTTCGTCTTCTACTACATACTGTTCGAGAACCTCGCCCTCCTCCTGGGCGATCGTATGGCGTATCTCGACAGGAACGATATGCTCGCATCAATCACGGCTGTCTGGGTCCTGGGCATGTTGCCCCTCAGGTTGGTATCGATCGGGTTGGAGGATGAGGCATTGGGGAAGTTCGTGAGGCTCTTCTTCAGCGCCGCCGCCATACTCCTCGCGGGCAACTTCGCGACGATGAGGATGCAGTTCTTGGGGCCAGCTGCCACCAGGCATTTCGAGCGGCGGCAGGTCATCGCCATAGGGCTGGTGGCCACCCTCGCCCTGACGACTTGGCTCGGCGCCTTCGGCCCTACCTCCGAGACCGCCCACGGGGTGGTCTTCGAGGAGTTCCCCTACTTCGTCAACGTCAGGATCACACTCCTGGATAACATGACGGCCGACGTACAACTTGCCTTTCGCCCGGGGCCGTTTGAGGACGCGTGGGCGGGCCTGAGGAACACCTCTCCCAAGTGGGATCAGTACCTGAATGAGTCGGACGAATTCATGAGGGAGATGTTCGGGACCAATGGTTCACAGTTGCTCGATTACGGCACGGACAACGCGGATTTCTGGTATTCGGGCGTTTGGCATCCCGGAGGGGCCAGGGTCGTCCACATGAGGGTGCCGGAGCTCCATGTGGAGAGGATGGACGCAGACGAGGTGCTCCTGGTCCTTCATGATCCATGGGAACCCGGTGGCTTCATAGATGGACTCAACGTCACTCTCAGGGGCCTGCACCTCATCAGCTCAACCCCTGCAACCAAGTTCTCCTACTCATACGGAGCCGAGTCGGGTGCTTGGCTCAACAATTCCACCGAGACGAGCCCATCGGAGTACTCACTGCTCATCGAAGTCCCCGCATAGGGGATAGCAGATAAATCCCCGCAGCCCACGACACCAAGGAACGCCCTTGCCCGAGACGGACGTCGTGGTGGTCGGCGGCGGACCTTCTGGGCTCATCGCCGCCATGAACGCGGCCCCGCACTGCGACGTGCTCGTCCTCGAGGAACATCCGGCCTTCGGCCGACCCGCACACTGCGGTGGACTCGTGAGCCTCGACGCATTCGATAAGCTATCGATCAGGGTTGGGGGGGATATCGTCCTGAACAAGATCAGGGGCTTCGTCTTCCATTCACCGTCGGGATCGGCTCAGGAGGTCGACGCCGGCAGGTCCTGCGCGCAGGTCATCGACAGGCCCCTCCTCGAACGGCACTTGGCCGAGATCGCGGAGGAGAGGGGCTGCAGGTTGTCGCACGTGAGGGCGCGAGGCCTTCGGCAGCGGGAAGGGGCCGTCCTCGTCGATACACAAGTGGGAGGGGATGTGAGGGCATCCATGGCGATCGATGCTGAGGGCATAGGCCGACGCCTCGCTTCGGGGGCCGGCTTCGACGTGAGGATCGGGGAGCTCCTGCCCTCGGCCCAAGTGACCGTGAGGTGCAGGGAGACCGACAGATCGTTCGCCCACGTGTTCCTCGGGAGGAGATACGGCAGCTTCATGGCCTACTCGATCCCCGTCGACGGGCACATCGCGAGGATCGGGTGCGCGACGAGGGGATCCGATCCAGCAAGGGTCTGCGAGATAGTTGGCAGGGAGATGTACGGCCCGACCGAGGTGGTCGATTCCTCCAGATGGGCCATCTGGGCCGGAGGCCGGCTGAGGGAGACGAAGATCGGGAGGATCGTCCTCGTTGGTGATGCCGCAGGCCATACGAAGCCGACGACCGGGGGCGGCATAGTGTTCGGTGGGATGATGGCGAAGATGACGGGCGAGGCGGCCGGAAGGTATGCCGCGACGCTGGATGAGGGGGAGTTGATGGCGATGGGTGAGGGGGGTCGCCCGATAGGCCGCAGCATGGCGCGGATGCTCCTCATGAGGAGGATGATGTCGGCCGCGTCCGACAGGACGATCGAAGAGGGGATCGAGTTCATCGGCAGGAGGAGGGGCGAACTCGCTAGGATCCTCGGAAGCACTGACTTCGATTTCCACGACGGGGTTCCGCTGAGTTTGGCCGCGGACATGGTTCGGACGAAGCTGCCCTTGATGCTCCTCTTCGACATCGTTGCCCGAGGAATGTTTAATTAATCGCGTTCGGAGCCGGACGCTTGAAAATACGGGGTGTAGTCGTTGCCCACCTGCATCTCCTGCAACAAGATCATCGTCCCCAGCGAGAAGGCCGTCAAGTTCTTCTGCCCGAGCTGCGGCTCCGTCACGATCTGGCGATGTCAGAAGTGCAGGAGGTTCGTCAGGAGCTATAGCTGCCCGAAGTGCGGCTTCGAGGGCCCATAGGGGGTTACATGGATGGGTGAAGTGATAATCGGATTCAAGATCTACCCGAAGGGCATAGAGACCGACCTAGAGCAACTGAGGGGCGAGATCGGCAAGGCCCTGCCGAGCCAGGCGAGGATAAACATGAGCAGGTTCGAGCCGATAGCCTTCGGCCTCAACGCGCTCCTAATTGACATAATCGTCCCGGAGCAAGGGGATCTGGCCGACAAGGTCGAGGAGGCCATAAGGTCCAACGCCAACGTCGAGAACGTCGAGGTCCTCAGCCAGAGAAGAGTTTTAAAGCTCTAGGCAACGTTTCATACGAATATATGGATTGGAAGGCCATGCCGATCAGGAATGCGATAGTTGAGTTATTGGAGGAGAAGGGGGCGCTGAGCACGGACGAACTCGAGAAGAAGCTGAAGGATGAATACGAGGGCCTGACGCCGTCGGTGCTCGATAAGGAGCTGATGAAGCTCGAATTGAACGGCATGGTCACGATCACGTCGCTCGGCAGAGGAAGGAAGAGGATAGAGTTCATACGGCGTGAACGGGAGACCCCCCGCTGAATGGCCCTGAGCTCGTCCAATTAACGGGAAGGTCGGTGATGGCCTCATGGGGGTTCAACTTGGCGACATAGTGCCGCGCAAGGAGGTCAACTTGGAGACCCTCGGCGGCCTGGGCATCGCGATCGACGCCTTCAATACCCTCTACCAGTTCCTCTCCATAATCAGGGGGCCTGATGGGACGCCACTCAAGAACAGAAGGGGGGATGTGACGAGCCACCTCTCGGGCCTCTTCTTCAGGTGTTGCAACCAACTCAGGATAGGCATCAAGCCGGTCTTCGTGCTGGATGGGAGGCCACCCGATCTGAAGAGGACCGTGATCGAGAGGAGGCAGGTCCACAGGTTGGAGGCCAGGCAGAAGTACGTTGAGGCCGTCGAGAGGGGGGAGACGGCCATGGCGAGGAAATTCGCGCAGGCATCGGCCAGCATCGAGGAGCACATCATCGAGACGAGCGTCGACCTCCTCGGAAGGATGGGGATCCCGACCGTGCAGGCGCCCTCGGAGGGGGAGGCCCAAGCGGCGCACATGGCGATCACCGGATCGGTGTGGGCGGCGGCCAGTCAGGACTATGACTCGTTGCTCTTCGGAGCCCCCCGGCTCGTGAGGAACGTCGCCATCACGGGCAGGCGAAAGCTGCCGGGCAGATCGGCCTACGTGGAGGTCAAACCGGAACTCGTCCTTTTGGAGGATGTCCTCCGGGAGAACGGCATATCGCGCGAGGAGCTCATAACGATCGGCCTTCTGGTGGGGACCGATTTCAATTCCGGGGTGAAGGGCCTCGGCCCGAAGACGGCGCTCAAACTCGTGAAGCAGGGGAAGGGCTTGGACGAGATCCATGCGGAGAGGGGATTGGAGATGCCGCCGGAGCTCGAGGCGGCCAGGAGGTTCTTCCAGAGCCCGATCGTCACCGATCAAGTGGAGCTGCAGTGGAAGGCGATCGATGTGGGGGCGGTCGTGGGATACCTTAGGGATGAGCATGACTTCAGCGAGGAGAGGGTCAGGAAGGCGGCGGAGGAAGTGGCCGAGGCCCAGGCGATCCGAGGTGGCTCCCTCAGCAAGTGGCTCTGAAGTGGATTGCTGAGATGGGCGGGCTCGCGATGAGATCGCGCTGCGTGCCGATCCGATCTGCGAAAAGGTTATAGTCGATGTGAGTCAAAGGCCCTCGGAAGGAGGATCGACAATGGTGGAAAGGCCTAGTAGGGACATAGAATTGATGAAAATCCAGATCTTCTCGGAGCGTGCCCACGTGAAATTGACCACACAGGTAACTAACACATACGCCATCTTCATAGGCTTCGTCGCGTTCTTCTACACCCTCTTCTACGAGAACGTGGTACCGCTGGCCGGATTTACGATCGGCTTGGCGATATTTCTAGCGGGCACTGTCTATGAAACATACCACGTTCGCCAGGTCTTCAGGAGTGACGTCGAGAAGATCTCAGACATGATGGACGCGGTCGAGAAGGGGAGTGAGTTGCCAAAACTTGTTGACCTGATCTGGGGCACGGCCTGATCAGGGCACTTCGGAACCCCCCGCGGCCGTCGGGCGCGGCGCCGATGGGCCAAGCCTTTCAGACGCCTTCACCAGTAGCCTAGACCAGTCATACTCAACGATCACGTAAACCAATGTGATTATGAATGCGATCGTCACCAGGTCGAAGAGGATGCCCGTGACTGGGTCTTCCAACAAGGAACCGCCCAGTCCCGATAAGAAGCTCCCGAAGTAACCGACGATGATCAACATCGTCGTCTTCCCCAGAAAGCAGGGGACGAGCGTCCGCATCAACCCATACCTTATGATCCCGAGCGGAACCATGATTATGTCGTCCGGTAGAGGCGTGGTGGCGAAGATGTAGATCACGAGGGGGACGAGCCTGCGGTGTTCGAGGAGGAAGGTGTGCAGGGAACTGAACCTCTTGGAGTAGCCATGGCCCTCAAGGTATCGTCCACCACCGGCGCCGAGGGCATAGGACGTCAA
>Ga0315308_1002443_pt1 | contig 10538 bp, 24 predicted proteins | sample TDP3_MG_FD_203078 | JGI IMG/M metagenome (GOLD analysis project Ga0315308, IMG submission 203078) | Freshwater sediment microbial communities from Lake Towuti, South Sulawesi, Indonesia - TDP3 | ecosystem: Environmental > Aquatic > Freshwater > Lake > Sediment | place: Indonesia: South Sulawesi...
CGCGTATTCCCGAAGGATTCGGAGTTGTACCTCGGGGTCTTGGTCTTTATCGACGGTGCTCACTCGGGCGTAGATTCCGGCCTTCATAGCATCCACCTTAACTTTGTTTGCTCATAGATTTTTTGGTGTGATCGATGCCTCTTTGGACGAGACCAACCTCCAGGTTTTACTTGAGTCTCAACTTTAGCACCGATGGCACGCAGGGAGGAGCCTGATTCGGATTCTAGAGTATAAGTTATTATTTTCTTGTAACCCATCATCTGACCGACCCTCTTACACCGAGCATATAACATAGAGCATGCACCGGGATTATCAGGTTTCACGCATACGCGCAGGATCTCAAGAGTGAATTTATTATTTAACATTCGAGCGATGGGATTACCTGTTATAGCAACACCTATTAGTTCATCTTCTTTCATACAACCCAGAGCCCATTTTCCACGCGGAACCTTCCTGTTATGACGATGAAACATAGATACGAATGTATTGGCCTCGGCGATGGTCAGAGGAATAATAGAATATTTCATGTCAACAACCTCTCGTACTTCAATTTCTTTCCCCCCGAGTCCTCGATCCTTCCCTCCCTCGAGGCCCACCCGTCGCGGTGCTCCTTGCCCACGAGCACGAGCTTCCAGGCCGTGCCCCTGAACATCTCTCCAAGAGGGTCTTCTTCCGTGTCGACGTAGGCGATGAGCCTCCCGAACTGCTCCTTGTTCTTCTTGATCCACGTCTCCGCGAGCTCTAGGGCGCGTTGCGAGGAGCCCTGGGGGGAGGGGAACATGTAGAACCTCGTGAGTTCGAGCGTGTGCTCCTGATCCTCGCACCTGGCGATAGGTCTTCCGAATATCATCACCCCCATCATGCCGCTCTTCGAGTAGACCCCGAGCGAGAACCTGTGGCCTATGGGCGCGGTGTGCATGTAGTGAAACCTCTCTACTACCCTCTGGGCGGCCTTGAGGGTGATCTCGCGCACGTCCTCGGGCAATGTCTCGAACTGTGGCACTCCGAACACGGATAGTATCTTGTTAGTCATGTGAACTCCGCCTCGGGCATACCTCGCATGATCTCGCGGCACTCGCCGACGACGATCATGGGCCGGGTATTGGTTGGGAACTCGAACATTCCTTCTTCACCATCTCGAAGATCGTTCTTCTCATGCCGACCCTATGAAAGCACGTCCTCCTTCCAAAGTCGCCATCCACGGCGTTCACCCAGGTTATGATCGTCCCGAGGTCGCTCATCAGGGGCTTTATGGGTGCTTGGCAGTGCTGGCAGTAGTAGAAGGTCGTCTCCTCGACGACGAGCGGGGCCTGGTCGCATGCGTGAGCCTTGAGCCGACGATGGGCCTCGGCCCGGGTGCTCAACTCCTCGGTCTTGAATCCGCACGCGCACTTTCCTAGGAATATGTTTCTCATGTCAACTACCTCTTATCATCTTTGGACAGTTATCTTTTATGGGGCATGTCATACAATGCTCCTTTTCATGCTCGCGGGATTGTCGTTCGAGGGCCTGGTCGAATTTCGCAGGATCAGTCATCTTCCTCGTCATGCCGATTACTTCGTGAAGAGGGACCTTGTCGACCAGGGGCGCGGCCTTTCTCTCGAACTCCTCCACCTTCGAGGGTGCGACCTGGGAGAGCACCAGTTTCAGGACGAAGGCATGAGCCTTGTTGAATCTGATTGTGAAGGGGTTCATGTCACCAACCTCCTTTTAAGAACAGCGAACGCCACCGCTCCAACCATCGGGACGACAGCGTTACCGAGCGCGCAAATTCTGTCCATCCGAGAGGGAACCCCATCAGCCACTCCACGAATCGGGGGTTGAGTCGCGGGGGCGATGTCGCTCCTTTTCGAGAGGATCCGCTCCCATCGATCCCGCTCCTTGGGGCCTGGAGGCCAAGTTTCGAGTTCGTCGCCGTCTTCTTCGGGTTCGAGGCGTCCTTCCAATCCCGACTCGTGGGAGTGCCCCAGGCGTTCGTCTGCCCTTGAAGAGTGGGATTCCCCCTCACGTTCCTGCTCATGTGCTCGTGCGCCTTGGGCGTCGCCCACAGTTCCGCGATTCCTGGGAGCGTGAGAAGCACGTCGACCTTGCCGCTCTTCCTCGTGATTCTTTGATATTGGCCTCCGTGACCGTCGACTGACCGAGGGGTGGGCCAGGATAAACACCCGTCCCCGCAGGTGCGTCGCGCCCACGTCTCGCGCTCGAAACACGTCCCACTCCGCATCGTACCCGAGCGAGGCCAGGTCCCCGAGAATCTCACCAAATTCCCTTCCAGCGTGGCAAGATAGTAGCCCTCGCACATTCTCAAGAAATACCCACTCGGGTGCCACTTCGCAAACGATCCGTTTGATCTGGGGCCAGAGCCAACGGTCATCCTCCGAGCCTTTCCTCCTGCCGGCGGTGCTGAACGGGGGGCATGGGAATCCAGCAGAGATGAGATCCACCTTTCCACGCCAGCGTCTGCCGTCGAAGGTTCCAATGTCGTCCCAGATAGGAGCCCGATCCAGGGACGAGTCCTCCATCCGCGCCACGAGGAGGGACGCGGAGAAAGAGTTGAGTTCAACATAACATACGGTTCTATAAGCATCTCCGAGGGCGATCTTGAGGGAGATGTCGATTCCTCCAATTCCGGCACATAGAGATATACCATTCATTTCACCACTCCTCTTTAGGTCTTGCCTTCGGCGCGAGCTCGTTGATCGACTTCATCCACGTCTCGCCGCACTCCCCGCACTCGTGCACGGGCCTCGAGTGCCTGTCGAGGTCGAGGCAGACGTGAGACCTAACCGTGCCCATGGGCCTGATCATCGCTCCGCAGGTGTCCTTACGGTACCCGCACTCGGGGCAGTGCCAGATACCATAGTCTTCGCTCGTCATACTCAATACCAACGGCGTTACACATCTCGGGCAGTTGCGGTTCATAGTCTCTTGACTCCTGATTTCACCACTACTTCATTCATCTCGCTCGCCATGACGAGCATCCTGTCGTGAAGGTCGATTATCTTCTTGTATTGCTTGTTGATCTGTTGGAGCGCGAGCGTGACCTCCTCGTACCTCTTCTCGATCCTTCGCATCAGGTCGACGGTGCCGGGGGTCGCCTTGTTCTTCAAGTCGTCTATCGCTTCTTGGAGGGTGCCCGTCACGAGCACCTGGTTCTCGCGCCTCCACACCTTGAGTCCCTTCTTCTCGTACCACTGGCCTACCATGTTGTCGATCTCTTGTAGCCATATCTTCTTGATATTCCCCTCCTTGTCGGTCTCTATGTTCAGGTTCTTGTAGTCGTAGGCCACGTGGACGAGCGTCACCTTCCATCGCAGGGTCTCGAACCTGGGGCCTAACTTCCCGTTGAGCCACCAGTGGAGTTCCCCGAGCTCTGGGAGCAGAAGAGGATCGTCGGTCGCTCTCACCGCAATCTCGAACGTCTGCGGGCTCCACTGGAACGTCACTCGCCTCCCCTTGAAGTCGTCGTACCTCCTCATCTTGTTTCCGGCCTTTTCCCAGGTCTCAAGAGGGTACGACTTGAATCCGAGGAAGGTCTCGGAGACCTCTTCGCGCAGGGACGGGGTATCGGGTTCTCGCATAGTGCCCTCGTTTTTGTCCCGTTCTTGTCCCGAATTGTCCCTTGTGCCTTGGGAAGCCCTCCCATTAAAATCGGGACAAACCAGGCCCCGAATCTCCATCGGATCGATCATGCTGATGTCCGTCATCAAGATAACGGCGTGATACGTCGGCTCGGCCTCGTCCTCTTCGAGTGCTTCCTTGAAGGTCGGCTCCTCCGCCCATCTATACCACCCGCGCTTGAACGAGGAGAGCGCGCCTTCCTTGAGGAGCCTTTGACACGCCTTCTTCGTGGCCTCGTAAGGTGCCTTTAGTTTCTTCGAGACCGTGATCACGCAGTGATCATAGCCCCTGTGCTCCTCGTAATACTTCCGTACCTTGTCTTTGACGCTCATGCCATCCCTTCTGCGGGGCCGGGTGCCCCCACTGTTCGGGACAGTCCCGAAGGAGGGGGTTTTGTCCCGAATTGTCCCGAGTGATGATGCTATGGACTATGAAATTATGGGAAGATGTGCCCGCAATCTAGGCACTTCCACCCGAGTTTCTTCCTCCGCTTCGTGACTCTTCTTTTATGACATCTTGGACATTCCATGATGGTCACTTATCCCTTTTATCATAGCAATCGTCACATAGAACATCGTAGCGACCATTGTATTTACAAAGTTTAGCAACGCAAATCGCCACTTCTTCTTTACAGCATCCGCATCTTATTGTTGGGCACTCACTATGTTTTTTTACCATTGAGATCACCTTTACCTCTGAACATCTTACAGTTACAACTAGCGGCATGGCACCCTTTCTCGTCGTGCCACTCCTTGAAATGCCAACACTCGCAGACGTACAATGACCGCTCGCGATCAGTCATCGGTCTGCAATCTATCGCGGAGGAGCATACCCCTCGGCATGTGTCGAACTCGCAGTTGTGGGGCTTACCATAGAAAATTACGTAGGGCGTGTGAATCGCCTCCTCATCCATTGTTTGAACCTCATCCATCGAGGTACATGCCTATGAGCATGAGCTATCATAACGTGAACTTCGTTCGGCACGAGATCCCCGCATAGACGACAGGGTACCATGCTCCCATCATACAGTTTCTCCCATTGGGGATCGGGGTCGGTTGTCCAATACATCATCGCTCACCCTCTGGAAATATCAGCACGACCATCCCGTTCACGGTCACGTACCCAGGCTCTCTGGTCTCGCGTACCTTCGTCCAGAGCCTCGTCATAACCGTGTGTACGAGGGCGCCTGTCAGTTCGCTAGTGTAGTCCCTCATCATTGTTCACCGTCCTAATACGAAAGACCGCACCCCGGGCACTTGCCCCTCTTCTTCACTTCGGTCCCGCACTTCGCACACTTGAGGGGAAAGGCGATTATGGGTTGATCGTCGGTCATCCCGATCAACTTCCCAACCTTTGACTTTTGGAATCCCTCTTGTTCCACGAAGACCTTTTTACATGAGAGGCAGAGTAGATAGTTCGTGATCCTACCTATTATCGGTATCCCGACCATCGCCACATAGCATAGTTGGCCGCACTCGGGGCAGTAGTCGAATAGGTCCCTAATCTCGGTCTTCGTCAGTTTCTTCATAAATTCCCATTTCATGTCGCTCACCGTCCCTTCTCAACTAGCGTCTGTCGTGCTTCCTGAACCACTAGGATCGGTTTATTCAACGCTTCGAGCATGGCTTGAAGGTGCTGCTTCAACTCTTCGAGGGACAGTTTGGAGTCGTCGGGTGGAAATACGCAATCCCAACTCTCGGGTACTCCGTCCACTGATGTCACATAGTATATTCGGAGTAGTTCTCTTTCCCTATCACCATGCGATTGAATCACTCTATACTCATACGAAACTACCATCTCGCTCACCGTCCCTTCTTCTTGCCCTTGGTCTTCTCCTTCGGTGCCTTCATGGGGAAGTAGTGCCCCTTCGGGCATTTGAGGTACTTCTCGCGCCCCGCCTCCTCGCCGCACTCTGGGCACTTCCTTTTCTTCACCGTGATCTCGCGCACTTCCTCCGTCGTCCTGACCTCGCCTCCGAGGAGTTTGTCGAGGGCCTTCTGCCGAGCGATGGGATCCTTGATCGCTGCGACCTCGACGAGAGCGGAGAGGGAGACGCCCTTCTTCTGGGCCTGGAGCACGTTATCCTCCCCGAGCACGAGGATTGAGATTCGGTCTTGCACGTAGGGCACCTTGCAGTGGAGCATGTCGGCTATCTCCTTGTGGGACTTCCCCTTCTTGGACATGGTGCTGAACATCCTCGACTCCTTGAACCAGTCGAGATGACCGCGCCTCGCGTTCATCTGCCAGCAGAGGGACATCGCCCCGAGCTCGTCCACGTCGTACCGGACGGTGACGAGCATCTGCTCCCACTTGAGTTTTTTGGCCTGACGGTACCTATGGGCTCCGTCGACGACCTCGTACCTGTTGCGCGCGGCGTCGGGCTTCACGATGATCGGGGGCGTGTGCTCCGGCCCCTGGTCGGCCATGTTGCCCCTCAACGCCTCCTCGTCCTCCTCGGTCATCGTGTTCGGGTTGTAATCGTTCTCGAAGAGGCATGAGAGGGGCATGAAGCACGTCCGAGTCCCGTAATTCTTGAGCATCTTCGACCAGTCCATATCGAGGGTCTTCTGGGCCTGGTTTATAAGCGAAGTGCTCACGGAAGGGGCTTTCTTCGTCGTTCGGGCGGGGGTCTTCGCCTCGTTTTGGGAGGACGCGGAGGGGACCGCCTCCGCGCCCTCGGGGTGGATGGGCTTCAACCTGAACGTGTGAATGATCGCGTTCTCTCTCGGGTTGAACTTCCTGTGAGGGTGGACCTTCGACCAGAACACTTGAAATTCGCTCTCATCCTTGAACCCCTCCTCCTTGTAGAAGTGCTTTGCGATGTACCCGAGCGTGAGCTCTTCGACCTCGGTGATCTCGAAGACTTGATCAAACGCCTCGAACTCGTCTCCTGGGTGCCCGATGAGGTACGGGCGCGTGGTCTTGGTCTTCTTGCCCGAGAGGAGCGCGAGCCGGAACCGCTCCTTGAAAGGCACCTTCGCGCGCCTCTTCTTCGGAACGATGCCCTTGGCCTCGGCCTCGGCGTCCTTCTTGGCGAGCGCGACGATCTCTCTCGCTTTGTCGAGAATTCTCAACCCCAAAGCGTCGGCCACTCGCTCCTCGTCAACTCCATGCGTCGAGAGGATATCTATTATGTCTTCTGGATATGATCCGGCCAGGGCTTCGAGGTCTTCGTACTCGACCTTTAGAGCCTTGAGTATTTGCTCCTCGAACTTCTTATCCACTCGCAGGTTTCCTTTCAACTCGTTTATGCCGGTCATGTCGCCTCACTCCTCAACCTTGACGATCAGGAACCGCCTAATCAACTCCTTCTCCGCATTCTTCAACATCTCCGCTATCTCCTTGTCGGGTGCGTGCTTGGTACGCATCTCTAGAAGTTTGTTGAAGATTTTGTCCATGAACTCCCTGGTTTGGGGGCATTTGACATCTTCCTGGGAGTGTAGTTGGCCCCAGATCGTCCCTGCTATCTCCTCATTCTCTGCGGGTATGTGGGACTCTCGCTTACATGCCTTGCACGTTATGATATAGGTTTTCTCCATCATGTCGCCATACTCCTCTCTATTCGAGCGTCAATATCACTCGGCGGGTGAAGGCCGCACCAGTAGGGACACCTGGGACAGCGTAGACATAACTTGTGAACCGGATCCTGTTCGAGCTCCGCGCCACAGTCGGGACATGCGCGGGGTGGAATAATGATGCCTTCTTCCATCATGTTGCCGTTGATACTCCACGAGAATTGCCCTCCTAGGATCGTGCCACCGCCTCTTCTTTCCATACTATCCTCCCCTTTAGGCCCGAACTCGAAGAAGAGCCAGAGCCAACGATCCTTCGGGCGGTACCCTAGGCTCTTTCGTTGAGCGATATAGGTCTCATATGGGAACTTGTGACTCCGAGGCTCCCACCAGCAATCGCGCCCCTTCTCGCATGGTTGATTGTTGCATCGACCACACGGAAGGTCGGCCCTCCACTCGCGCCTGATCTCCTCGTCCCAACAGTCGGTACAGGCGTGAACGTGCGCGGTCTCGTAGCCGCTCCACCCTCCGGCCTCGAAGGGGGATTCGTCCATCAAGACTTCTTCCTGGGTGAAGACCATGATCTCGTACCCGCACTCGTCGCAGTAGAGTTCGATTCCGTGTGCGGTTCTCCTAATCACTTCACCGCCTCCTTGGTTTGCAGGTGGACGATGGCCAGACGTATTCGCGGGTATCTACGGAGCGGCCTTTATCCTTACGGAGAGACAACTCCGATACCTCCCCACTTAGTCCGTTATCTGGTCGTCCACCCTTGCGCTTCATTGGGATGCCCCCCGTTGAATGATGACCTTTATTTTTTTCTTTTTTCCTTTTTTCTTCACGAGGTCGTTGAATAGCCTGTCTTGTTCTTCAATCATATCATATATCATCGGTATCACTCCCAACCGCATACGGTCTTGTTGTCTGGCATCATGTGAGCATGCTTCATCGCGTGGTTCGGCCCGAGCTCGCACTCCTTCTTATGAGCGGGGCATCGCTTGTGGCACTTGTCGATCTGAACGGGGGTCTTCGGGCGTTCGTCCTTGACCGTGATGTTAGGGTGAGTTCTCAATGTCATCTACTTATCGCCTCCTTGGATTGCTCCCAACCTACTTCACACTCCTTACTAAATCTCTCATTCGACCAAATAATTCCATCTCTTTCTCCTTTCTGCCCCAGGGCTTATGATTAAGAACAGCATATACATATTCGGACATTAATGCCAGCACCTTATCTTTGTCCGCATGTTCACCTCTCGTCTCGATTTCAATAGTCGTATGCTCAAACGTGTTTCCGTCATCAATGTCATGCTTATCAACCTTGATGATGAGGGTTTTTATTTGTGTGTAATCATAATGTCTTCCATTAATTATGACCTCAAACCCCATCTACCTCGCCTCCCTTGGATTCACTAAAGTAGTCAAGAACCCAATTCAGTCCATGAATGAACCCCCTATGTTCATTCTTTTGTTTGTCGGTCAATTTAGTAAAATTGATGGTATCAGTCAGTAGTTTGATTCTATCCTTGACCTGTTGTTGTTCCTCCGCATTTAGTGGCATCTACTCATCGCCTCCCCTGGTTTGCAGGATGATAAATCGCCATTTCGCCCGCCTCATGAATGAGTAGATGCATAAATGTGGAGGCTCAAGACTAGCGGGAACGAGCACAGCGCACAGACAGTCACATTCTGAACACTGATATCGTTGCGTGGCTGGTTCTACCATACTTTCGCGCGCACACGAGATCAGGTAGTCCCTCCAACAGAGCACGTACCCGAAGACACCGAGCCATACCAGCATGAACGCGATGGTATTGAGGAGCCACATTATATCGGACATCTCAACTCTCCTTCTTGATTAAAAGACCCTGCTTGCCGTCCGATGCCTCCCCTCTCTGGTCGGGGATCACATCGATGACCATGAAATCCCCTTCCTTTACCTCAAGCATACTGGCGTACCTCACGGGTATCGCGATCATCAAACAGTCGCCGATCCTTCGTACCTTCCTCGTTTCCATGAATGGCACCAAGTACCCGATTGCATCGGGGATATTTAAAGATATCTTTTATTGATGCTATGGGTAAAAAGAGGGGGAGCGCGTCCCCCGCAATCAACGAGGTATTAATCGGGCACTCGCTCGTGAACGTAGTATTTAGATGACACGTACTTGAAATTGATCGCGCGGAGCCTTCGCTCCACCATCAGGATAGCGACTCCGAGCGTATGGAGTTCAGGATATGACCTCGTCGAATCCATGATCTTAATTTCCATATTGATCAGCTCCGTATGCTTTTGATTAAACTTCTAGCATCGCCTTCGGTTACGCAATTACGACACCAGGGGGTTTTAACTCTAATTCTAGTGCATCGGCATCTATCATCCTGTGTCTTTGAGCCGCACCGTTCACATTCATCAATACACATTCATATCACCTACTGTAGAACCTCGACCAGGTAGTTAAATCAGCATGAGGGTATTTAAAGGCTTCTTCCTTCGCGCAGGAGCGCGTTTGCTTGCGATTTAACAGGGGTTCGGGATTCCGCGCCCACTCACCCGTCTTTCGCTTGAGGCCCTGCGGGGCACGGCCTTGCGTGCGTGGGGGAGGCCAAATCTCGGGGCACCACGTCCGAGCCGAGGCCGCCCACCGCACATGGGATCGAGCGAGGGTGCCATTCCGGAAAGCCACGCTCAACATAACGGCCCTGATCGCTCCGTGCGGGTATGCAACCCATCCCGAGATTCGGCATCCATCGCTGATAAGATGTGCGAGTATATCTATCTTCCCCGCATCATCGATAGCAGGTCTTCGAGGGCTTCCTTGTGCTTGAGCTCTTCCTTGGCTATGTTCTGGATGGCGGTCTTTAGATTCGGGCAGGATAACCTATCTGCCCAGGAGCCGTACATGCGTATAGCGTCGAGTTCGTCGCGGATCGCAGCCTCTACCTCGGGAATCGTGAGTTCTATCGTTCCGCGTGGGGGATTGTTTCCGTACATTTTTTACACCTTCTTGATCGCTTCGACTCCGAATATGATCTCGCCGAAGTCCTTTCCGAAGACCGTGACTATGTAAGGATTCGCGCCCACGACCTTGCCCACGCCTCGGGGCGTTTGCACAATGTCGCCCACACGGAAGGGCAGTGCTTCTCCACTCGAAGAGCCTTCTTTTAGCGGTTTTATCGTGTATTTCCTGATCTGTCTTCCGTAGGTCTTGAACTCCCTGGCTATGATGCCATTCAGGTATTCCTCCGCCTCTTTCCTAGTCGGCGCGTACTGGACCAGTATCTCGTTCCCGAACTGGTCGACCTCGAAGATCCCGTGATACTCCTTCTCTTCTGAAATGTCTTGCCATACCTGTTTTCCTCTAAAGTCGAGATCTTCGATGAACTTCCTTTCGTCAGCAGAATA
>Ga0315308_1002444_pt1 | contig 10537 bp, 14 predicted proteins | sample TDP3_MG_FD_203078 | JGI IMG/M metagenome (GOLD analysis project Ga0315308, IMG submission 203078) | Freshwater sediment microbial communities from Lake Towuti, South Sulawesi, Indonesia - TDP3 | ecosystem: Environmental > Aquatic > Freshwater > Lake > Sediment | place: Indonesia: South Sulawesi...
AGGCTGCCGAAGTCCCCCTTCCTTGACTCGCGTGGTCGCGGTTTCTGTACGAGGAGCGCGTCCCCTGGTCCTGTGTATGTGTCGGCTTCAGGCGGTATTCCAATGTCAACTACCACCAGATCGCCGACGTACTTCCTAGCCTTAGCCAATCCGGGCTTGGCTCTGTGGAGGGTCACCGTCAGGTCTGATTTGACTGCTATGCCTTGAGTCTCACCCGAGTCTGGATCGATTCCTGTGGGCAGGTCGATCGAGACTTTGACGCCCTCCGAGGCATTGATCCTTTCAACCGCTTGAAGGACGGGCGGTCTGACTCTGCCCCTTACTCCGATCCCGAGGAGGGCGTCAACGATGATGCCGGCGCGGATTTCGGGGAGGGACGAGGAGTCTTGGACCGAGCTGGTGGTGACGGTGCTCCTCATCAGCCGCACCGACTCCCAGTTCCTCTTTGTCTCCGCGATCTCGATGTCCTCGGGTCTTCCCATCAAGACCACTGAGACTTTGAACCCCGAGCAGGCGAGGTGTCTGGCTACTGCACAGCCGTCCCCACCCTTCCCTCCGAGGCCGGCGAGGATCGCGGCATGGTCGTTTCTAGGCTTGAATCTCGAGACTATCTCTTGCGCCACTCCTCTGCCGGCGTTTTCCATCAGCTGGAGCCTCGAGACGCCTAAGTACTCCGAATTCCACTCCAGCGCCCGCATCCGTCTGCTGGTGATGACCTCTTCCATCTCGATCAGCTTCCCCGCCAATCCTTTAAGTTGTACTTCGTCGAGTGTCCAAAAATGTTTTGTGAGGGCTACGCTCCTGAGAGTTTGCTCGCTTCACAAGTAGTCTAGTGATCGAAAGCTGCTAAAGACAACCAGAGTCTTTTAGTTCTATAACCTGTACCAAGACATAATCAACAAGCTTTTTACGGTATTCCGACGGGAATACGTTTAGAGGAATCCGGATGCCCATGGCGTTTGTGCTGATAAACTCGGAGATCGGCTCCGAAGAAGATGTCCTAGCCGCGCTCAAGAAGATTCCCAACGTGAAGGAGGCGAACGTCGTGTACGGGGTTTACGATATCATAGCCAAGGTCGAGGCGGACACGATGGATAGGCTCAAGGAAGTGGTCACTTGGCACGTCAGGCGGCTCGACAAGGTGAGGAGCACCCTCACGATGATTGTTGTGGAGGGCTCCTAGGAGTATCTTCTTCTACTGTCCACTTTTTGTAGGGCGTGACTAACCGTTTTTAACTGTCGTGCGCGTTTGATCTGTGTCTAGTATCTGCTCGGCTTCAGGGTTTAGGGTGTGGCGTTGTGGGCTCCATCTTGCACATCGGCTTTGACGACACCGACTCGCTTAGGATGGGGTGCACAACATACGTCGCGGCTCGGCTTGTGGAGAAGCTGGAGGGCATCGGGCTAAGGTTCATCGATTACCCCAGCTTGGTGAGGCTGAACCCTAACGTCCCCTGGAAGACCCGGGGGAACGGGGCTGTCTGCCTGAGGGTTTCCGGGGGCCCTGTCTTGCTGGATGAGGCTAAGGAGCTGGTTCTCGATGAGGTTGAGAGAGGCTCGGATCTGAGTTTTCCCGGCACCGACCCGGGCGTTGTCTTCTTGGGTGGCGGAGAGCCGCCGAGCGAGGTTAGAGAGTTCGCTAGGAGAGCCATTCAGGAGGTCGTTTCGAAGGGGGAGGCTCTGAAGCTGGTTAAGAGGTTCGGCGCTGAGGCGGTTGGGTTCAAGTGGGGCAGGGGCATCATCGGAGGCTTGGCGGCTATAGGGGAGACCCTGAGTGGAGACCACACGTACGAGTTACTAACCTACAGAAGGCCCGAGAACCGCGGGAAAGACCGTGAGGTCGACGCTGATTCGGTGTACCGCTTTGAAAAGGAGACGAGCCCATCCACCTTCAGCAACATCGACCCCGAGACTGGCCGCGTGCTGATTAACCCGAGGGGTCCAGACCCGGTCCTGTATGGCGTCCGCGGGGAGAGCGCGCAGGCTGTAAAGGCTGCCTTGGAAATGATTGGGGTTCGGGAAGAGGTTGAGCGGTGGGTCGTATTCCGCACAAACCACGGAACGGATGCCCACCTAAGACCCGTCCACTCAGTAAGCGAGGTTAAGGCTTACACTCCGGTCATAGTCAGGGGAGATGTGGCGGAGGCACCGTGGACCGGGGTTGGGGGGCATGTGTATTTCGCCATTCGCGACCCCTCTGGGAGGGTGAACTGCGCGGCGTACGAGCCCACCGGGGGCTTTCGCAACATCGTTAAGGGGCTGGTCGAGGGCGACTCGGTCGAGGTCTACGGCGGGGTTAGACCAGCGTCTTCCAAGCACCCCATGATCATAAACCTCGAAAAGATTCGAGTTCTGAGGCTGGTCTCGAGGGTTGTCTACCGTAATCCTCGGTGTCCTGCGTGTGGGAAGTCGATGGAGTCTATGGGGAAGGGCAAGGGGTTCAGGTGCGAGAGGTGCAAAGTCAGGCTGAGAGGTGCCCGTAAGATCTCCGCGTCTCTGCCGAGGGGGATCTCCACCCAGCTCTACATACCCCCGCCGCGAGCCCACAGACACCTAACAAAGCCCGTGATCAGGTATGGAAGGGAGAGGGCGGGTCTCCCAGACGGGATGATCGAGGACTGGCACTCGCCTTAGGCGGTTCTCTCCATCAGCGCTCCGGTTGCGTCGTATGAGAGATCGAAGAGTAGGAAGGCTACCGCGTACACCCACGGCAGCGCTGAGACAACAGTCGAAACCACGATCGCCGCTTTGAGGATTGGTCGGTATCTGAAGATAATTCCGACTCCGCTCTTGACCGCCAGTCGATCATGGCTATACTCGTCGAGGAGTGAGGAGAGAGTCACCACAACCAAGAGCCAGGCTATGGGCAATTCAGGACCAAGCAGTAGCGCCGAGAAGGCTGTCATAGCTAAGCCGAACACCAGATTCTTCCTATCTATCTTCTTTGAAAGTCCAACCCCGATTATGATTCCCAACACGATCGCTGAGGAGAAGCCGCTCTCGGATACGAGAGCCCCAAAGATCAGCCCGCATATGCCCGCCACCGCGAATGGAGCGGCGCCCCTGCTCCTCTCGCCTGTGTGGTCTGCCAGCTTGAGCGTGAACCCGGCAAGCCCGAATATTATCGTCAGTGCCCAAGGCTCCAGGTTCATCGTCGCCACTTCGAGCCTATCATCCCACAAAGATGTGTCGGAGATTGAAATGTTGACTCTATGGTATGAAGACCCAGGTTAGAACGATCAGAAGGTAGGCTGGGAGCAGGGTCGATAGCATGTAGGGAAGACCGATCTTCAGGAACTTTACGAAGGTGACCTCTTCGCCCTCCTTTCTGCACATGGACACCCCTATCATGCTGCTCGGGGCGGAGATCATGGTCGTACAGCTTCCGCTGTAACCGGCTGCCATCAGGGCCATGTAGAGCGGGACTGGGTCGTATCCAACTATGCCCGCAAACTTTGCTACAACGGCTATCATGGCGATCAGATACGGAACGTTGATTATGAAGCTGCATGTCAGGGCGGTGAAGACCGCTAGGATTGTGATAGCCCCCAACAGTCCTCCTCCGGTAAGCGCTCCAAGGCTCTCCGCGATCAGCCTGATCACACCGGACTTGTTAAGTCCGCCGATTATCGCGAAGATACTAATTAGGAAGAGCAGCGTCGGCCAGTCAACCTTCGAGAGGGCCTTGCTAAAGTCCCGGTCCGCGATGATCACCAGGATGCCAGCGAACAGGATCGCCACAGCGAACTCCGGCAGCCCGGTGACTCTTTTCAGCGCTAGGGCCACGATGACCGCTAGCAGTGTCCCTACGGACTTTATCGCGAGGTTCCGATCGGCGATTTGGACATCCCCTTGCTGGCTTGACAGGCCCGTGTTTATCTTCGAGGGGACTTGCTTCCTGTAGACAAAGGCCATGGCGATCGCGCCGCAGAGCGCGGCGACGTTTGCGTAGAGGAACATGGATGGTCTACCGCGATAGACGAACCAATCGTTGAAGCTTAGACCGCTCACGCTCGCTAGGTAGATCTGCGGGGGATCGGATATCATCGTCCCGTAGCCCGTTATGTTTACCGCCATTCCCATTGTTAGTAGGAGCGGGACGACGCTCATTCCTATGAGTCTGGAGGCGCTTATGGCGATGGGCGCGAATGTCAGCATGGTCGTCGTGTTGTCTACGAAGTTGGAGGTGAACGCCGAGAAGTAGGACATGACTCCGAGGAACAGCCTTGGCTTTCCTCCCGAGGCTTTGAGCATCTTCGAGGCGATCCAAGCGGGGAGTCCGGAGTCGGCGAAGTAGCCTGTGATGATCATCAAGCCGATGAGGAGGAAGATAACATTCCACTCGATTGACTGGAAGACTTCTTCCATGGTCATGACTCCGAGCAGAACCATTAGTGCAACGCCGATCAGCGCCGTGAGGGTCTTGTCGAGCAGGTTGAAGGCGATGACAACGATGACTCCCAGGAAGATAGCCGCGGAGATGATTAGGGCTGGCTCCATCCCTCTCATCCCAAGTTAGATTTCTTTTGTTGTTCCAGTAGAGCTGTTAAGTCTTGTGCCGAGTAGTTTGTGAGGATTGTTCACGAAAATCGGGTGTGGCGTGATGCTGATGCCTAAAGCGGCGCAGCCGAAGATGCGCGGCTACTCCCCTCTCAGCTTCTCCTCTATCGTCTTCAGCTGTCCGCCTTCGATGTAGCGGATCTTCGTTTCGAGCCTGACGTTCAGTCCCAGTCTTTGGAGGAACGAGTAGAGCTGCTCGCCGTCCACCGGTCCCTTAAGATCGCCCTTCTCCACCAGCTCGACCAGGGCTTTCTTCAGCCGCTTGATGACCTCTGGGTACTGGCTCTCTGCGGCGTTCCAGACCTCCCGCGCCCTGCCGACGAAGACTTTGTCAAGGCTCGCTTTTGGACCTAGCTTCTCCTGTGGCTCCGCTCCCTTCTCAGCCTGCTTCAGGAGGAGCTTCCTCTTCAGCTCGAGCATCCGGCGTTGCCTCCACAGTTCAACCTCTTGGTCTTCGCTGGTCAATCTCGGGTAGCTCCAACGCATCTAGGCAATAGAACCGGAGAACCCGATAAAAGGTTGTCTCCCGCCTAGATCACGCGGTGTCTCTGGTTCTGCTTTGGGTCTTTGCATGTCTAGGGCGTTGAAAGAAACCTTTTAACCTCAGCCTCTCCATCATAAACTCCCGTAGCGGGGTAGGGTAGCCAGGCTTAACCCGCAGGGCTCATATGAGAGCTCTGGGAGACCCTGAGATAGGCGGAAGCCCTCAAGCGGTGGTTCGAAAGCGCCGAGGCGCCGAGTATCCATCCCCCGCTACCACTTGCCAAACCTTCTGGGAAAGCGCTGGAATCTGATTTGAGGCGGCTGTCCGGCGATAGAGTATTTAAGCGCCACTATTCTCCTCTCTGAACATCCAGTCATTTTGAGGGGATGAGGGGTACTCTTCGTTTATGGAAGGTTTTGGAGCTTGGTTAGTAGTACATTTTTATGAAGTCTATTGGGTCTCCTTTACATCTCTTATGTGTCTGCCTGAAAAGAGCGTGGTTGTATTAAGCTTATATTCTAAAAATCTCAATTACAACGAATAATTCTCGTAGACCGAGGCTCCCCGGAGGTCTATTGATGCCGGTGGTTTACAAGAGGTTCTTTGAGGACAGCCAGGTAGTGTTTGAAAAGAGCAAGGAAGTTCTTCGAAATCAGAGCTTCACTATCACGTTCGAAGATCCGGAGAAGGGTATTATTCACGCCCACAAGGACGATCGGGGTGTCACACACGTTGAGCTGTCGATCGGGCAGGGCAGAGATCGCGGAACACTCATAGATATCAAGCAGGGGGGCGAGGGAAGGTACAGAGATGTGGGGCTCAGGCTCCTGAATGGTCTTTCGAGCGTTTTGAGGTGAGGCTGGTTGGGGCTGTCGAGTGTTGGTTGGGGGATTCGCTTCTGTCTTCGGTTGATTAAGGAGATTGTGGTTTGCATCGTTGATGTCAGCAGAAGGTGTGTCACAGGGAACATAGACCCCTGCATCAGGGTCGTCGAAACAGATCTGGCGAAGCCGATCGCTCAAACGATGCTGTCTAACAGCATAACATACACTCCAGGTACGGTGGTGATCGACGTGGATTCCCCCACTCGCAGGATCTTCGTGGGCTGCATCAACCCCAAGACGCGGGACGAGATAATCCCCATGGAGCCGCATGTTAAGGGGTGGCTTGAGAAGTGATCGAGCTAATAGACCCCATCTTTGAGTTGGCTGGCTACATCTTTCTCGTGGCCTGTTCGATAGCCGCGGTGTCCGGTCTCAGGTTGGCTGTGAAGGGTGAGACCGTCACGTCGCTCATGGGCATCGGCACAGTCACAACGGTAACCGCGGCGGGGTTGTTCCTGACCGAGATCCTGTTTCATATCGAGTTTATGCGGGACACGGCTGTGGCGTTGCTCCTGTTAGGAGCCTTGGCAACCATAGTCTTCGCTAGGATTCTCAGGGGAGGTGTGTACCGTTGAGCCTGCTGGACTCGTTTCTTGCAAAGCTCGAGTGGCTGGTGGTCTTGTATGTGGTTGGAGCGGCGGCTGCCATCTACGCGCTAGTCAGTATGTATCATGTTGACATGTATGTCGCCATTCCGGCGATAGCGAAGGTAACAGCCATCGTCATTATGCTGTTCGGGTCAGTGTTTCTGGTCTGCGCGTCCGTGGGACTGTGGCGTTTCGGTGACGAGTGGGGGAGGCACATCTTCTACGCTAGAAATCACATCTGCGGGATAGTCGATGACACCTGCGCTTTGGTTATGATCCTTGTCGGTGTGTTGATTGGCAGGATCGATCTGGCGGCTATCGGGTTCTTCTTCTTCGCGATAATCCCCTTCGTCGGCAACGCCTTGGCGAATGCCTACTATCATAACACGGAGGAGGTGTCCAAATGAGCGTTCTTGATACGATCGTAGAGGTGTTGGTTTCATCAGCTTCAACGGACATCATCGCCTATGTTCTGATCATTCTTTCGATACTTGGCGCGATAGCCGCTCTGCTTCAGAAGGACCTGATCAGGGCGACAATCATTGTTGGAGCGGAGAGTGTAGCCCTAGCGTTGATTTTTCATATTCTGTTGGCGCCTGATCTGGCTTTGACCCAGGCTGTAGTGGGCACCGCCCTTCTCCCCGGGGTGATTGTTATCGCGATATACAAGACGAGGAGGACGGAAGAGGATTGAGCCCACTCCAGTTCTGGGCGTACATACTCGCGGCGTCTCTCTGCGCTATTGGGATAGCCGGCATGCTCTTCTTCGACAACATCATCAAGAAGGTCATCGGTTTCACCCTCCTCTCGGACGGTGTGAACGTGATGCTGACCGCGACAGGCTACTTGGAGCGGGGTGTGGTTCCGATAATGCTTCCCGGGGAAACGACCGCGGAGTTCGTTGCTAAGGCTGGGCTCGTCTTCCCCATCGGGATCGTGCTGACGAACATTGTCATCGGCGTGAGCACCACTGCCCTCATGCTGGCTCTGACCATGAAGCTCTACAGTAAGTACGGCACCCTAAGTGCCTCGAAGATCCTCCGGGAGGTGAGATGATGGCTGACATGTGGGAGGCTGCGCGTGGTCTCGGGAACGTCCCGCTGATCCCCGTGCTGGTCTTGGTCCCGCTGGTGATGGCTGTCGTCCTCAACCTCCTTTATAAGAGGGACAGAGCGTCGAGGATCTCGGCCATCGTCGCCGCGACGGCGATCCTGTTTCTTATTCCAATTATCGGGTACGGCTACCACTGGTTCGCCGGACAGCCTATGCTCAGCTACCCCGGCGGCCTTCTCCAGTACAGCCTCTCCCTCGAGTATGTCTTCCTTGCTCCTCAGCAGATCATGGTGTTGACGCTCGCCCTGATGTTCTTCGTCACGGTCCTCTCGGCTGCTGGCGAGGTCGAGCGGCGTCCCGGACCCTATCTGGGGATTCTTATGCTGAACTTCATGGCGACCGCGATCGTCCTGCTCGTCAATGATATGTACCATCTCTGGATCGCCGTGGAGATTGCGAGTCTGGCGGCTGTGGGTTTGGCTGCGGCTACGGGTGAGCCGTCGGCTCACAACACGGGTTTGAAGTATCTGTTCATCGGTGGGTTCTGCGTTGCCCTTCTTGCGATCATAGTCTCCCTGCTGGTCGGATACACTGGTGTGACCAACATCACCGACATGGGCATCATTCTCTCAAAGGGTTTGGTTGACCCTTCGAGCCCTGTCATGTACGTGGCTTTTGGCTTCTCGGTCTTGGTCTGGGCGTACGCGGGTGGGTTGATACCTGTGCACCCGATAAAGTCTGAGCTCTACCGCGTGTCGATGCCGCACGCAGCTGGTTTCCTGCAGACCCAGTCGAAGTTCATGATAGTCGGGATAGGTGTGATCATGCTCAGGCTCTTCGGTCCCACAGGCGTCAACCTTCCGTACTCGAGGGCGATCATGCTGGCTATCGGTGTTGGGACGATGATCTTTGGAGTGACCATGGCTATTGTCCAAGACGATTACAGGCGGCTGTTGGCTTACCACGCCATTAGCCAAGGAGGTTACGTTGCGGCTGGGATAGCTCTCGGGACCGAGTTGGGGATCATGGGTGGTGCCTTCCACGCGATTAACCATGTCATCTATAAGACGGCGCTCTTCTTGGGCTGCGGGGCTGTCCTGTACAGAACTAAGACGGCCTCCCTGAAGGAGATGGGGGGACTGTTAAGGGAGATGCCGATTGAGGCGTTTCTGCTCCTATGCGCGAAGTTCGCCATATCGGGGATTCCGCCCCTGAACGGTTTTCAGAGCAAGGTTAGGCTGATGGAGGCGGCTATGGAGGCGGGGATGCCCGAGGTCACCATCATTATGCTCTTGGTCAGTATCACGACCTTCGTCTCCATGTTCAAGGCGTTCTACCTGATCTTCCTACAACCCAAGCCTAAGTCCCTGGTCGGGAAGGAGCTCCCGAAAGTCCCGATGGGAACCAGGGTCGGGATGATAATTCTGGTGTTCCTGTGCCTCCTTCTCGGCTTCTTCCCCGAGCTCGCGACGGATTATCTTGCGCCACTCACCAAGGAGTTGGGTAGGCCATGGGTCTGAGAGACATCTACGATCGGATCAGGAAAGAGGTTGAGAGGTCTCACCCTCCTGAGACCTCGGGTCCATCGGTTGGAGCGACGATGACGGCTGAGCTCCAGCTGTTCACAGCGATCTTGGCTGTGGCTGCGATCTTGAGGTGGGCGGCTCCTGGGGGTAAGAGTCCGGTTGCGGTCATCCTGTTGGCAGGGGCGGCTATAGTGGGGTCGATCGCTTTGCCTCTGATCGTCAACTTTGAGCGGGAGAACAGCAGCGAGTTGAACATGGTCCTCTTCTGGATGTTGATGTACGGGGCGGTGATAATTGCGATCGGTCTGTGGAGGGTGTAGATGATGTCGGACTTCGATCGGTATCGTGACCTCAGGCTTATGATGGCGGCCGCCGGTCTCGTCGTGATAGCCATCGCCCTAGCAACGGCTCTGATGAGTGTTGGAGACGTGAACGTCGCTGTTCGGCGGGGGGTGAGCACCGGCTACAACTACCTGGTGAGAACTCTGGCTCCGAACAACACGGCGAACTGGGTCTACGATTACAGGGGTTTTGACACCTGCCTCGAGTCGATGATCATCTACCTAGGGGCTTTCGCCTCAGTCCTCACGCTCGGGAGGGGCATCATCAAGATGAGGGGTTACCGGGAGAGGGAGGGGTATGAGAAGGAGGCGTTGCTTCCGAGGGAGGCTGAGGACACGAAGCCGACGTTGATACTGAGGTACTTCGGTCTTCCGGCGGCGATGCTGACGACGGCGTATGGCATCTACGTTGTGACTGGTGGGCACATGTCTGGTGGGGGCGGATTCCAGAGCGGTGTCATCATAAGCACCGCGTTCCTCCTAGCCTGCTTGGTCTACGGGCGGAAGGAGAACCCGTTCAGGTTCCGGAGGGCTTTCTTGGTGAAGCTCGCCTCGGTTGGAATGGCTGGCTACGCGCTCTTGGCTGTGCCTGGGCTGATACTCACTGGCTACGCCCTCTACAACGTGGGGGCGAACATATGGGGTGGACCTTACATCCAAGGGCTGGGCGTGACCTACAGCTTTCCCGCTGGTCCTGCAAACCCGTATCCGCCTGACCCCGGCGTGAGCATGAGCCTTTACCCGCTCGTGCAGGCAGTTGTCGGCGGACCTTGGATCCTACACCTGTGGTTGAGCGAGGTGCCGTCTGACCTCTATATCACTCCGGGGACCGTGCCTTACATAAACCTCGCCGAGGGCTTCAACGTGACCGGTGCTATCTCGCTGATCATTCTGGTGTTCCTGCTTGGCTGGAGGGAGGAGGAAGAGGAGTGATCTGGCCAGTCGACTTGGTGCGGTTTAGCGAGGCTACTCCGCTTCTCCTAGGTTTGATCTTGGGAGTCTTATTCGGTATCCAGTATCGCGGGAGACTCGAGTCGAAGACAGCCGTGACAGTTCTCCTCCTCGGATTGGCTGCAGCCTTAGTCTTGGGGGCGTTCCCCTA
>Ga0315308_1002445_pt1 | contig 10535 bp, 7 predicted proteins | sample TDP3_MG_FD_203078 | JGI IMG/M metagenome (GOLD analysis project Ga0315308, IMG submission 203078) | Freshwater sediment microbial communities from Lake Towuti, South Sulawesi, Indonesia - TDP3 | ecosystem: Environmental > Aquatic > Freshwater > Lake > Sediment | place: Indonesia: South Sulawesi...
AACAAGGATGCTGATTCAGGGGATCACGGGCCGCTTTGGCCAGAATGTAGCAAGACGTATGATAGAGGTGGGTTCTAAGGTTGTCGCTGGGGTCACCCCGGGCCGAGGCGGTGAAGTCGTTTGGGGCGTGCCTGTTTACAACAGTGTGAGAGAAGCCATCCAAGGGGTGGGTCCAATTGATGCATCGGTGGTGGTCGTACCTGGCCCAGATGCCAAAGCAGCAGTGATCGAAGTATTTAATGAAGGAATCAAAACGGTACTCATGCGTGTTGAACGAGTCCCCCTCCATGATACGCTGGAGATCATTGCCCATGCCAAAAAAGCCGGCATTCGATTGATCGGTCCCGGTTCTGCGGGCATCGTCAGTCCGGGAAGGGCATCCCTTGGAGGATTGGGTGGATTTATGGGATCCTCAGACTTACCGAAGATAGCATTCCGTCCGGGTCGAATAGGTGTCATCTCACGAAGTGGTGGGCAGACCAGTACCTTGGGCTGGGCGGTTTGCAGAGCGGGTTTCGGGGTGAGCACCGCCATTCATCTGGGATCAGAGTCCATTTTGGGAACTACCTTTGCTGAATTGCTCCCTTTTTTCCAATCTGATGAGGGAACAGATGGGGTTGTCTATTTCGGAGAGATTGGAACGGTGATGGAGGAGGAGGCAGCTGAAGTAATTAAGAGCGGTGAGTATAAAAAGCCTTTGGTGGCCTACATTGCAGGGAAAGGACTTCCTTCGGGATTGCGTTTCTCCCATGCCAGCGCCATTGTTGAAGGAGGAAGGGGGTCCGCAGAGGGAAAGATTAGAGTCCTGCAAGATGTGGGAGCCTATGTGGTGAACAGACCAGAAGACATAGGTCCTACCTTGCATAAGGTTTTTAAGAATTAGGGAGCCTACTTACCGCAGGCAGGGAGTATATCCGTGGATAGGATATTGAGGACCATGCTTTTCGTTCCGGGAAACAGCTGGAGGATGATTACCACTGCTGCCACAGAGAGTGGAGATGCTGTGATTCTAGATCTGGAGGACGCTTGTCCGATCGCAGAAAAGGAGACAGGCAGAATTTTTGCAAGAGATTCCATCCCCATGCTCAAAGAGAAAGGCATTGATGTCTATGTACGGGTCAACTCCTTTGATACCGGATTGACAGGGAAGGATATTGATTATGTGGTTGCAGAAGGCCTAGATGGTGTCATGCTTCCTAAAGCAGAATCAAAAGAAGACATCTTTAGGCTGGATCAACTTTTGAAGGTAGAAGAAGAGAAAAAAGGATTGTCGTTAAATAGCGTCGTCATCCTTCCTCTTTTAGAGAGCCCCAAAGGAATTTCCGCCGTTTCCGAAATTATCTCTGGAAGTCCACGGGTGATAGGGGTGAGTTTTGGTGCAGGAGATTACTCAAGAGAAATTGGTGCAGGGATGGGTGTGACCAGTCTATCTCCAGAGGAATATTTTCTGATGGCTTCCCATCCACGTTCTTGTATTGCGCTCGCCGCAAGGGCTGCGAATATCTTTGCTATTGATGCTCCCTTTTTCGGGTTGGTGATAGATATTGATGGACTCGTCAAAGAAGTACGGAAGGTCAAATTAATGGGATTCACAGGGAAGCTACTTGTCCATCCCCGACATGTCGAACCTGTCAACCAGGTTTTTTCGCCATCTAAGGAGGAAATTGATTTTGCCGAACGAGTCATAAGAGCCTATGAGGAAGCGAAATCAAAAGGGTTAGGAGCAACCTCCCTCGGTGGAAGGATGATCGATTATGGCTCGTATCGGAGAGCACTGAACCTCATCTCCATTGCTGAAAAGATTTCGGAGAGAGAAAAGAGAAAAAGCCAATAGCGGGAGGTGAAATGAAAGCACTTTCAACATCTTATGCGGATTTTATTTCCAGTACTCGCTATGGTCAACTCAAGCCAGAGGTCATTCTGCAGGCCAAAAAGCTAATTTTAGACTTAGTGGGTGTCTCTTTAGCCGGTTACAAATTGATGGAGTTTCCCCGAATTGTCGTAAATTATATGGAGAGTATCGGCGGGAACCCTGAGGCGACAGTCATCCGGACAAAAAGGAAATTTCCTGCAATAAATGCTGCCTTTGCCAATGCTTCTTGTGCCCATGCATTGGACATGGATGATGGTCATCGATTTGCTGCGCTTCATCCTGGGGCAGTCGTTATTCCTAGCGCTATAGCTGCAGCAGAACTATCGAGAGCGAGTACCAAGGATCTGATCACTGGATTGGTTGTAGGGTATGAGATCATGATCCGGATCGGAATGGCCATCAACCCTTCGAGCCTGAATAGGGGTTTCCATGCCACAGGGATCACAGGACCGTTCGGTGCCGTAGCAGCAGCGGCCAATACTATGAAACTGGGCCGCGAAGAGATCATCGGAGCATTGGGTCTGGCTGGTCTTCAAGGATCTGGCCTTCTACAGGTAAACCACGATGTAGAGGGAGCAAAGGTCAAACCCATCAATCCAGCGAGGGCAGCCATGTCAGGCCTTCTTTCCTGTATCCTTGCCCAGAAGGGAGCTAAGGGGCCATTGAACATCTTCGAAGGAGAAGATGGCTTTTTACAGGCGGTCACAGATGAAGTGAAGAAGGAGCTTCTAACCCGTGACCTGGGTAGAGAGTTTGAAATCTGTAATACGTATATTAAATTCTATTCGGCCTGTCGCCATGCTCATGCTTGTATTGATGCAGCCATGGGAACCTTCCATCAAAGCCGGATTGACATTACAGAAATCAGCAAGATTTCCATTGAGACCTACCCAGTTGCCATAAGACTCGCGGGCATCACCGACGTGACCACTCCATCAGCTGCTCGCTTTAGCATTCCATTCTCAGTAGCCTTAGCTCTGATCAAAAAAGATGCTGGAGCGGATAAGTATTGCGAAGAAAATATTCGGGATCAGAGCATTCAGCATCTCGCTCATAAGGTGGAGCTGTCGGTGGGAGAAAAATGGGAAAAACTCTATCCCAATAAAAGGGGGGCCAGGGTCCGTATTGTGGATCGGCAGAACAGGGAATGGACTTCGGAGGTGGAACTGGCCAAAGGCGAGCCTGAGAACCCTGCCAGTTTGGATGAGATTTATAATAAGTTTCATACAAATGCGACTTTGCTGATTTCAGAAAAAGGAGCTAAAGAACTCGGGAACACCATCATGAATTTGGAAAATCTTCCGCTGGATGTGCTTACAAAATTGCTCTAAGACAAATTCTAAACTGGACTATGATATATGAGGAAGTAGAATAAGATGAGGAAGTAGTCGTCTATTTTTCTGAGCGATCTGTATTCAAACCAAGAAAAAGATATGGATGAAATTGAAGGATTTGCGAGGGGGATCCTGAGAACCATAGGGCTGGATACACCTATCGCCATAAAACGAAAATAGATTTGAAGTTTGGAGGACTTGAAAAGGAAAGCATTCTTTTTGTAGAGAGAATGGGGGAAACGGATGTGGAAAGATTATGTCGATGAGATATTGGCGACAGACGTCTTAGTCATTGGTGGGGGAGCCTCAGGATTGAGATCTGCCATTGAAGCGAGGGAGAAGGGATCTGACGTAATCTTGCTCGCTAAAGGGAGCGTTCCCGGCGGCGCCAGTGTGATGGCGGCTTTTATTGCAGGGGGAATGGGTGCAGAGTCCGGGACACCGCAGGAACACTTTGAAGACACCATCCTAGGCGGCGCTTATCTGAATAATCAGAGGCTGGTCAGGATCTTGGTCGAAGAAGCGCCTCTAAGAATAAAGGAGCTTGAGAAATGGGGGATGCTTTTTGCCAGAGATATCCCGACCCATTATATTGCTGTCCGTGAAGGAGGCCACCGATATCCGAGGTTGGTTCATTCTGCCGGCAAAGGATCCGGCAATAGGGTTCCACACGTGCTGTTTGAACAAGCTTTGGCGAGAGGTGTGAATTTTCGCATTTTTGTTTTTACAACCTCCTTGATTAAAAAAGGCGATGAGGTTATCGGAGCGACAGCGATCGACATGAAAACCGGCCGCTTCATCTTTGTTCATGCCAAAACTACCATCCTGGCAACGGGAGGGACTTCAAAGATCTACAATCGGGGCGCCTGTGCCCGCTTGAATACCGGAGATGGCTTTTCCATGGCCTTGAGGGCAGGCGCGGAACTGGCAAATATGGAATTCATGCAATACATCCCATTGGGGATAATAAACGACGGAAGTGCGGATGGTTATACTCTTGGCGGAACGCCCAAAGCAAAAGAGGGATATCTCTTAAATAACATGGGGGAAAGATTTTTGAAGAGATATGATCCCGTGTGGATGGAGAAAGCGAATCGGGCAAGAATGACCGTCGCTATTGCCAAGGAAATTAAAGAAGGCCGAGGCTGCAAAAAGGGTGGCGTATTAGTTGATTTGACCCGGATCACGGAAGAAGAGAAGGCCCATCGTTTAAAATATCAGCCTTATTTCCCCTTCTGCCTGAGAGAAATCTACGGAGACAAAGTGGGAGATTTTCTTGAACCTTATGAAGTAAAGCCGACTGCTCTTTTTCAGAATGGTGGGGTGAGAATTAATGAAAGATGTGAAACGACATTGGACGGCCTTCTGGCAGTCGGAGAAGTCACGTGCGGCCTGCACGGTGCGAACAGGCTGGGCGGGAATGCCCAGGCCGAATGCCTGGTTTTTGGCAGGATTGCAGGAGAAAGAGCAGCAGAAAGAGCAAAAGAAGTAGGATTGGGTGAAGTCAAGGAAGATACAATCTTGGAGGAAAGGGAGAGGGTGTTTGCAGCCTTGAATCGAAGGGAAGGGATCCATGCTCGAGGACTAAAAGAACAAATACAAGACATCATGATGGAATATGTAGGCCCTCTGAGAAGCGAAGAGGGATTACGCAAGGCGCTAAGCGCCCTGAAAGAGATAAAGGAAAAGGTAGACTGTCTCTCGACTCAAGGCAAATCTCGAATAATGAATTTTGAGTGGATGGAAGCCCTTGAAATTAGTAGTATGGTCGAACTTGCTCTAGTCATGGCCGAAGGAGCCTTGTTTCGAACAGAATCGAGGGAATCTCACTACAGGGAAGATTATCCCGAGCATTTTCCCGGCGGTGATAATAAAGATTGGGCTGTAGAAACCGTCGTGAGTTCGAAGGACAGAAAGATCAGGATAGATAAGGTTCCTGTGAAGTTTGAAGAAATCAAGCCGGGGGAGTTTGAAGTCAAGAAGGTCGATGTTCCTTATCAAACCTTTAAGGCTTAGTTGCACAGAAAGGGAATTCTAAGTGGAACCCGTCGAAGACCAGAAAATCCTAAAAGTTCGTGTATATCGATTTGATCCCAGTATGAATGATAAGCCACATTATGATGATCACGAAGTCCCGTTTCTCTTTGAAAAAATGAAAGTGCTGGACGTGCTGAGGTATATTCAAGAGAAGTTGGATTATACCCTGTCATTTACCTGGGACTGCAGGCTTTGGAACTGTGGCCTTTGTGGTGTTTCTGTAAATAAGAGGCCTTGTAGCGCTTGTTTGACCGATGTTAAAGGTGTCGTTTCTGATGGCAGTTTATTGATTGAACCCCTCCCCAATTATCCGGTCATTAAGGATCTCGTCATCGACAGAACGATACAAGTCGAACAGATGCGAAACGTTGGCATTGTATATGACAGGCATAACGGAGAGTTTTCTATAGATAAAATCCCGGAGATGATGGACCCAGAAAAAGTGGCCTTTTTTCGGGACTGGTATTTGGCCTGTATTGACTGCCTGGTATGCAATTCGGCATGTCCTGCATTTTCAACTCAAGGGGAATTTATCGGACCTCATTTGAGTGTAAGACTAGCAAAATATCTTACCCACCCTACGGATGAAGGGAATCGAGCCAAGCAGGGGTATGAAGGAGGGATCTTCCGATGCCTGAATTGCCGGAGGTGTGATGTCGTTTGTCCGATCGCGCTCGACGTAAGTAGCAAAACAATGGAGCGTCTAAAATCTGAATCGGTCGAGAACGGATATACGCCTATACCCATTCGGGACTTTCTTGAAAATGAGTTTAAATTTGGGAATCCATGGGGGATGTCGCCCTCGAAGAGAGCACAGTGGGCTGAAGACTTAGGCGTTTGTCGCTTCGATTCACAAAAACATGATTTTTTGCTTTATATAGGTTGTACAGGTTCCTACGATACAAGAGCGCAAGAAGCTACCAAAAGCTTGACAAAGTTGTTATTGAAGCTCCGCTTGTCTTTTGGAATCTTGGCTGAAAAGGAAATATCAGATGGAAATGAAATAAATAGAATTGGAGAGAAAGGTTTATTTGAGGAAATTGCCAAAAAAAATATCGAAACATTTGATTCACTGAAGGTTAGAAAAATAATAACTTTATCTCCCCACGCTTTTAACACATTTAAGAATGAATACCCAAGCTTGGGGGGGCAGTTTGAAGTAATGCATTATACTCATCTGTTAAGAGATCTCATCGGTAATAATAAGTTAAAATTGGTAAGAAATGTAAAAGGGAAGGTGACATTCCATGACTCCTGTCTCCTGGGAAGATATAATAATGAATATGAAGTCCCACGGGAGATCTTAAAGGCGATCCCAGGTTTAGAGTTGATAGAAATGGAAAGAATCAAAGAGAACTCTTTCTGTTGTGGTGGGGGAGGAGGAAATTTTGTAACAGATTTAGCTAATGGGAAAGAGAAACCGAGTAATATAAGGATAAAAGAGGCTTATTCAACGGGAGCTAAAATTTTAATAGTGTCTTGCCCTAAATGTCTAATTATGTTTGAGGATGCCATAAAGTCTGAAAATTTAGAAGAAAAGATTGTTGTAAAAGATATCTCAGAGGTTGTTCTAGAATCTTCTGATTTGTAGCGTTGTACAAATCGTGTTCCCCTAATTTCAGGGGCTTCTCACATCAAAGCCAGGTATTGATCCGACTGAGATGCTGGAAAAGTTTTACAGCAGGAACATCTTATAGCGCATTCCGATGGAGGGAAAAGCCCTCAAAGTGGAAAGCCTGATTCAAGGATAGCGGATGAGGAAGGAATGCTTCCTCACCCGCTCCTACTATTTTTCGATTCCCCTCCAGTCCCATGTGACAAACCGGTTATTCCGGCTTCAAGCTGTATTTCTTTACCACTCTCGAATAAAGTTGATCGATTCGCTCCATGGTTCTCAAGGACTCTTCGGGGCTGGCCCAGGCGGCCGTGGCACCGAGGTTGTCTGCCGCATCTTTGAACCCCTGCTCCGCAAAGCCCTTTTTGAAAGCTTCGGCAAGGAAGTTGATGATGGCATCCGGTGTCCCAGCAGGTGCAGCAACCCAGTGATAGGAGGGTAGAGAAACGTCGTACCCTTGCTCCTTGAACGTCGGGATGTCCGGGAACCGGGGATCGCGCTGGTCATTACTCACGGCTAGGACGCTGACTTTCCCAGACTTATAGAGATGGGTCCATTCGGCCGAGGGACCAATAAGGCAATCCAGGTGCCCGCCAAGGAGGTTGGGAATGGCTTCCGCCGCGCCCGTGAAACGAACGTTGATGAGCTTGATATCCGCCTCCTCCTCAAAAATGGCCCGGGCGAAATCCTGGGCCGTCCATGTCCCTCCAATCCCAACCTTGATCGTTTCAGGTTTCTCCTTAGCCCTCTTGACGAACTCCTTCAGTGAGATATCCAAGGGTCCTCCCTTATTGACGCAAAGCCCTTGGGCGGAGTAATCGATCTGGGAAATCAGTCTGAAATTCTTCTTGTAGTGGAAGGTGATTCCCTTGAGCAGATAGGGTTGAGCAATGACCGCCTGAGAAAGGAGCCCAATCGTATAACCGTCAGGTTTCGCTGTTGCCAAGGCCGTAAATCCCCTTGCCCCGCCTCCTCCAGGTTTGTTGACGACCACGATGGGTTTGCCCACATATTTTTCTCCGAACTTTGCGGACAAACGGGCAAAATTGTCCGTATTGCTTCCAGGAGCAAATGCAGCGATGAATTCAATCTCACGCGTGGGGTAGTCCAGCCCCATTACCATCAAGGGAATTAAAAAAACTCCAAGAACAATAAATAAAATGGTAAAAGATGCTTTGTTATTCATAATGGCCCCTCCTTTAAAATTGATTTATGGGAGATTAATCCCCCTATTCTAATCTGGCAATTTTATCACGTTTGACCACTTTGGAAATCATGGGGAGGATAAGAAGAAAAATGGCGATCCCGAAAAGGACTCCGGCAATGGGTCGTGTGAAAAAGATTGAAAAATCTCCCTTGGACATGGTTAGGGATTGTCTCAGCGCTTTTTCCATCATCGGTCCAAGAACGACTGCTAAAATCAAAGGGGCTGCCTCGAAATCTAATTTTCTGACCAGATACCCAAACACCCCAAATAGGATCATGAGATAAATATCGAAAACATTGTTGTTAATCGTATACACTCCGATCAAGCAAAAAAGAAGAATAAAAGGAAAAAGGATAGGATAAGGCACCTTTAAAAACTTGACCCACATTGGGATGAGGGGAAGGTTCAAGATAAGGAGCATGAAATTCCCAAGGTACATGCTGGTGATAAATCCCCAGAAGAGATCTGGATGGCTTGTCATAAGAAGAGGGCCTGGAGTAATACCATGGATCATTAACGCTCCTAAGAGCAAAGCCATGACCACATTAGAAGGAATGCCCAAAGTCATCATTGGAATAAAAGCCCCTTGAGCAGCGGCATTATTGGCTGCTTCTGGGGAAGCCACTCCTTCAATCACTCCCCTACCAAATTTCTCAGGATATTTTGAAACCCGCTTCTCAACGGCATAACTCGCAAAAGAGGCAATGATAGCTCCTCCTCCTGGTAGAATCCCTAAGAAGAATCCAATTCCGGTCCCCCGGAGAATAGCCCCGATACATTTTCTCCAATCTTGCAGGTTGGGGAATAATCCTTTTATCGTTGCTTCAAAAACGCTGACCTTCACGATCTTTTCAACATTGATGAAAATCTCTGAAATCCCAAACATTCCCATCACAATTTGCACCAAACCAATTCCCTCCATGAGTTCTAGTTTTCCAAAAGTAAAACGTTGTACGCCGGTGTTGGGATCGATCCCTACCGTCCCTAAAAAGATGCCAAAGACAGCCATGATCAAGGCCTTGAGCATGGACCCATGGGCAAGGAATGTTAAAACGGTTAATCCAAGACACATTAAAGCAAAGTACTCTGGAGGTCCAAATGAAAGGGCCGCCTCCACAAGGGGGGAAGCTAACAAAGAGAGGCCCAGGACTCCAATCGTTCCGGCAATAAACGATCCGAAGGCTGATATGCCCAGAGCTGGCCCTGCTCTTCCTTGTCGAGCCATTTGGTATCCATCCAGGCAGGTCACCACCGAGGCAGCCTCTCCGGGGATGTTGACGAGAATGGACGTCGTCGAACCTCCGTACTGGGCGCCATAGTAAATCCCCGCCAGCATGATGACGGCCCCAGTTGGCGGAATTCCGAACGTTACAGGAAGAAGCATCGCCATGGCCGCTGTTGGACCGAGCCCCGGAAGAACCCCAACTAGGGTACCTGCAACGGCCCCAAGAAAACAAAAAAGCAAATTGATCGGTTGGAAAGCGACACTGAACCCATAAAAGAGATGTTGAAGGATTTCCATTTAAATTCCAAAGAACCCCTTCGGAAGTCGAAGTTTCATCCAGACCTCAAAAATCAAATAAGAACCCACAGACCCTACGAGCGCCCATCCGATCACTTTTTTCCAGGACTGAGGATCGATGAAACGGGTCAGGAAAGCAATGAAGAGAAAAGTGATGAGAAGAAATCCGAGATAATCCATTAAAAAAGCATAGAGAATAAGGCCAGCGAGAACATAAAAAACCTTCCCCCATCTGATTTTTTTAGCGAAAAGCTCCCGAATCATCTTCACTCTTTCCGTTTGAAAAGTGGTCTTGATCAGGAGGGCTATGGACAGGAGGCCCATTACAACTCCAAGCCAGAACGGTAAGAATCCTGGGCCTGGATTATGGACATTGCCATAGGGCAAACGGGTTGAACCCCAACAAATGATTCCAGAAATGATTAAGAAGGCAACCCCATTCCATTGATCCAATTTTTTCATTTCCTCTTTGCTTTCTGAAACGAATATAAACAATCAAAAAATTTTGTCAAGTAATGTTTTGTTTTGGGGATCTGTTAAAAATTAAATATTTTATGGGGGCAAAAAAGTTGCAAAAAGATTTAAAAAGTGATATCAAAAAATCATTATATTGTTATATTCATAAGACATATTGGGGATGGCTATGGATATCGCGTGGGATTTTTCTGAACACATCTTCCGGACAAGCTTTGAAGACCTCGGTATGGAGACCATCCATACGACCAAACGGTTCATCATGGATACCCTCGGAGTGGCCATTGCAGGCTCTTCGGCAGAAGGTGTCAAAGAAGTGATCGATCAGCTGGGGCAATGGGGAGGAAGCCCTCAGAGTAAGATCATTGGTTTGGGGAAGAAAGTTCCCGATATAAACGCCGTCTTTGCTAATAGCATTATGATTCATGCGAGGGATTTTGATGATACCCATGATGGGGCGGTGGTCCATGCCA
>Ga0315308_1002446_pt1 | contig 10529 bp, 7 predicted proteins | sample TDP3_MG_FD_203078 | JGI IMG/M metagenome (GOLD analysis project Ga0315308, IMG submission 203078) | Freshwater sediment microbial communities from Lake Towuti, South Sulawesi, Indonesia - TDP3 | ecosystem: Environmental > Aquatic > Freshwater > Lake > Sediment | place: Indonesia: South Sulawesi...
GGGGGGGCCCCCCGAGAGGGCTGAAGTCCTGGCCCGGGCCAACGTGGAGGAGAGCGGCCTGGGCCACACCACTCCGGTGGCCATGTACCCGGCCGGGGCCTGCTTCCCTTCCGGTGCAGAAGATGGTATAATGGACCTGGCCGGAAACGTATGGGAGTGGACACGGGATCCCTGGGAGGAAGAGAGTCCCTACAAAGCCCTGCGGGGCGGTGCCTGGCTCTGGGAGGCTGACCGCGCCCGGGCGGGGTCGCGCTACGGCGGCCCCCCCGAGATCCTCCCCCTCTTCGACCACAACGGCGGGTTTCGGGTGTGCGCCCGGTGCTCTCCTCCGGTAGTTGACATCTGACAACTGGCCATCTGACATCTGAACGTTGAATCCGCCCGAAGGGCGGCCGCCGCTGGCGGATTTTCGATGATTTCGCGAACTATCCTTTCATTACAGCAAGATTTCACAATCCTGTGTCATTCTGAGCGACCGAAGGGAGCGAAGAATCTCATCCCTGGCTGGCACTTCGTCACTGTAAAACAACGAGATTCTTCGTCGCTTCGCTCCTCAGAATGACAAAGTCTTGTTGCAGTACTATGAAGACGTATCGAAATCTCTACCCCCAGATCTGCTCCTTCCAGAACCTGCTGTCGGCCTTCTGGAAGGCGCGTCGCCACAAGAGCGCCAGGCCCTATGTGGCAGCTTTTGAGTTCGACCTGGAACGGAACCTTTTCCGATTGGAAGAGGAATGCCTCATCAACCACAACAACGGGTTTCGGGTGTACGCCCGGTACTCTCCTCTGAGGAGTGGTTAGGTGGCAACGGATAACACACGGATAAACGGATAGTTGATGCTACATCTGTTTATCCGTGCCCCTAACCGTTGCCACCGTGATCCACCGTTACCACCGGGGCAGTTGATTGGGCGGCAGCGGACAGTACATAGATGAACGGGTGGTGATGTTGTATCCGTTTATCCGTGTCCCTATCCGTTGCCGCCGAAACATACCAACCACATAAGGAGTAACAATGGCCCTAGTCAAAGACGCTCCCCATCACGAACTGACCTACCGTATCATTGGGGCTGCCATGGCCGTCCATAACGACCGGGGGCCAGGACATCGAGAAGAGGTCTACCAGAGAGCGTTGGCGGCCAAGATGGCTGCCATCGGGTTATCGTATCGGGATGAGGTTGCATTGCCCGTGGAGACCGAAGACGGCGAGGTGGTTCTGGTCTACCTCGCTGACTATGTGGTTGAAGAGGCAGTCCCGGTGGAAATTAAGGCTCAAACTCATCCCCTAACTCGCGATGACCTAGCGCAGGTGATTGACTACCTAGCCGCCACAGATTATCTGGTAGCACTTTTATTTAATTTTGGCCGACCCCGTCTGGAATTTCGCCGCGTCTTTCCACCCAGGCAGGTCAGTGAACATCGGCGGCAGAAATGGGGGAAACGAAGGTGGTGAGCATGGATCAAACGTTTGAACCAGCCTATTTGGAATTGCTGCGCTCCGGTGAGCTAAAGAAGCGGGTCGAGGCAGCCTATAAGCGCCTGGAGGCCTGCGACATCTGCCCCCGGGAATGTGGGGTCAACCGCAGGGAGAGCGCCAAGGGCGCTGTGTGCCGCACGGGCGAGAGGGCGGTCGTGTCCAGTTTCAATCCGCATTTCGGGGAGGAAGCGCCGCTGGTGGGGCGAGGCGGGTCGGGGACGATCTTCTTCTCGTGGTGCAACCTCAAATGCCAGTACTGCCAGAACTATGAGATCAGCCAACTGGGCCATGGACGCGAGGTGGAGCCGGAGGACCTGGCGGCCATGATGCTGCGCTTGCAGGCGATGGGCTGCCACAACATCAATTTCGTCTCCCCAACCCACGTGGTACCGCAGATTTTGGCCGGGGTGCTCATCGCTGTCGAGGCCGGGCTGCGCCTGCCGCTGGTCTACAACACCGGCGGCTACGATTCGCTGAAGACCCTGGCCCTCCTGGACGGCGTCTTTGACATCTACATGCCTGATATGAAGTACGCTGATGCCGAGACAGCCCGCCGGTACTCCAAGATCGAGGATTACCCCAGGCATAACCAGGCAGCGATGAAGGAGATGCATCGCCAGGTGGGAGACCTGGTCATGGACGAGCGGGGGGTGGCCTTGCGGGGTCTCCTGGTGCGCCACCTGGTATTGCCCAACGGTCTGGCGGGCACGGCGGAAATCGTGCGCTTCCTGGCTGAGGAAGTCTCCAGGGACACTTACCTTAACGTCATGGACCAGTACAGACCCTGCTACAAGGCCCATGAACTGCCAGATGTGAACCGTCACCTCACTGCTCAGGAGTACGAGGAAGCGGTCCAGTTGGCCTATGAGGCAGGGTTACACCGCCTGGATAAGCGAGGACCCAGGCTCATCTGGATATGGAGGTAAAACAGCTCTCCATTCTCTATCCTCCATCCCCCACCCTCACCTCTCCTAACACCGCCTTATCCCCCTGTACCCGCCCGGCCCCATCGAGCACAGGTAGGCGCTCCATAGTGGGCCACAGGTACAACCCCACTTCCAGACGATAGCTGCCGGGCGGCAGGTTAGGGTCCAGGCCCAAAGGATGCTCGTCGGCTATGATCTCGCCCCCCACCCAACTGGAGGTAGGCAAATTCCCTCCCCCAGGCTGGCCGTCGTGCTGGGCCACCAGACGGCCCTCGGCGTCCAGCAGATGGACGAAGACGGTATAGTCCTGCTCCATCTCAGCCTGGGCCTGCCAGTAGAGGGTCAGACGCAGGGTGCTGCCGGGTTCCAGCTCGTGTGGGGCCAGGTCATAACCCAGTAAGGCGATTTGACTGGCAAAGTTGGCCGTCATGGGGTGCTGCACCAGCGGGGGCTCGAAGAGGCGCTTCTCTGAGACAGGGCGCAGGCGGCCCCCCTCCCGCCGAAAGGAAAGGAGCCTGACCCAGGTGCGGCCCTCCAGGGAGCGGATGGCGTATGGAGACTCCACGATGCGAGCAGGCAGATGTTTCCCCCCCTTCCAGTCTTCCCCCTCAAAGACCCCCAGTCCCAAAGTAAAGCTGTCGCCCAGCCCGGTCAGGAGCAGAGTCTCGGTGGCCACTACCTCGCCCTGACGCCAGCGACTGGTGGGATACCAGATAGGAACGGTCATAGGCTGGCGGACAGTGTCAGCCAGCACTTCGCCGCCGTCGCCCAGGAAGGCAAGGTACAACCGGTAGTCGCGGTCCATCTCCCTCAAGACCTGCCAGTAGAGGCGCACCCTGACCCTCTGCCACTTCCAATCGTCCACCAGGTCAAAGCCCAGCAGGCGCAGGGAATCCCCAAAGTCAACGGTCATGGGATAGTCCGGGGTCGGAGCCTCCACCCGGGCGAAGTCGTAGAAGCCGTCGGGAAGGGTGGCCGGGCCAGCCAGGCCCCGCTGCAGCAGGATGTAGCCATCGGCGCTGTCGAGGATGCCGAACCGGGCCTCTTCGGATAAGTTGCCAACTTGTCCTACAATCAGTTCCTGGTAGGTGCGGTGGAAGTCATGGGGGTGGATGTCGGTCACTCCGCCCACGTCCAGGAGCACATATTCTGTGTCGTCCAGGACCATCGGAAACAGGTAGATGACCCGCCGGTGGGTCAGGTGAGGGAAGAGGGGCGGGGTGGTGGAGAGTACCGCGTCAGGCGGGATCTGAGCGGCGAAGCGCTGGAAGAGGCGATGGTGAGGGGTGATGTGCGGCACGTTAAAGTTGGGTCCCAGGGGAGTGAAGCCCCGCAGGCATTGATAGCCCAGACTGCACAGCAGCAACCACAAGAGAACCAACGTCTTAGCCGAGAACTGTCCGGCCTCTGAGAGCCTGAGACGCTGGCGGAGTTTCTCCAGCCACCCGGCCAAACACCTGGCCCCATAGATGGCCGACACGACGAAGAAGGGCACCACCGGAGCCGAATAGTGGAGCTCGCCCGAATACATGAGAGGATAGTTGCTCAGGGCATTGGCCAGATAGATAGGCGCGCTCAGAAGCAAGGTGGGAGGGTCGAAGAGGGAGAGGAACCCAACCGAAGCTAGCAGTCCACCCAGGTAGGCCAAGCGAGGGCCGCTCAGCAGAATACCCACGGGCACCCAGGACCTTGTGAGCAGGGTCAGGACGATGCTCTTGAAGCTTCTCCCCAACTTGGTGTAGCGCTGGGTATAGATGGTCTCGGCTGTCGTGCTGAAGTGGGGGATGATGACAAAGGTGGCCACCCCAAACCAGGCTAGGCTGACCAGGGCGAGCAGTCCGCCCATGAGCCTTTCTTTTTGTACCAGGAAAGCGTACAGGCCAAGCATGAAAACCAGGAGGGTGATTTCCTCCTTGACGCTCATAGCCAGGATGGCAAAGAGCCAGGCTTTGGGCCAGTCTTTCTCTTTAGTGTAGTGGAAGGCAAAGAGGAGGGGAGAGACAGCCAGGGGGACGGCGTGGAACTCGGTCATGTTGGCTGCCTGCAAGGCTGGAAAGAGGAGATAGACGGCGGCGAAAACCAGGCCAGCGACCCTGCTCTCCAACTCATCGCGGGCCAGCCAGAAAAGGGGCAGAGCCCCCAAAGCAATGGCCACGGTCTGCAAGATCAGGATGGCCTTGACGTCGTCGTAGATCAGGAAGGACAGAGACACCAGGGCGAAGATGGGTTCAAAGTGATCCGTGAGGCGCGGAGCCTGGCTGCCATCATCCTTGGTCTCTTCCAAGAAGCGCCCGTGCAGGGTGTTCCAGATGGGCTGGTCCATGTTGCCCAGGTCAGCAGCATGGGTCTGAAAGGCTTCGTGCTTCAGAATGGAAAGGGTCCCAAAACCCAGGATGTAGAGCCCTATCAACAGCCACACCAGGCCCAGGGCCAGATGAGAACGGTCGAGTTCGCGACGAGATCCAGATTTGGACGATTCCATCAGGTCAGCTTATCTAGATCGGGGCCAGCACTCTGCCCTTTGCCTTCAACGGGGACACGGCCATGACCCCAAGGTAACGAGGCCCTCAGGCCATCGAACCCAAAAGCCAGAGCGGTGCCCATCAATTCGGCAGCCGTGACCCACAGCCTGGAGAGCAGGGTGACGACAATGGCCACGTGGGAGGGCAGATAGAAGCCCAGCAGATAGAGCAGGATGCCCTCTCTCACCCCCAGGCCTCCTGGGGACAGTAAACTCAGGAAGCCGATAACCCAGGCCCCGGCATAGATGCCAGCCCAAGCCGGCAGCCACTCCAGCGGCGCTGGATAGAGAGCCCGGGTGAAGAGATAGAAAGCCAGGCCATAGCCAAGCCAGATGAGGAGATGAAGGGCGGCGAAACGCGCCAAGTCCCAGGCCGTCAGCTCAATGACCACCGGTCCGCGTCTGAACAGGCGCAAGCCCCAGTTGAGCAACCTCTCCAGGACAGCAGGTTGAATGACCACCAGGCCCAACGGTATCACGATCAGAAAAGGCAACAGCCGCTCGCTCAACCCAGTGTCGCGGAGGCCTGCCAGGACGACGAAAGCCAAGGCCAATCCCGTCATGTTCTGGAGAACCTGATTGACGGCGATGCTGGTCAGGGTTTGCACCGGGCTGACGCCTTCGCGTTCGAAGAGGTAGAACCAACCCAGGAACTGCCAGACCTTGCCAGGGATGTAGCGACCCCAATTGCCTATGAAATAGATGCGCAGGACCTTGATAAAACCTATGGCCGCTCCCAGACAACGGAGAGACACCCTCCACTGCCAGGCGTAGAGGCATAGAGAAGCCAGCATGACCCCCAGGGAAAGGGCCAACAAGGGATAGTCGAGAGACCACTGGTAGGTCTTGACCTCCTCCCAGTTGCCGTAGAGAGCCCAACCCAGGAAGAAGGCGATCACCGCCAGGGCCAGATATTGCAGGACCTTCCTGAGCCTAACGGTCATGGGGAGGTTCCTTCAGCTTCCGGGGAGTAGAGGGCCATCACCTGATCCACGATGCGTGACCAGGAGAAATATTCCTTTACATAGTGAAAGCCGGCCTGGCCTAACTCTCTGGCCCAACTATCATTTGTCAACACGGCCTCGATAGCCTGAGCCAGTGCCTGAGAGTCGCGCTGCTCGACCAGGATTCCTGTCTCGTTGTGATGGACGATGTCCGGGATGCCCCCCACGTTGGTGGCGATGACCGGCTTTTTGTAGCTCATGGCCTCCACCAAGACCACCCCTAGCCCTTCAGTGTCGCCTCGGAAATCAACGATGGCAGGCAAGACAAAGACGTCGCAGCCAGCGTAAAGCTCAGCCAGCTCCTCATAAGGTATCCTTCCCTGGAAGAACACCCGCTCTGTCAGGCCCTTATCCTTCACCAGCCTCTCCAAGTGCGGCCGCTGGTCGCCAGCGCCGACGATGTCCAATCGGACGCGGAGTCCCGAGGGGAGGAGGTCCATAGCCTCGATGAGGTAGGGCAGGCCCTTGCGCTCGATGAGGCGGCCCACAAAAAGGATGCGCTGCCCTTCGTCCCCCTCAGGGCGAGGCTTAGGGCCAACTGCCATTGGGGGGACCTCCCTGGCCACGATGGTCGAGCCGTAGGGGATAATCTTGACCTTGACATCAGCCAGTTCGCGGACCAGACTCGCCGTGAAGGAAGAGTTAGCCGAGACGGCATCGCTGCGCTTGACGATGTACCTCAATACAGGCTTGAGAGAAGGATAGCGGCGCGTCAGAAGAAGCTCCGCACCGTGAAAGGAAGTCACCAGCCGTGCGCCGCTGATATTCTGGCCGACGAGACCGAAGACGCCCTCGGGCAGCGGCCAGTGGACGTGGAGCACATCGTATCTCTGGCGGCGGCAATGTCTGATCACCGCGAGGGTGCCAAAGAACATATAGGGCAAAATCAGGGGTAGGTAGAGAGGGTTCTTTATCTTGTTCGGTCCCCCCTCCAGATGGGTCAGATCCTCCCAACGACTAGGGAAATAGCGGAAGCGGTAGACGGGAATGCCATAAATCTCATGGTCCCCTAACCCCTTGTAGGAAGGAGCCAGGACAGCCGACTCGACGCCCCGTTCTCGCAACTGCAAAGCCTGTTCCACCAACCAGGGCGAATGAGGGTCACCCTCCCAGCGGGCAAAATTGGTTACCAAATACAGCACCCTCATGACCGCTCCCTGTCTTTGGCCAGATCTTTGATAATTCTTTCCAGCTCACCAATGCGCTCATGCTGGTCTACCACTAATTCGGCCAGGAAGCCCACCAGGAAGATAATCAGGCCAGCCAGGGCCAGAATGACGCCGAAGGTAAAGACCGGACGCACCTGCCGGGCACGGGTAAACCACTGTTGAAGCAAGTACACCCCTATCCCAGAGGCAGCCAGGATGAGAGTTGAGCCCAACGCACCGAAGAAGATCATGGGCTTGCGGCTGAAGGTCAGAAGGAACTTGACCACCAGCACATCGAGGAAGGAAACAGGGATACGTTCCAGCCCGAACTTGGTCCTGCCCTGTCGGCGGGGATAATAGTTGGTCGGAACCTCACCGATCTTGTAGCCTTGAGAGGCGGCGATCATCAGGATAAAGCGGTGCCAATCAGAGCGCAGATAAAGCCCTTCGATCACCTCACGCCGGAAGGCCTTGATCCAGTTCATATCGTGGGCCTGGACGTTGAAGAGAAGGCGAGAGACGAAATTGTAGATTTTCGAAGTCACAATCTTGCTGTCGCGCCTCCCCTGCCGCCAGCCGGCCACCACGTCATAGCCCTCGGCTAACTTGTTCAGCAGTTTGGGGATATCCTCTTCCGGATCTGACTCCAGGTCCCCCGGCAGGAGGAGGATGATGTCACCACTGACGTGGCGAAACCCGGTTCTGATGGCCTCGGTCAAACCTAGGTTGCGCCGGTGGCTGACGACCTTGACGAAGGGATAACGGGCGGCGCAGGCTGCTGCCTCGTGGCCGGTCCCGTCGGTTGAGCCATCGTCTACGAGCACCACCTCGCCGTCCACGCCCCTAGCCTCAAAGGCCCTGGCTACTTTATCAATGACTGGGGTCACATTTCCTTCCTCATTGTAGGCCGGTATGAGTACCGAAACCCACCATTTATTACCCTTCTCCACACTGACCTCCACGCTGTACTTCTCTCCAACTATTCCTTACTCCCTATGGCCCACCTGCACCGTTGGCGACAGCAGAATTCGATTGCCAAGAGGCGATCCTGTCTCGTCAGTCACCGGCAGTCGCTCCCCGGTTTCAAGGAGATACAGTCCCACCTCCAACCGATACTCACCCAAAGGGGTCTCAGGTGAGATCACTATTTCATACGGATCCTCGATGACATCACCCCGTGCCCACCGACTGGTGGGATAGGAGCCATCCACCGGCCAGGAATCTTTCTGGCCCCAAATCACACCATCATGATCTATCAAATGGGTGAAAACGGTGTAGTCTCGGTCTATCTCGGTCAGGGCCTGCCAGAAGAGAACCAGACGCATGGTATCCCCAGGCAGGAAGTTGGTCCCTGGCAGGTTATAGCCCAGCAACCGGACCTTGGAGCCTAGATCCGCCCTCTGGGGATGCGCGATTTCCAGTTCCTCCACTGAGGGGGTGGCTTCTCCTGCTACCATCATCAAGCTCAGGGGCACGTCTTCGCCCTCTGGAGTGGGCAGCCTCTCTCCCTTCTCTCCATCGTATAAACTGAGCGACAACCGGTAAGTTCCCATTGGCGTGGTGGGGTCCACCTCCAGTTTCAACCTATCCCGGATCACCAATCCCCTTCCCCAAGGGTCATCCCAGTCGCCAGCCTCCATTTCCCGCCCTTGCCCCCACACATCACCCTCCTCATCAACCAAGGTCAAGACAGGTCTGAGATTCGCCTCGGATGGCCTCTGGCACTGCCAGTAGAGGGTCACTTTGGTCTCCTGCCCGGCTTTGAGCCTGTTCTTGTCCAGATCATATCCTAATAAACGAGACGAGGAGCCAAACTCCACTTCTTGGTCGTATTGGGCGGGAACAAAAGTGTTAGGGATCTCCAGTCCTGGGGATGCATAGATCCAAGCGTAATCAATGCCTTTCATACGTACCACATGCTCTGGTTCCAAGGAATGAAAATACCTGGCTGTGCTCAAACCGAAAGGGGCGCCCGTGCCCGGGCGGCCAATGTAGAGTACCACGTAGTCAATGTCCTCCCAAGGCAGGGAACCGCCCTTACATTCCTCTCTCAGTTCCTGCAATTCTCCCTTAAAGTAAGAGGCGAACCGCACATCGAAATCCCACATGGCGGCTTTCAGGCTGGTCGCGTCTTCTTTTTGATTGAGGTAATGCGCAGCCCGGTCCAGTCCCTCTCCCCAACCGATGGGCATCAAGTGGGTTGCCACCGTCCCACCCCCTAGCAGCGGGTTGTAGTAGGTCAAGTAGTAGGGATGATGGGGCAGGCTGAGGCCAGCTTGCAAGAGGATGGTCAATCCCAGGCCCATTGCTCCTAGGGTTGAGGTGGTCAGTCGGACGAGAGGAGCCCTTATCACCTTTGCTGCAGATTCGCCTAGCCTACACAGGCCCACAGCCGCCACTATCTGTACAGCCAGTGATACCGGCAGGATGTAACGGCCGGATTTCACACTGGCCAGACTCATGGAGACGATGAAGCCCAAGATATAGATTAGGAGAATGAGGACGCTCCTGGCCTGAGTCCCCTTTGCTCGGAAGGAGGGACGGTGATCCCGGGCCAGGAACCAAATCACTGCTGCTACTCCCACCAGGGCCAGAGGGGTGACGCGGAAAAGCAGGGTGATGGGATAAGTCAACACTCGGACGTCAAGCAAGGAAATCCCCGTCAGGAAACCGCCCTCACTCTCTCCGGTGCCTTGAACCTTGCCTGTGACTTGGCTAAGCACCGGGCTGATAGTGCCTACCGGATCAACCCACATCGCTGGCCAGAATGCGATGGCTGCCAGCAGAGATATGGCACACCAGATAAGGTATGTTTTCGCGCCGTAGAGGAGAGCGTCCCGGCGCTGTGCAGTCTCACCAGTGCCTGGCCGCCAGGGCCAGTTGGAAAGAAAGATCGGACAGACCATAAAGGGGATCAAGAACAAAGAGCTGGCTTTGCTTAGGAAGGCCAAACCGGCCATCAGCCCTGACAGTAGTAAATAGCCTCTCGACCGCCCCCTCTCCAGGTAAGCCATCAAGCTGAGCAGCGACAGGATCATAAAAGTGGTCGCCAGGGCGTCATTGTGGAGCAGGCGCGAATAGGCCAAATAAAAGGGATCGAGAGCCACCAGGGCGGCGCTGAGAAGAGCGATCTTATCGTCAAAGAGCCTTCTGAGGAGGAGGTAGATTCCCACCACGGCCAGGGAGACCAACATTACAGTGGGCAATCTGACAGCGGCCAAAACGTCGAGGCCGAGGACAGGGCGTACGGGCACCCTCTGCAAGAATTCACGCAAAGAGACAGTGTTGACTGGTATCCCTTGCATCCGGGCCTCATTCAAGTATCTAGTTGCCAAAGCGATGGCTGCCGTCCACATCGTGGTGACGCCAGGATGTCCCGCCGCCGTTCCCCGCAGGTCCCCATTCAACAGAGCCAGGAGAAACATTATTGAGCGATCAACCCAGCGACGTTCG
>Ga0315308_1002448_pt1 | contig 10525 bp, 9 predicted proteins | sample TDP3_MG_FD_203078 | JGI IMG/M metagenome (GOLD analysis project Ga0315308, IMG submission 203078) | Freshwater sediment microbial communities from Lake Towuti, South Sulawesi, Indonesia - TDP3 | ecosystem: Environmental > Aquatic > Freshwater > Lake > Sediment | place: Indonesia: South Sulawesi...
CCTATGAATTTCATCTTGGTATATCCTCATGAATTGAAAGGTCTCGTTCCGACCTCGAAAGAAATCTTTTCATTTTTGGTTCTAATCGCCATCTTAATCTCTGCCTTCCGGATGAGAAGGTTTTCTAAAGAAGGCAGTTTTTCTATTTTCTATTTTTTTGTAACCCTTTTACCTGTATCGCAGATAATGCCTTTAAGTGTAATCTATGGAGAACGCTGGCTTTACATTCCTTCACTGGGATTTTGCTTGTTTGTTGCAATTTTGGTCAAAAAGCTATTCCTTGATAAAAATTTGAAAAAAATAGGAATAATTCTTCTTGTTGTAATTATTTCGTTGTTTCTCTTCCTTAGTTTAGAGAGGAATAGAACTTGGAGGGACGGAAGAAAGCTATTGGAAGAGAGTGTAAATGTTTATCCACAATCAATGTATGCACAACTTTTTCTGGCTGAGAGCTACATTGAAGAGAAAGAGTATGGGAAAGGGCTATATCATATTTCCGTGGCACATAATATGTATCCAAATCTATTTGAACCATATTTTTGGTTGGGCAAATACTACACCGAGAAAGGCCCATACGAGGAAGCTATAAGAACCTTTTCCAATCTCCTGAGGGACTTTCCGGACAAGTGCAGGAATAATCCAGATTTTTACTATTACTTTGGATTGGCGTGCAGCAGGGGAGGACTATACGATGAAGCAATTTCTAATTATGAGAAAGCTTTGACCTTAAGCCCGATAAGACCCTACAACAGAAAGGTTTATAACAGTATGGGCAATGCCTATTTCTACAAGAATGAATTTTCAAAGGCAGTCCAGAGCTATGAATCTTCTTTGAAAATTGATCCCGATTGGATTGTTCCTTGCCATAATCTTGCCATAGTTTATAGAGAGGAAGGTAAAGTAGGAAAATTTGCTATGTTTTTTGCCCAAGCGGTGAGTTTGGATCATAACTATAAAGGATTTTTGAAGGAGTCCGGAGCGCTGGAAGTACAGCTGCAATAGAACAAGCTTGTTGACAAAAAATAAGTTTTGTGGTAAGTTTAGATTAAATTGGTATGAAGGGGGGGTCTGGCTTGAGATTCTTAGAAATATTAGTAGGTCTTTTGCTCCTTATTATCAGTTTGGGTTATCTCTACCGGCCAGCAGTAATAACCAGGTTTAATGCCTGGGGCCGGAAATACCTCTTTAACGATCAATTATTGATAACTCATCGTAAGAAAATAGGCGTTATTCTTTTGATTATTTCGATTATTTTACTTTACGGCGGACTTGTAAAGTAATTTTGCTTTGACCCTCAAACAGAAAGGATTCAATATGGACTATTCAAGGATAGGACGAGAGATTATTGATCAAGCGTGCTCTGCAAAGGACGAAGAAGCCGAAGTCTATATAAAAACTATTAGGGGAATTGATATCGATGTCTGCGAGGGAAAACTCGAGAATTTCAATACCCCTTTTGGCTCTGGAATCGGTGTGAGAGTCTTTTCTAGAAAAAGGATGGGCTTTGCATATAGTACAGGTTTTGACCGAGATAGTATGGAGAAGCTAATTCAACAGGCTAAGGCTAATGCCTTAAATGGCACTCCGGATGACTACAATTCTTTGCCTCAGGTGAGTGGGGAAAGTAAGGCAAGTGACTTTTTCCCGGAAGGCCTATTTGATGAAGAATTGGCGAGGATTCCCGTGGAGGCGAAGGTAGAAAAAATTAGGGAGATGGTGGAGAAAGCTCTTGCTTACGACAGGAGGTTAAAGAGAGTACCGAGGGCTTCTTATAGTGATAGCCAGTACGAAATTTACATTTTTAATTCGAAAGGATTTGAGGGAAGCTATAAAGGGACTCACTGTTCTTGTGGCTTGATTGCTCTGGCTGAGGCTAAGACGTTTTCAAACGAAGGAATTAAAGAGATTCAAGTTGGTTCAGATTTTTCTGTTAGGAGGAAGATTAAGGAGCTCGATTTTAACCAGCTTGCTAAAAATGCAGCGCGTCGGGCGGTCTCGCTGTTGGGAGCGAAGAGGCTGAGAACTCAGAGGGCCTCTGCAGTTCTTGAGCCAGCTGTGTTCTCAGGTTTCCTCAGCCTTATTGGCCGAGGCCTTGGCGCAGACTTTATACAAAAGGAAAAGTCTCCTTTTCTGAAAAAGAAGGGGAAAAAGATTACTGAGGAGATTGTGAACATTATTGATGACGGTACCCTGCCCGGGGGAGTAGCTACTGCTCCCTTTGATGACGAAGGTGTACCGAGGAAGAGGACGGTTCTAGTTAAGGACGGTATACTTTCTAACTTCCTCTACGATTCCTATACTGCCAGGAAGGAAAAGGTTGAGCCATCTGGGAACGCTTTCCGAGGCTCTTTTAAAGCACTGCCCACAGTAGGATTGACCAACTTTTTCCTGGAGAAGGGAAGGAACAAAAAGGAAGAGTTGATTGGAAGTACCGATACAGGCCTCTACGTAATTGAAACTATGGGAATGCATACAGCCGACCCTATTTCTGGTGACTTCTCGGTGGGAGCTAGTGGGTTATGGATAGAGGGAGGAAAATTTTCTTTTCCCGTTCATGCAGTCACGATAGCAGGCAATCTGCTCCACCTTTTGAATTCCATCGATGCCATCAGCGATGACCTGGAATTTTACGGGAATGTGGGTTCCCCTACGGTAAGAATTTCCGATATTCTAATTAGTGGTGAGTAAAGATGAAGCCCTCAGGCTCTACGAAAATCGTGGGACTAATTGGCTATCCGGTGGAGCATTCGAGAAGCCCGCTCATGCATAATGCTGCTTTCGAATCTCTCGGGCTCGATTTTGTATATCTCTTGTTTTCGGTTAGGCCAGGCTATTTAAAAGAAGCAGTGATGGGTCTAAGAGCCCTGGATATCGCGGGAGCAAATGTAACTATCCCTTATAAGGAAGAGGTCATGAAATACCTTGACGAAATCAGTAGCGAAGCTAAGTTCATCGGCGCTGTAAACACGATTCATAACAAGGAAGGGAAACTAATTGGCTATAACACGGATGGCCAGGGGTTCATCACGTCTTTGCTCGATGAAGGCAGAGTCAAGCTGGAAAGTCAGAAAGTGTTTCTAATTGGCGCAGGGGGCGCGGGCAAGGCAATAGCAGTAAAATTGGTGGAAAGGGCCGTGGAAAGGCTGGTTATTATTGATAAGGTAGAAGAGAAAGCGAAAGCTCTGGTAAAAATACTACGTGAAAATGTTCCTGACTGTCCAGTCTATACCTCACCCAATGTCGGTGAGGAATTTGCAAAGACCGTCCGAGAAAGCAACCTTCTTATTAACGCTACGCCTGTAGGTATGAATGAAGGAGATCCCTGTGTGATCGATCCCAACTTCCTCCATAAAGACCTCCTCATCTACGATGTGGTTTATAATAGAGAAACTCCACTAGTTGAAGAAGCAAAGAAAAGAGGACTAAGGGTCGTGGGTGGAATAGGGATGTTAATATATCAGGGAGCAGCTTCATTTGAAATCTGGACCGGGCGGAAAGCGCCTGTAGAAATAATGAGAGACAGGCTTATTCAGGCATTCCATTAATCAGCGAGAAACCTGGGATTGCTGAAATATTCGACAATTGGAATTTTCGAGATTTATGAGCCAATGCTAAAAGTAAAATGTTATTCTGATTACAAAGTTAACCAGAGACCTGTAAGTTTTACTATTAACCAGAGAGAAATTATTATCAAAGAGATAGTGGACCAATGGTACGGCCCGGGCTGTCTCTATTTCAAGGTTAGTGACAAGAATGGACACGTTTATATCTTGAAATACACCGAGCCCCTGGATCTGTGGGAACTTGAGTTCTTTAAGAAAGGAAAAGAATAGATAGAAACTATCAACGGGGGGTATTTATGTTTCGCTTTGTAACTTCCGGTGAATCTCACGGGAGATGCTTGTATTCGGTCCTGGAGGGCATTCCTTCAGGCTTAAAATTGAGCGAGGAAGACATCAATAGAGAACTGGGCCGTCGGCAAATGGGATTTGGTCGGGGTGAAAGAATGCAGAAGATTGAGAAAGACAGAGTGGAGATCACTTCTGGCTTACGTTGGGGAGAAACTATAGGGAGTCCCATTACTTTAACTATAATTAATAAAGACTGGGAAAACTGGAAGAAAATTATGTCTATTCATGAGTCGGATAAAGATATGAAAACAAAGATGGTTCGTCCTCGACCAGGTCATGCAGATTTGGCTGGTGCCCTGAAGTATGGCAGAGACGATTTAAGGGATATCCTGGAGAGAGCATCGGCTCGGGAAACTGCTGCCAGGGTAGCAATAGGAGCCGTATGTAAGAGACTTCTGGCTGAGTTCACTATAAAAGTGATGAGCATGACTGAAGAGATTGGCTCTATCCGTGCCGAAGTTTTAAAGTTAAGTCCAGAAGAGATAGAGAAGGCAAGCGAGTCGTCTCCGGTGCGGTGTCCGGATAAAGATGCAGAAGAAAAAATGGCAAAGGTGATTAGGGAAGCGGAAAAATCAGGAGATACACTGGGCGGAGTGTTCACTGTGATAGTTATCAATCCTCCGGCAGGGCTGGGGAGCCATACGCACTGGGATTTAAGGCTCGATGGAAGGCTGGCACAAGCGCTAATGTCTATTCCGGCGGTCAAGGGCGTGGAATTTGGTGCAGGATTCGCTATGGCAAGAAAGCCGGGTTCTAAAGTCCATGACGAGATTTTCTATGAAGCGGGAAGGGGATATTACCGAAAGACTAATAATTCTGGTGGCATTGAGGGTGGAATAAGTAATGGCGAAAATATTATTGTCCGGGCAGCGATGAAGCCACTTTCTTCGTTGAAAAAGCCTCTGAAGTCAGTGGATATGGTAACAAAAAAGGAGGGTCCAGCCGAGGTTGTCAGAGCCGATATCTGTGCTGTTCCTTCAGCTTGTGTAATCGGAGAGGCGGTGGTGGCTATTGAGATAGCCCGCGCAATGAGAGAGAAGTTTGGTGGCGACTCCCTCCCGGAGATGAAATCGAACTTTGAGCACTATATGGAAGAGCTCAAGAATCGCTAACTTTTCAGCAGAGATGGCCTATAAATATTATCATCAACCTCTGTTTGTCCAGCCATGGAGTAAGGCGATAAAATGGCTAATAATCGTCAATGTTTCTGCATACTTAATTCAAATATTTGCAGGAAAAAGTTTTCTCTATACCTTTGGCCTGGTTCCCTACTCGGTGACAAGAAATTTATGGCTGTGGCAAATATTCACCTATATGTTTCTTCACGGAGGTCTATTCCACCTCCTGATCAATCTATTCGTACTCTGGATGTTTGGGAGACCGATAGAAAGTGCATGGGGAACCAGTTCTTTCCTTAAGTATTATTTCACTTGCGGTTTAGGTGCTGCTATTCTTATTCTTGCTACCTCACTGACTTCCAGAATACCCGCTGTCGGAGCATCAGGAGCAATATACGGAATCATCCTTGCCTTTGCAATGCTCTATCCTGATTCTGTAATCTATTTATATTTTCTTTTCCCCATTAAGGCTAAACATTTTGCTATTTTGATTGGATTTATTGCCTTTTTGGGTGGGATTTCGGGTGGAAGGTCCAACATTGCCCATTTCGGCCATCTGGGGGGTTTGCTGGTGGGTTACGTATATTTGAAATTTCCCGTCTGGAGATATCGATTTGTTTCAAGGAAAATATTTGCCTTGTTCCATTTGCCAAGATTTAGGCTAAAGAGAAGAAAATATAAAGCCGAGCCCTATGAAATCGAAGAGAGAGTCAATCAGATTCTTGATAAGATTTCCCTTCGCGGCGTGGAGAGCCTAACGAAAGAAGAAAAAAGAATCATGGAGGAGTACTCGCGCAACGAAAAAAGGTGACAGGTACTTTTTTCTCTTGAGAAATTTCTGATACCCTTTACCCTATCGGAAATAACCCGCTCGTTATCCCCATTCTCACACCTTATCACGTGATAAAAACCACACTCTAGACAGGTCTTAATGGAAGCGGAATTATCTATTAAAAACTACCTGTCTCCTTTAAATTTATCCCCTTTAAATTATATACTTGACAATTTTTGAATAGGAATATATAATTAAACCAAAGAGTCCAATAGCCGACTAAAAGGTCCAAAAGAAGCCAAATGGAAAGAAAGCAAAGAAAAGAAAAAGAAAAAGTTGCCAGAATTGAGGGAATTCTGTCTGCAGCCAGAAAGGTCTTTTCTCGCAAAGGATATGAGGCGACTACTATGGAAGACATCGCCAGTGAAGCCGGATTTGGTAAGGCGAGTCTCTATTTCTATTTCAGGGCGAAAGAAGAAGTCTTCTTGAGACTAATTAGAGATGGCTTAGAAAAGCAGAGAGATTTGATTAAGAAGGTCTCAAACACCCAGCTCTCAAATGCGGAAAAATTGGAAGAAATGGTTTCCCGGTTTTTTGAATATGTTAATGAGAATCGCGACTTCTTCCGTATTGTACATTCAGAGTCGCAAAAGCTATATGCCACTACCTTGAGGGAAGTCCGTTCCTTTATTATGAGAGAACACAGGAAGACCGTGGAAGAAATAACGAGAATAATTCAAGATGGAATAGAAACCGGTGAATTCAGGGAAGTTGACCCAGACCTGGCAGCAGCCTCTTTTATGGGAATAATCAGGTCAGTAATCTTCAATTGGTTTATGAGAGAAGAAGGAAGGACTCTGGATAAGAAATATAGGTCCATAGTGGTAGACATCTTTCTTAAGGGGATTAGCAGATGATTTGCATGAAGATTAAGGCAATAACAGGAACTATTTTCTTCTTGACCTACCTATTATCTTTTCCTTGCTGGGCAATAGAGCAGAAGGAGCTGACTCAGGAGGAGAGCATTGAAATTGCTTTGAAGAACAATAAAAGACTCCTGGCAGCAAGGGAGAGGGTGGAAATAGCTAAAGGAGATTTGATTGTCGCTAGAGCAGGCTTTCTCCCGACGCTCTCCCTTGAAGCGAACTATCTTCGGCTTGGTAAGGGACAGAAAATATCAATGGGGGAAGGAAGTGAGATTGTTGTTAGGGGAGAGGATACCTATTCGGCCACGGCAACGGTTGAACAGCCTCTATTCACCTGGGGAAGAATTCTAAATGGCTATAGACAGGCTAGTTCGAATCAGAAGATTCAAGAGCAAGATTACAGAAGAGAAAGAAATCTTTTGAGATTCAACGTAACTGAGTCTTTTTATAATCTTATTCTGGCTAGAGAACTTTTGAAGCTTTCCGAGGAGTCCTATGCTCAGATGGAGAGACATCTCAGGCAGGTAGAAAACCGTTATGAGAATGGATTAGCTTCCAAGTTCGATCTTTTGCGAGCCCGGGTTCAACTAGCCAACCTTAAACCTCAGTTGATTAAGGCAAGGAATAGCGTGACCTTAGCTGAAAATTATTTTAAGTCATTGCTTGGGCTTCCTACTCAGATGGGAGTGACCCTGCGAGGCGAGTTGAAGTACGAACCAATGGAAATAGAACTTTCTCGGGCCGTAGAGGAGGCTCTAAAAAATAGGCCCGAGGTGATCTCTTTAAAGGAAACGGAAAATATTGCTCTTGCCCAGGTGCGGCTGGCAAGCGCTTCCAATAAACCCATCATTTCAGTCCTTTATAATTACCAGTTTCAGAAACCTTACCAGTGGAAGGATGAGTGGGGAAAAGAATGGAATGCTATGGCAGTTCTGCAGTTTCCAATCTTTAGTGGGTTTTCTACAGGGGGGAAAGTACTTCAGTCTCAATCCCAACTGCGAGAGGCGAAGTATAACTTGAAGGACAAGGAAGAAGAGATTGAACTTGAGGTGAGAGAAGCATACCTTAGTCTTCGGCAAGAAGAGGAGACGATTGTTTCTCAAGGCGAGAATGTGGGCCAGGCTGAAGAGGCGATGCAGATTGCCGAGAAGAGGTATGTTAGCGGAATGATAACTAATTTGGAGTTTATGGATACTCAACTGGCACTGACCCAGGCCAAAACGGCCTATTTGCAGGCTCTGGCAAATTATCAGATAGCAAAGGCAAAATTCGTAAAAGCAATAGGTAAATAAAAAGAACCCCCGATAAATCGGGGGTCTAGGTTAAGATGTAATCAATCCCGATACATTGCGACTTTGTTAGGAAGCTATGTGGAGAAGTTAGGAGTAGCGAAGCTTCGCAATTATGACGCAGAGCTTTACTTTGCTACTCGAACCTCTGCTTTAGCGGAACGATGAGGTGTGGAGGATCGTATGGGAAGAAAAATTATCTGGATAGTGGTCATTGTTCTTATTCTGGGAATAGTGTATGCAGTAAGGAGAACGGAAAAGACGCTAAAGGAGAAGAGGAAAGAGGATATAAGTCAAGTCCTCGTCCCTGTGGCCATTGAAGCGGTGAAATCGGGAAATCTGGAATCAGTCCTCTCCTTTGTAGGTGATATCAAGGGAGAAGATCAGGTGACCGTCTATTCTGAAGCCACGGGCAGGCTTTCTCGATATCTGGTTGAGGAAGGGAGCCTGGTAAAAAAGGACCGGGTCATAGCTTTGGTTGACCGGGCAGTTACTGGTATGGAGTTTGAAGAGGCAAAAGTGAAGTCGCCTTTAAGCGGAACTGTTGGGCGTCTCTATCTGGATAAGGGAGGCGCAATCGGTCTTGACACGCCGGTAGCGCTGGTTGCCAAGATGGATAGAGTCAAAGTGGAATTCAGTATCCCGGAAAAAGATATGGTGAAGGTGTCTAAGGGCCAAGGGGTGAGGGTTAGAGTTGATGCCTATCCCGATACAATCTTTAACGGAAAGGTTACCCGCCTCAGCTCTGTTGTTGACCCCATAACGCGTACCACCTATGCTGAAATTACTCTCTCCAACCCTCATCATCAGTTGAAGCCAGGAATGTTTGCTGAAATAGATACTGTGATTGATTTCTCCAAAGGAGCCATGGTAGTGCCCAAGGAGGCAATCTTAGAGGACCTCAGTGCCGGGAGTTCTTTCGTTTTTGTAGTTGAAGATGGTAGAGCCATGAAAAAAGATATAAAAACAGGGATATCTCAGGGAGGGCTGGTAGAGGTAAAATCCGGCCTCTCCTTTGGCGAAAAGGTGATTGTTGTTGGTCACCACTACCTTAAGGGTGGAGAAGAAGTGGAGGTTGTGGAAGAATGAATCTTGCCGAATCAGCAGTTAAAAGAGCCATAACTTATGTGATGGTCTTCATTGCCATTGGTATCTTCGGAATTGTCTCTCTTCTAAGGTTGAAACCCGAACTTTTGCCCGATATTACCTTTCCCACAGCGGCAGTTATGGTCACTTATAGTGGAGTGGGGCCAGAAGACATTGAAACGCTGATTGTCCGTCCCATAGAGGAGTCTGTGGCCACAGTAAACAGGGTAAAGGAGATACGGTCAAGTTGCCGGGAAGGAATTGGCATAACGACTATGGATTTTGAGTGGGGGACAGATATGGATGTGGCTGTCTCTGACATAAGAGAAAAGATAAGCCTTGTTAAGAGTACCCTTCCTGAAGATGCGGATGAGCCAATAGTATTCAAATTTGACCTGTCGATGATGCCCATTCTCTTCGTTGGACTTTCCGGGGAGTTGAGCCCCGCTCAAATGAGGGAGATTGCTGAAGATAAAGTTGAGCCCAGGCTGGAAAGAATAGACGGAGTAGCGATGGCTGACACGCACGGCGGCTTGGAGAGGGAAATTCAGATTAGGCTTGACCGAAGACGAATGGAGGCGTTTGGGCTTTCCATTGAAAGGGTGGTAAACGCTATCAGCGATGAAAATCTCAATCTACCCGGCGGCGATATAAAAGAGAAGAAGAATGAATATCTTATAAGGACGCTGGGCGAGTTCCGTTCTGTGGATGAAATTGGGGACATCGTTGTCTCCACACGGGGCACTACGCCTATTTATCTTCACGATGTGGCTACGGTTAAGGACAGTTTCAAGGACAAAGAGACGGAAATGAGGTTGAACGGCAAGCCTTCTGTAATGATTCTTATCCAGAAACGCACGCGCGCGAATACAGTGGAAACTGCCAATAGGGTGAAAGAAGAGATAAGACTTCTAAATAGGGAACTCCCCAGAGGCGTCGGTTTGGAAATAATTATGGATCAATCTAAATTCATCAAGAAGTCTATAGGAAATCTTTCAAGTGCAGCTATACAGGGAGGAATTCTTGCAATACTGGTATTGCTATTCTTTCTCCGCTCATTGAGGCCCACCCTGATCATTTCCCTTTCCATTCCTTTTTCTATAGTTGCCTGTTTCGTTGCTCTCTATTTTGCTGGCTTGACCCTCAATATGATGTCTCTGGGAGGATTAGCGTTGGCAGTGGGAATGCTTGTGGATAATTCGATTGTTGTGCTGGAGAATGTCTTCCGGCATCGGGAAGAAGGAGAACCAGCCAAAGAAGGTGCCATCTGGGGGACCAGGGAAGTAACTATGCCCATCATAGCATCTACACTTACCACCATCGTAGTATTCCTTCCCATATTTTTTGTTCCCGGTGTTGCCGGTGTGTTATTCAGAGAGCAGGCCCTTACTGTTACTCTTTCCCTTACCGTCTCCTTATTTAT
>Ga0315308_1002450_pt1 | contig 10523 bp, 5 predicted proteins | sample TDP3_MG_FD_203078 | JGI IMG/M metagenome (GOLD analysis project Ga0315308, IMG submission 203078) | Freshwater sediment microbial communities from Lake Towuti, South Sulawesi, Indonesia - TDP3 | ecosystem: Environmental > Aquatic > Freshwater > Lake > Sediment | place: Indonesia: South Sulawesi...
CTCTCTGCAAGCGAGCCTCCTTCTACTGTACGGCGACAGGATTAAGCCGGAGTACACTACGTCAGGTGAAAGGTTCTTTCAGAGCGCACCTGAGGAGGGCTGGCGAAATGGCTTCTGGTACCACAAAGAGTACCACGTGATTCCAGGTGTCGAGCATGAAGTATGGACTATCACAGACACCGGCGAATATGACAGCCGGGCTCTCCTGCTCACGGTCGGGTTCATCGAGAAGTCAAAGGCCCTACAGTTTGAACAGCTCAGTGAGAGCATCTCGCACACTCGGATGGACCTCACCGCGAGCACCCAGCCGCGCTTGCCTTTTCAACTGGAGATAGTGTCTGCGAGCTCGCCGAGCAAGGTGAGAACGCGAGATGCGTTTCGGATCGCCGCGACAGTGCGTTATGATCTATCCTCAAACTTCACAGTCGCGGTCGTCGCGTTCGACGCCGCCTCTGCGTCAATCCTGTCGGCTGCTGAGAGGCGGCTCTTGGGACGCGGCGAGGCAGAATTCATCACTACTCTCTTGTCCGGGGATAGCGCCGGAACATGGAGCCTCAGCCTGATCCCGCTGGTTGCCACCAGAGAGGGCTGGAGCGTCGTAGCAGAGGGAATGAGAAATGTCCTCATTGACGTGACGAATTCGTTTCCGGTAACCGTAATCATGGGGTATCCAAACGTGCCTGTCATGTTCGATAACCAGACCGTTCTTACAGGACCGGCCGGTGAATTGACGCTAAACGCAACCCCGGGTGAACACCTGATCTCAGTCCCGCCCATCGTGATGCTAACGAACACGTCACGTGCGGTCTTCGAGCAGTGGAACAATTCGCAAACTTCCCCGACTTTGCGGCTGAACACGTCGAGTGAAATGATGTTGCTCGCAATCTATCGTCGGCAACACCACCTAACCGTCACATCGCCATTCGGTCAAGCGAAGGGGACTGGATGGTACGATGAAAACGCAATCGCTCCCTTCCATGTGACGCCGCCTCTACTGATTGAGCAGACTGTCCACGTCTTCACGGGATGGTCCGGCGACTCGAACGACTCTTCGCCTGCGTCAGACGTGTTCATGAATAGCTCGAAGAACATTCAAGCTTCATGGAAAAATCTAGAGCGTGGTGAGCAGAATGAGAACCTTCTCGCCCTGCAAACGCTCTTCGCCCTAAGCCTGGCAGCGCTTCTTGTGAGCCTCATCTTCGCCGTGATGTCACTCCGGTCCAGACGCGAACCCATGCCGTAGATGTATCGCTGCAGTCGACTTGACCAAGACTAGCTACGACCCGCATTCACGTCATGGCGATCTGAATGGAACGTGAGAATGACGCAGGTTCGCATGTTGGAAGCCTTAAATGAAGGCGGAGTTTTCCTTGCAGCACTTGCGACGGATCTGCGCGATGGTTGAAGCGCCGGTGGCATCATGCAGTCTCTGACGGTATGGCTCAGGGGAAGGCTGCCCATTGAATTCAAAGCGGCGGACGCGTTGCTCGTGCTCTCAGCCATCCCGATCGTTTTTCTCTTCGCGCTGGCTCCCGAGACGTTTGGACTGAGCTGGGCTGGGTTTGGAAAGCTTGGAAGAGGCGGCCTGTTCTTCGTTCTGTTCTTTCTATGGTTCGAGCTGATGGACTATAGGAAGACCGCGAAGCCCCGGTTGAACAGAACTCGCAGGATAGCCATCGCGATCCTATTTGCACTTGCTCTTGCATACTTTGGCGGAATCGGGCTCTTCGGACAGTTCGTTGATTCCATTCGGTCGGTTGGCCAGAGTCTCGGTGCGCCCGTTGATGTCACCAACAGTTGGCTGATGGCGATAGACTACCTGGCGCTGACGCTGTACATCGCGGGACTTGCAGCAGCATTCTTTGGCGCACGAGCCATTCTTGGAATACTGACCGCGGTCGTGTTTTCGGCAGGGATGCTCGTCATGTACGTCCTCGACGCTTTCTTCCCGTATGGTTCGATCGGCCCCCTCCAGTTCTGGGCTAACTTCATAGTCGCTGGTGTCGGTTTTCTGTCCGCGGGCTTTGGGCTGCCCATCTACGGCTTCAGCAACGTGTTGACTATCCTAGGCAAACATGGAACCTACAGACTGATCGTCTTCTGGCCGAGCGTTGGAGTTCACAGCATGCTCATCTACTCGCTCGTCATGATCCTGCTCGCCGTCAGGCTGGACGCACCTTTAAAGAGGAAACTGATCTATGCCGCCGTCGGCGTCGCCGGCACCATGTTCCTGAACGTCACTAGGATATTCCTCATATCATACTACGCTTACGCCTACGCCACCTCTAGCCAGAACGTTGAGGCCTTCCACAACTCGATCGGTGAGATTCTCTTCCCATTCTGGATTCTCGCTTTCCTGTTGATCGTGTTGAACATAGAACGCAGACTCTCAGCAAGGACGGATAGGCCGGCAAGCGCGAGCGCAGGAACGCAGAATCGGTTCACTTTTGATAGAGTCAATCTGCTCCGCCTACGTGTGCGCATTTCTTAAATAGTAAGTTGCATGGCTAGCAATTGAATGCCTTGGGACTGGAGAGCGCTGTTTCGTGACATTAGATCCCGCGGCTGTGCGTTCGATGCTCCTGGGGGCATCTGTGGTCTTGTCGGTGCTCTTTTTCCCATATGGCATAAACTTCTACGTACTGATGAGGCGCGCGGCTGAATACAAGGTTCCGGTTCCGGCGCTAAAGTCGAAGAGAAGAATGCCGGTTACGATCCAGCTTCCCGTGTATAATGAACGCTACGTCTTGAACCGGTTGATTAAGAGTTGTTCTGAGATGGCTGACAATTACGGGCGCGACCTCGTTCAGATTCAGGTCCTTGACGATTCCACCGATGATACCACTGCTATCGCAAAGGAGATCGTTCAGGATTATGCAGACAAGGGCTATGACATTGAGTTTGTCCATCGCGAGAACAGAGTTGGGTTCAAGGCGGGCGCTCTACAAAACGGATTGACCACTGCCAAGCATCCGTTCATCACAATCTTCGACGCTGACTTCGTTCCGCCGCGAGATTTCTTGGAGAGGGTGATGCCGTACTTCGACGACGAGAAACTCGGGATGGTCCAATGCAAATGGGGGCATGTGAATAGATATTACAACATAGTGACTAGGGCGATCGCTATCGGCTACGACGGACATCACGTCCTAGAGCAGACCGGCCGGTGCGCGGCCAACTACCTGCTCAACTTCAACGGTTCTGCTGGGATAATCAGACGAGCAGCCATCGAGGATGCAGGTGGCTGGCAGCCCGATACGTTAGCAGAGGACCTTGACCTAAGCTATCGCATGCAGCTGAAAAGCTGGAAGGCCATCTACCTTCGCAATGTGGAATGCTCAGCAGAGATTCCGCCAACGATCCCTGCCGTAAGAAGACAACAAGCCAGATGGGCGAGCGGATCCATTAGAACCTTCAGGAAACTGGTTGGGAGTCTGCTCGCAGACAAGCGTCTGACTCTTGGGCAGAAGGCTGAAGGCTTCATCCACCTGTCGTTCTACACCGTCCACCCGTTGATGCTTTCGGCTTATCTGATAGCCGTGATCGCCGCGGCTCTGAACGTGAGGCTGGTCCAGTTTGACGCAGGGACCTTCATTACTGAACCACTGAGCAAGTCTGGGGTTTATCCGGATTTCAGCTCAACCCAAGCCACGATTCAATTCATCTCTGGCTTCGCGGGCTGGTTAGCTTCCTATCTAACGAGACTGGGCGAAAATCTCTGGGCGGCTTCGTTGGCAATGCCCCAGTGGGTGGCGTTGAATTTGACCATCGCCTTCTGCGCAGTTTCAATGTGGATCTTCTACGGCACGGCTCTCAGAACACAAGGCATGAGGATCAAGGGACAGATCCAAGCGCTTGGCGCCCTCGGGCTCATAGGTTTCGGGATAAGCCTGAGCAACACGATCGCGGTCGCACAGGGCTTTTTCGGCAGATCTTCAGGGGTTTTCGCGCGGACACCCAAATACCGGATCGAGCACACAACTGATACTTGGCGGGACAAGAAGTACCAGATCAAGGCCGATACAATAGTGCTGCTAGAAGTACTGGCGGGCGTCATAGGCATAGTTGCAATGTTGCGGGCCTACCTGAGTGCGCCTACCCCCAACTGGGGCATAATGCCCATCCTGTTGCTTTACAGCACGGCGTACCTCTTCATTGCTCGGATCACCTTCCGCGATACTAGCAAGGCGAAGGTAGCGGAAGGTTGAACGCGCTCAATGCTGCCGGCGGATAAAGAGAAGAGCGGCACCTCAGCCCTTGGACTATACTTTGTATTGGCCCTTGTTGTGGCAGTCGCCGCTCTGGTTCGGTATCTCCAATATGAGGCCTACGTAGATTATTTCATCAGAACCTACGGGTCAAACCTTGACCTAGACCGTATCGCAGAATCCTACCACAGATGGGTTATTGACATCCTGACCGCTCAAAGAGGCGGGTTCTACAGCGATTTTGCGCCTCAATCCAACCAGGCGATCTACTGGCTGCCTTTCTACAATTTTGTCTCAGCAATCGGAATGTTCGTGACAGGGAACTGGTCTCTCACCACTTGCCGAATAGTGAGCGCGGTCACGGGGATAATTACCGCAGGGATAGTCGCCCTGACCGCCCGCAGACTGTACAACAATCTCTGGCACTCGGTCATCGCAGGGCTTGTTGCGGGGACGCTCCCGTGGTATGTTGACTACTCATTGTGGGGCGTGCCGCACGCTTTGGCGGCTTTCTTGACCGCGATCGCAGTTTATGCATTCGTGTCCGAACGCCCCGTGCTGTTCGGAATTGCAGGCGGTTTGGCCGTTGCCACGTCCTATGAGGCTTGGGTAGTGGTTTTCGCGGTTGCTCTACTAGCGAGCAAGTACAGAGGCTGGGTCGGCCGAAAGGCATGGCAATCCATTGGTCCAGCAGTCGCGGTCGTGGCGTTGTGGTCGGTGTGGTCCGTCGCAAATGTTGGGAACCCTTCCGGCTGGGTTTTGAGGTACCTCGCCACTATTGGTTGGCGGCCTATTCTTGACCTCGGCGACGCGGGACTCTACATGTTTCAACTTCTTGTTCCCACTTTCTTTTTCGGCCTCGTCGCAGTAGCGTGGGGTGTCTACAAGGGTCAGGTGACTCGGATACTTGCACTTGCGATTGTGGCATTTGTCGCGATTGCAACGCTTTTTCATGTACTCACTCTTGACCGCGGAAGCCCCGCAAGACTTCTGATCATTTATCCGATGATTGGCACACTCGTCCCGCCCGTATTCCCGACGTTCAAGGGAGGCCTTCCAAGGAAGACGGTACTACTTGGCCTACTGCTGATTTGGCTGTTGCTTCCACAGTACGCTCTGCTTGACCAAGAGAAGGGCCCACTCACAGGCAAGGCCTACATAGTTGCGCCCGAATACAGAACCGGAAAGGCGCTGAAGGAATTCTATCGGGAAGGTACGATAATCTCTGATTCACCGATTGTGATGTACTATTCGGGCCTTAGTCCGATGCTTTTCTTCAGTTCGAGGGAGATAGGCTGGTACCGTGATGACCCTGACAACTCGAAGCTTGCGGAATGGCTCAAGGCTAGACATGTTCTCGTAATCGTGTGGGAGAACTCCACATCCTCTGACTTCCGACGCATCCTGCCCAGCCTGAGCGATGGAGAAACGCATCAACTCGGCAGAGTCAGGCTTACTCCGGTATATGAGGACACGTTGGCGGAACGCTACCAGATCGCACAACAGGGTGGAACAACTCTTTGGGAGCACGATTACCCAGGGACACCCGACCTAATCGTCTACGAACTGCAAGTCACCTAGCATAGCGTCGGCGACGCTAGTCTCGTATTCGAATACTGCAATGTTGCCGAAAATCTGCCGCTCGACAAAGCCCTCAACTTCGTGCCCCGAGAGCCAGATGAGAAAGATCGGTTTGCCTTCAGCTCGAGGCAATGCTATCGCTAGAACATGATCCAAAGAAGAGTGAACGGGATAGACAACCACTGTAACGTCTGATTCAAGCCCAAGCAACGCCCAGCCCATGAACCGCTCTTCAACGAGCACAACTGAACCTGATGGCGCATTGGCAGTGAGCCAAGCCACAGCCTGAAGAGTTGCTGGCACGTCATCTGGATTAATCGAAGTCCCGACCATAGTCTTGGGAAGATAGATGTTCCACCGAGGATCAACGAAAGCTGCAGCCGGGTGAGAGGGCGGTGAAGAAAGGTAGCTGATGGCCTGCACGCCAAAAGGCAGAATCAGAATTACCACAATCACAGTTCGAATTGCAGGCCCCCATTTCGCGAAACGGCCTACTCTTCCAAGTAGCTGCGAGCCTAAGCCTCCAATCCTGAGAATCGCATAGAAACCGTAGATCGACAGGGGAAGACCCAGGTCTAAGACCCATCTCCACCATTGTGGCAATCCCGCCGTAGGAAAGATAGGGCTCCAAGTCGCGAAGGCCAGTGTCGCAAGACATAGGGCGGCCATCAGTTTCTTCTTGTTCAAGCCAATGAGCGCCAAAAGTGGCAAGAGACCTAGAGCGAAAGTTCCAAAGCTCAAAAAACTGTTCCAGAAGTTGAGCGCTGAACCGAACTCCAAGACGTAATTCGCGAGATGGCCTCGGGCCTGCAACGCCAAGATCACATTCTGGCCGATGGGCGCGTTGATGAAGTAGACAACGTATAGGTTGGCGATGAACAGTGCAAAGGCTGGAAGAAGAGCTAGGCCGACCGCTCTCGTTCTGTGTCTTAAGGCACCCAGCCCCAGGGCGATGGCAGATGAGGAGAAAAGAGTGACAGCCGCGAACTGATTGGTTAGGACGGTCATGACCGAAAGGCCGATGGTAATTGGCAGAAGATGCCTACCATAGTGCCAAGCTGCCAGCATGATTAGAAGCAACGTCAACCCGAGAAGATTACGCCACAAGTCCCAGCCAAAACGCAGATTCACAACTTGAAGTATCACAAACAGGGAACCTAGGAATGAATGAGGCCAGTTCAAACTGAAGTTTTCCTTGATGAAGAGGATAGCCCCTATCGCGAAAACACCGTAAAACAAGGGACCAAGAACTTTCAAGACCAAGAAAAGGTCTGCCCCTGCAAAGGCGGGTAGGTAAGCGAGAAGATACACTATCGGTCCCTCTTGGAAGGCATAAGTCCAACATATGCCCGCCTTCAGCCATAGATGCACGGTCGAGGCAAGGTAAGTCACAGTATCGAAGCCAACTGGAATCCCAGGAAGCAGCGTCTCGGGTACAGCCCTGAGCAACGCACCCGATGCAAAGCAAAGGCTGATCGAAAATGCCCTCTCAACGATTGCTGAGCGTTGCATGTCGGACCCCGCACACTGATTCGATATAGAGTTAGTTATGGCAGTAGGTAAAATCACTAATATCATGCACGATACTGTTGGTCAAGATGCGTCGTAGAAGACTACGTACGCAGCAACCGAGTAAGACTACGCGAATCTGTACGGAAGTGAGGCTGGACGAACTCCTTGAGGGTTTCAGTTCAGTTCCTGGGAACGTTGGCAACGGCCGCGTTCCTTCGCTTCTCCTACCTAGACACTTTTCCCATAGACCGCCTCTGGGAGAGCTACAGCCGTTGGCTGATTGACGTTCTCACCATACGAAATTCCTGGATTTACGCGCCTCAACTTGCCCCTAATGCCGCAATGGGGTGGCTCCCATTGTTCCAGTATCTTTCGATGACGGTTATGGTCGTATCGTCCAACTTCCGGATCGAACCACTTCGGTTGACAAACATGGCTCTCGGCCTACTAACGATAGCTGTCCTTTACATGAGTGTCTGGAGAGTTTTCAAGAACCATTGGCAGGCAACTGTGTGCGCGCTGTTTCTGGCCATTCAGCCGTGGCACATCGACTACTCGACGACGGGCAGCGATCGGATTCTTCTCGGCTTGTTAATCGTTGCTATCTCACATGCAATGTTGACCGGGAGGGTGAAGCTCTTCTCAGCCCTTGCGATCCTAACCATGTTAACGGCCTACGAGGGATGGTTCATTGTTCCCTTGGAGATTGTTCTCGGCCTTGCCTTGAGGCAGTGGACGCTGAGACATGTGATACTGCTCGGAATCATATCGAGCTCAACTGCGGTTCTGTGGGTGGGCTGGAATGCGGTGACCTTCGGCTCCGCTTTCTATTTCATCGCGAGTTATTTGCAGGCTAGTGGTTATGTGTTCAAACTCAACACGGCAGGGTTAACGTTCTACTTGGTATTGGCCACGGTGATGACGTTTGGCCTTTTCCTGATCGGGCTTGGCGCCATGCTACTTAGGAAGTCACCTTTTCCAAGTTACGTTCGAGCACTGGCAGTTCTGATCGCTGGCTATGTTGGTTTGTATTCGGTTGCGCATTACTTTGGCTTTGATGCGGGCGACCTTCCCGGGCGACTTGTACCGATACTCCCTATCGTGGCGCTTTCGGTTTCATTTGCCTTCCCCACAGTTCCTTCCCGACGCAGAAGGCAACTCCTTGTAGGGATTATTCTGTTGGCAATGCTGATGATCCCCTACTATGCACAGACCTCGATAGGTCCAAAGAAGGTCTACGTCATCCCACCCGAGCAACGGGTCGGCTATCAACTCCGTGCACTGTATCACTCGGGAAGGGTGATCTGTGACTTGCCGGCGGTCATCTACTACTCGGAACTTGAGCCAGGCAACTTCGTGAGCTCCTCGTCAATCTCGTGGTATGCAGAGAACCTCAGCGCGACATCGCTGGAGAGATGGTTCGACGCCAATCAGATAACCTTCGTCGTGTGGCAGAACATCACAGCATCCCCGATCTCGGAGATTCTTCCGATGCTTGGAGCATCAGAGAACTACGAGCCACCCACGTATGTGGTAGGTTCGTTGCGGTTTCAGCTCGTCTATGAGGATTCCTTTGCTACGGGGCATTGGGAGCATGATCCATCTTTCGCTGGGCCCCCACCAATCTTTGTCTTTCAGGTAGAGCTCCAGCCCTAGTTCGGCAGGTTTCCAGGCTCAAGCCAAACATCATTGAACTGGATTTCGTAGACGTACAGGTCCGGCACACCGTAGCGATGTTCCCAACCGATCGTGCTGTTGTCGGCGTAGACGAGTTTGAAGAAGTAGGAGGTTTTTCCTGACAGTAGGTTCAGCTGACTTCCAAGCACTTTGTCGAATTGCCAGCTTGCAGAGTACGGCAGGTAGGTGACGATGAAGTAGGCAACACTGCGAGACTTGAGGTACTCGTACAGCCACCTGAGACTTGAGCCGTGCGATGTGTATTCACTGTAGACAACCGCTGTGGACAGGAAGACCTCAGGCCTAGGTCTAGGAAAGGAGTACCCTATCACTAACGCAAGATCGCATACTACTGTCCCGTCGTCGTAGTGTTCCTGGAGCCATCTAGCTGCTCGCATCTGCGGGTAGTTGACGTAGCTCTGTCGTTGTGGAATACTGAATTGGGTTACGAAGGGAACTAGGATAATTAGCACAAGCAAACCGGCAAGCACAGCCCGTCCCGCAGTTGTGGATGTAGATCTCGGAAGCACAGGGACAGCTAGGACATATGCTAAAGGTATCAGTGGTGCGATGAAACGTTCGTTGGGTATTGTCCAGCCTGAGGCATACCCCCATGAGCGAAATGCAAGGTATCCTAGCGCAATCACCATGATCACTTTCGCCGGTCCGCCTTGCCTCCAAGCCATGACTATGCCAACAAAGAAGACGCCCGCCGTCATGACGGCAATTAGACGTGAATAGTGAAGCCACCTGAGAAGAGACGCCGAATTGTCCAGAAACGTGACATCCCATTTCAAGAAGGCGACTTGCTGGGTGTACCATGCTACTGGGTTTCCAGTCACACTCCAACTCCACAGCGACCAGACCCCAACGGGAACCAGCAGGGCAGCAACGAAAGCTAGGAAGGTCCTTAACCGAAAACGCCTGAGGTATAGGCAAATCAAGAACAGCGCTCCACTGAAGAACCAAGCCTCATACTTGACGAAACCTGCGATCAGAGCCGCCATCGCAACCTTGGCCATGTCTCCTTTTGCCCAGAAGTATAGCGAAAAGAGGACCGCCAATGTCAACAGCGGCTCGACGATTCCTTCCGAGCTGAAGGCAATCCACCAAGCATTGAACGCCAGACCGAGCCCTCCAACAAACGCTAGTTTCACTGACTGGGAGTAGAGGCGCTTGCAGAGATAGTATGAGACTACCGCCACTAGAGTGCCATAGAAGGCGTTCAGAGTGTGAATGACGTTGAGAGAATAGTCACCCGTCAGCGCCATCACAAGCGCCGTCATGTACGGATGAAGTGGCAGCCAGACGATCTGCAATCCGTTAGGCTTCAGATCTTGGTAGATGAAGTCATGAGTGGCCGTAAGATACGACAGAAGCCAGAAGTGCACGCCGTCGCCCCAAACATCCACATGGCCCCCCGTTGGGCTATCGGGCGGAACAGCCCAAGTCAAGTACCCGAAGTGGAGGAACAATGACATAGCGACAATAATGAGAATCGCCGTGAGATCTCTTGAAGCGAGATTCCGGACTAGACCACGAGAT
>Ga0315308_1002451_pt1 | contig 10521 bp, 9 predicted proteins | sample TDP3_MG_FD_203078 | JGI IMG/M metagenome (GOLD analysis project Ga0315308, IMG submission 203078) | Freshwater sediment microbial communities from Lake Towuti, South Sulawesi, Indonesia - TDP3 | ecosystem: Environmental > Aquatic > Freshwater > Lake > Sediment | place: Indonesia: South Sulawesi...
GTTTCTTCTACGAAAATCCGGTCTTTTTCGTACATTTTTCCTTTCTCATCCCTCCCTCGAAATAGCACAGCAGCAGCCGCACCAAGCGCGGTGCAAGGAGACCGGACGCCATGTTTCGCATCCAGCAATAAGGCACCTATCAACCTGTCGTTCCTCGAAAGTTTACGGGGCACATCTCGACCGACACGGTATATCGTGTCGCCGAGAGCCTCATTGCTAAACCTTCGGATTAAGTCATGTATATGCTCTTTCATATCATCCTCATTGAAATCTTTCGGGTACTCCGCGATTAGGGCTCTCCCAGACTCCCACATAGCCTCCTCAACCGTTCTTCGGATAGGTTTTTCGTTTGTGGCCTCCCAGATATACTTCATATAGGGGTCAGTAATGTACCCCAGATATGCAGTCACAGCGTGGCCCATGTTATGGATGAAGAGCTTACGGTCGACGTATGCAGCCATGTTCTCTTTAGCCTCCAAGCCCTTTACCTTCGGAATCTCCCCCCTAAAGCCTTTCATGTCAACGATCAGCCTGTTATAAGCCTCCGCAAATACTAAAAGGGGGTCTTTCCTCCTCTCCTCCTCCGCCATTATAGGCACCATCTTACCTATGCTCGTCTCAACCAACCCAACCATAGAATCGAACGGGTAATATTCCGGCAGATGCTTTGATATGCCATCTCTGAAAATTCCAGAGGCATCCCTCACATTCTCACATATGATGATGTCAATCGGGCCCACGTTTAGCCTCCGCCTTTCGAGTAGACCCACTGCTATGTTGGGATATATGTACGGAAGATTGTCCGGTCCCACGGCGGTTGCCATAACTTCTGCCGTAGCTATCTCATGGGCTACTCTTTCCCCATCCTTACCATGAACAGCCCGGACGTTCTCAACCCATATAGTTTCCGGGTTGACGTCCTTTATCTCTATTCTGTACCTTCTCCTCTCGTTCAAAGCGTTGACAATTTTGTCGTCAACATCGATGAAGACAACCTCGTAACCTGAACGTGAGAAGAGCTGTCCTATGAATGACCTGCCAATGTTTCCAGCGCCGAAGATGACTATCTTCTTCATCTTGCTCTATCCAAGATTAGAGGAGCCTCATTGTGGGTTAAACTTTGCTCTTTTCCGCTCAGCGTGTCACTAGTGCACTTTCCAAGAAACGCCTTTCTTTCTCCAGGTTCCAAGCTTCGACATCGAATAGCGAGCGGCTGGTATGCGGATAAATCACGCCCTTACCATCGATCTCACGGCTTCGAACCGCTTGTATCAGGGAGGCCGCCGCGTCCAAGCCTCCACACTTTACTAGATAGTTTCCCGGATCGATCAAGCCCTCAGCCATCATATCGAGTACCCTTGCAACATCTGAAGGGTCGCTTCCACTAGACCCCACAACAGAGACCCCTTCATAATGAATTCTGTGGGTATCAACCTGGATCATCCTCTCCTTAGAGGGGGTTCCGCCGAAAAAGTTCGTAACGCCGCCGCGAGCAAGATAGCCAAAAGACTTCTCTTGTACTTTGGCAATTCCAAGGGCTACAATAACATCGTCCACTCCATTTCCTCCGGTTTCTCTGGCTATTACTTCATCTAGATCATCTGGATGCGTACAGATCATGGAGATTCCTAACCGTCTCGACCGCGCTTGAAAGATCCGGCTTGCATTTTCAAGTCTTTCCTTCAATACTTCTGAGACTATTATTTTACCCGGGTGGTAGCTCATCGCCACCTCTATGTGCATGAGACCCATGGGGCCCGCACCTATGATGAGGGTGACGCCGTTTCGTCTAGGCCCGAGCTCTGCATGTCGAGGAGCTGTAGGGCTGTTCTTCAAGATATGGATCATCCTTTCCTGGGAAGCTATGACGCATGAGAATGGTTCTGCGAGGGCTGCCCCAAAGTATGGTATGTTATCATCAGGAAGAGGAAGCAGACATCCAGTATCTATAACTTCCTCCGTGATCAAGACGTACTCAGCGAAGAGTCCGGGCAACGTGTAACCGACAGCGATCTTACTTATGCCCTTTGCATCATCCCTGTATCTCTCTCTATAATGGCGCGGTCCAGTTGGGACAGCGGGCTGGATCGCAAATCTCTGCCCAACATGGTATCTTCCCTTTAGATTCTTCCCAACCTTCACAATCGTCACTGAGCCTTCATGTCCAATTATGATTGGATACCTCGAGACGTCCCAACCATAAAGGAGAGCGTGGTCTGACCCTTGGTCGATCAGTTTGTCATCAGAGGCACATGCGATAGCTGCATCCACCCTGGCCAACAATTGGCTCTCTCCACACTCGGGGGTTTCCACCGTTGTCAGCTTCAGGTTTTTCCCGCCGACGCCGGAAAGGACCAAAGCCTTCATAGTCTCCGGCACAGAATAGTCTTCGCGAATCTTCAGATGGTTTTCCAGTCTACCCATATGACAACCTCACATACGCTACCATTGAGCAAACAGTCTAGTTCACAAATTTGTAACGAAACAAACATGATCCAATCTTTACCCTCCGTTCCTTAGTCCTTGGGAGCAGAACTTGCTGCCGGTATCCCCCTAATCTCACTGAGCCCGAGGATGGTAAAATCAGCTTTACACAACTGGTTGTCAAGTTTTATGACCACTTCTATTCTGTTCCGCTCTTTTACCTGTTTCGCCAAGACTTCAAACCTATAACGACCGTCTTCTAGAACCGGCTTCGAAATCTTCCACTCTGTTGGTCCCCTAACCTCCAGACTCTCAACTGTTTTTTCACCAGTCTTTAATGAGACTTTGAATACGCGCATTATTCCTGGGTATAGGACCGGCTCTCCTCCGTAATGGAATATTACTTCCACGCCGTCTACGTTCTCTACTGAACAGTGGTTATCAAAAGTGAGCAGCTCCATTACGTTCTCATTGCGATACAACGAAGAGAGAATGTCCTTTGGGATGGATGTCTCGTCTGCAAACTCGACGATCTCCGATCTTCTTGAAGTGAAATTTTGCGCAACCGCTATGGTGCGCCGAGTTAACTCGTCGAGAGTTCTGGGCAAGCCTTCAGTCACGGTCTGCTTGCAGGGAACGATGGCTTCACCAACTGGCCTCTTCCATTCCTCAGGGATCGTAGACGCTCCATTCATGATTCCGAGGAGCGAGCCAAGCGTTGCCCCTGTACAGTCTGTATCGTATCCACAATTAACAGCCTTACAGAGTTTGTCTCCAAAAACCTCACCGTACAACAAACCGATTACTGTAAAACCATGGTTTGGTATGGCGTTGCAGGGTTGGTGATGGCCGAAGACGGTGGCAACTCTCTCCCTTGCCACGTCCCACCCGATCCCGCTCTCATGGCAGTACAAGACCTCTCTGATCACCCGGCTGATGTTGCAGGAAATCGGAATCATCGATAGCCCAATATGAATGAGAGTCTGCACGTCGTTGATCACGAATGCAGCGCTCTCCACGGCTGCCCAGAACATCTCCCCCCATCTGCCTTCGCCCCCTGTGTGATCGAGAGACGAATCCATCCAAGCCATTCTCGCAGCTAACTGCGGATCAGCTGGGGAAACACATGCCCAGATCTCACTTCTGATTGGTGAACCCATCTCGTCAACATAATAGTTTTGGAAGGCTCCAGATATCGGCGGCCTCAATCCTCTTTGAAGGTTGTAGGTGCAGAAACTGTACTCATTGTACCAGTGCCCTGACAGATATTTCATCCAGTATTCAGCAAAGTGAGAGAAGGTTACTTCTGGTCCTATGTCTTCAAGCATCTTCAACCAGACGAGTTGGAAATCCAGATCGTCATTCGGTAGAGGCTCCTTTGGAATCGGATCGTAAAAAGTGAGGTTGTGAACATATTTCTTGCCCTCAAATGGTGTTCCAAGTGTCCCTCCAATGTTTTTGCCCAACCAGCAACCAAGTACCTTATCCTTATACCCCTCTCTGCCTAATCTTACCTTTCTCATTCTTCTCCCCTTTTTCATTCTTTCGGGGAGAAACACTTAACAGTTTCTCTCCTCATAGAAGTCTGCGTACGTGATATACTTCGGCTTTTCTGTGGCAATGATGGATTGTGTTGATTTTCGGGACTCATCAATCTTATTATATCATTTCATTCCATTACTTGACCGCCAGTGACAGGGATCGCTTGCCCAGTTTCGTACGGTTGTTCTATCACGTAGTAGATAGCGTGCATGATATCCCGAATCGTGCATCCTCTGCCCATCGGTATCTTAGATTCGTAGTATCTTCTCACGTCCTCGATGGTTTTCGCCCCGGGAACTTTACCTGCCTTCAAATATTGCACGAATAGTCCATTCTTCAGATCAGACCAAAGGGGGCCATCAAAATAGTTGCCTGGACATATTGCGTTAACCTTGATCCCGTCCTCCAAGAGTTCAAGCGCGAAACTCTGGGTCAACCCTATCCCACCGAACTTGCTTCCAGCGTAAGCAGCGTTCCTTGAACTTCCTTCGAGACCAGATTTTGAATTGATCTGGATTATGTCCATCATGCGCGATGGGTCACGTTTATGCTGCTCAGCCATTACTCGTGCTACATGCTTTACGCATAGGAAGTATCCAGTATAGTTTACCTTTGTCACAAGTTCGAAATCCTCTAGGCTCATCGTCTTAACACTTCCAGACCTCACTATGCCGGCACTGTAAACCAGGATATCAATACCACCAAAAACCTCAACAGTCTTCTCAACCATCCTCTTAACCGCTTCCTCGTCAGTCGAGTCTGCCTGTATTGCTAAAGCCGTTCCGGCGCCGTACTGCTGGGTAATCTCCTTAGCTATTTCCTGCGCCCTGTCTACGGTTCTACTGCAAACCATCGCAACACGGACCCCTCCTCTGGCGAGGTCTTTGGCGATCCCCTCACCGATTCCTCGCGAAGCGCCAACGACTATCGCAACCTTCCCTTCAACTCTTCCCTTACGAGGCTTTTCCACCATGGATCTTCCCTTGCTTTCCCTTTTGATTCTTACTAGAATGCTATGATAAAGGTGAGAAGATCGCTGTATAAAAAAATTGTGCGTATGCATCAAAAGAATTGTCATTCAGAATGTCGAAGGAACCATTGCCAAATCGAGTGTAAGGGCATTAGAATGATGTCTGACCATTAGTACCCCATAAGCCGGATTTCTTACATTATATGAAAAGATTCAAGAGTTGACATGCCGTTCCTCTTTCTCTCCAAGATTCTTTAGGGTGTTAGAGCCGCGTAAGAACGTTTGAATATAGCCAAGAAGCAAGTAGCAAAGCTATCAGAGAGAAGGATACGAGTATAGAAAAATTCTGAATATCGGGAATGAATCTGCCGACAATCAGAATATCGCGCAAGGAGTCGGCGGCGTAGCTCAAAGGGTTCAGCGAAGCAAGTACTCGAAGAACATGCGGAAGTGCCGTTTTTGGGTAGAATGCGCTGCTGCTGAACATCGTCGGAAGTTGAATTGTATTCATTACGAGGTTGTAGACACGGCTACTTTTTATTCGGGCGCATATGATGATTCCGAGTGCCCCAAACGATAGAGAGCATAAGCAGAGTATAAAGAGACCTGAGAAAAGAGAAGCAAGAGAAATCATAAGTTGAGCTCCTATCAGAATCCCCATGAACAATGCCGAGAGTCCCATCAAAAGGGTCTTAGAAAGGGCTGATAGAAGTCTTCCAAGTACCAGCTCATACTTTTTCAGCGGCGAAGCGAGCAGTAACTCGCTTGTTCCCATCAAGTTGTCTATGAAGATCTGGAATCCTGCATGAGTGCCACTGAGGTAGGCGTTCGTCACAGTAACCCCGATCGTAATGAAGGTTACATAAGTGACTAGTTTGCCGCCATATTCAACGTATGGCACTAACCCTTGCATTGACAGCGCATATAGCCCCAGATATACCATTGGTTCGATGGAGAAAACGGTTAGAAAGAAGGCGCCTCCGAACCAGAGGAGCATATCTCGTTGCCAAATGTATAGCGCAGCTCTCAAAAAGCCTACAGCTCCTTTACATATTGGATGAAGACATCTTCCAGATTTGGCCGTCGTATCTCAAGATTCTTGATGGAAATCCCGTCCCCAAATAGATTGGCGAGAGTCTTGACCGCATCTTCTCGATTCGCTGCACGAAGCCTATATTCTGTATCATCCTCCATCCTCTTTTCTGAGATGATTCTTGATGTACAAGTCATCAACTCTGGAGGATTCTGAGTTATTATCTTTAGAACCCATTCTCCTTGAATTGAGTCGATCAACATCGATGGGTCTCCTGAAGTCTTGATCTTTCCATTATCAATTATTGCCACTGTGTCACTCAATTCCTCAGCTTCTTCCATGTAGTGAGTTGTTAGGAAGATCGTTGTCCCATGATCTCGTACAATTTTCCTAATGATGTCCCAGACAGTTCTTCTCGCAATAGGGTCTAGTCCGGTTGTAGGTTCATCTAGGAATAAGACCCTTGGCTCGTTTAGCAGAGATCTAGCAACCTCTGCTCTCTTCTTGTATCCTTCAGAAAGTTGCCACATCTTCTTAGCCTTATGATCGCCCATACCCATTATATCAAGTACTTCGCTAATTCTCCTCTCTCGATACTTCACTTGGTAGATCTTTGAATAGAACCTCAAGTTCTGGATAACAGTGAGCTCGCTATCCATCAGAGGACGCTGTGGAACTAGTCCGATGAGGCGTCTGACACGATCTGATTCGCGAAGGATATCGAAGCCGGCCACGAATGCCGTTCCAGATGTTGGCTTCAACAAAGTGGAAAGCATCTTAATCGTTGTGGTCTTTCCAGCGCCATTCGGACCCAAGAACCCAAATATCGCTCCCTCTTGAACATCAAACGAGACATTTTTCACTGCCTCAGTTTTACCAAAACTTTTTGTGAGGCCTCTGGCCGATATTGACACAGGGTCGCCTTCATTTTTCTAACGCTGTACTTTAAATATATTGAGGATAACTTTATAAGTATTGCGGACGGTTTACATAAAGGGATGTTACTATTGCCCGAAAGCGGTGAAATTGAGATCCTTAGGAGAAAGTTAGAAGAGCTCGAAAAGCGAATTTTGGAGTTAGAAAAGGAGAGAGAAATATCTCCACCTACTCTCGGAATAGGCGAACCTAGGTGGGTCAGAGAGTTGGGTAAGCCGATCACAACTGCCGTGGAAGATCTTGGAAGTATTGTACTATTCAGCTACGCCTCCAAAGGAAGCCGCATGTCTATCGGCGACAGCGTGGAGAAGATCATGAAGTTCGAACCTGATGAAATCGCGACGTTGCTAAAGGGATTAAGCAGTCCAGAACGTATATACATCCTAAAGATCCTTACACGGGACTCGGATGGCAAGTACGCGCAAGAGCTGTTAGAAGAAACTCAGCTATCGGAAGGTTCCCTTCACTACCATCTTGGATGGCTTTTGAAGAGCCAGATGATCACCCAGGAACTCACGAGAGGAAAATATAGGTCGACCCCGCTGGGAGTACTTGCTGTTTCACTTATAGGGATATTGGTATATTCTACCAAGGGTGAAAGTGTTCCATAAGAATCAAAATCGTTGAGACTTGCCCGTGGAGATGAGGAATATTGAGAAGTTTAACCGCAACTGAATTTACTCTGATTAAGCCTTTCAAGTTTGTTGCCCGAGAGAAGGTTATTGAATCCGTTCCCGTGGGCTTCGTTCTTCTAAAACCTGTTGTCGCCGGGATCTGTGGAAGCGAGATTCTATACTTTAAGGGAGAGAAGGAGAAGGAGAAGCTTGAGAAACGTCTTCCGATGTGTCTTCTACATGAGGGAGTTTCAAAAGTCGTCGACGTAGGCGAAGGCGTCAGGTTGAAGACCGGGATAGATGTCGTCGTTAATCCTATGCTTCCCTGTGGCCAATGTGTCTCGTGTAAGCTCGGAATCGGAGAAAACTTCTGCCAAGACTCCAGGTATATGGCAGCTACCGCCGACGGCTTATCCAGAACATTGCTTCTATATCCTGAAAACAGAGTCATTCCCGTTCCCCCAGGCGTCGATCTAGAAGTTGCCGCATTAACCGAGCCCCTCTCGATAGCGTTGAATGCCTTCGAGGTTGCCACGATATCCAAGAACGAGAAAGCTGCGGTCATTGGCGACGGCACAATAGGGTATATGACAGCCTTAATCATGTCTTACCTTGGAGGTGTGGCAATAGAAAACCTGTATCTGATTGGGATAGTAGAAGAGAAGCTACGTCTCGCTGGGGATTTCTCGACCACTCTAAACTCGCTCAGAGAGAAGCAGAGGCTGGAGGGCTTACAGCAGAGCTTCGACGTGGCGTTCGAGGCGGTTGGCGGTCGAAGCCAAGGGATAACGTTGGATGAAGCTACTGACCTGCTCAAGCCAGGTGGGAGATGCGTCGTGCTCGGCCTCTCAGGAGCGAAGGTTCCCGTCGACATCAATCGACTGGTAAACAAGGGGTTGGCACTTAAAGGCTCAGTTCGGAGCAGAATGGAACACTTCAAAAGGGTTATCGAGCTTCTTAAGGATCTGAATTTCAGTGATAAGGTCAAGCGTATGATCTCTGAGAAGCGGTTTATCATAAAGTCGCCTGAGGACTTAGAAGTAGCATTCAGGTACGCGGATACTGAAGAGGGAGAGGCCAGAACCAAGCCTGGGAGGGTCCTGGTTCACTTTCCCTGAGACGCTACATCCAAGGGTCGACTATCATCTTTAGAGCGTCCTTCTCCCTATTCTCTGTGGCGTACATAGCCTCCTCAATCTTTTCCAGCGGAAACTTGTGCGTGATAATCTTCTTAACATCAATCTTCCCTGACACTATCAAATCTGCGGCCTCTAGATATTGCCTCCTATTTGAGGCATTTGCCCCATGTATGTGGAGCTCCTTGTAATGGAGAAGGTTTGTATTGATCGCGTTAAGCGGGTCGTCCTTCGAGATTCCGGCGAAATAGCTTATGTCAGCATCAACCGCGGCGACCTCTAAAGCTTGCTTCTGGGCCTCCTTAGAAGATGCGGCGCATATAACTACGTTGGCTCCAATGCTCTCAGTAAGCTCCATAATCCGCTTTGCAACATCGCGCTTGCTTGCATCTAGGAACTCGTCAACCTTCAAGCCTATCTTCTTTGCCAATTCCAGCCTGGGAGCTGTACGGTTGACGAGTATGACCCTGCTGCCTTGTGACTTAGCATACTCTGAATGGAGCATGCCAATCGGACCCGCGCCCATAACAACGGTTGTGAAGCCTTCAGAACGTTTCTTGAATGGTTCCCAACCGTTCAAGACGCACGATAACGGTTCGACGAGCGCGCCCTCCTCAAAACTAATGCTTTCAGGCACCTTTAAGACATTTCCCTGTTTGACGGCATCCCTTGGTACAAGCATGTACTGGGAAAATCCTCCGTTATACTGGTAGCCGATAGCTTTATATCCCTTAAGGCAACGGTTCTCCTCTCCTCTTCTACAGGCCTCACACTCGCCACATCCGACCACAGTTTCAACAACTACCTTGTCTCCAACCGAGACGGCTTTGACGCCCTTACCAACCTCTTCTACGGTGCCAGAGATCTCGTGACCCGTGATCGGGACATCGATGCTTTTACTTCCATGAAAGATCCTCAGATCAGACCCGCAGACGGCGCATGCACGAACTTTCATTAAAACCTCTCCTTCACCACAGTGAGGTTTCTCAACTTCCTTAATTTCAAACGTCTCTTTTCCAACAAGCACCGCAGCCTTCATATCAGGCTCTCCATAACGACTGACTTTCAAATCTATGTTTCAATGAGGCTAGGCTTAAAGTTTGCTTCAATCAGTTTTGTGAAATCAGCGGGCTATCAACTCTTCTGGGGTTACAACCTTGATTTCGTTCTTTACCCTCGAGAAATGGCGTATGTTTCTGGTTACAATTGCTTCTGCGCCAACACTCTTGGCCGTGATGAACTGAATGGCATCCTCGACCATTAGTCTACTTTCCTTCAAAGAATCCTCCAGAATATTGGCCGTTAAATCCGCTACCGTGAGGAAGCTTCTAAGGTTCCGCAATTTCTCTCTTGCTAAGAGTTCTCCGCTCCGAGTATCTTTTGGATTAACTAGAACGTACACCACATAAAGTGACAAGACACTTGTTGAGCCTCGGTTTCTGGCTCTATGAATCTCATCGAGAAGCAATGTTGAGGCCAACCAGAGGGGTTGTCCTCTTTCATCGACTCTCTTGAGGGCTACGTCTACGAGAACATTAGCATCAAGGTATAGATGCAACTAAGTTTTCCTCGACCCTAAAGCTTCAGCTATAATTCTCCGTTCTCGTCCTACTGGGATCATGGTCTCCTCTTCAGCTAGGATATCTAGGATTACGGGGCTGATTTTCCTACCCTCGATCAATCTATCTGCCTTCCTAGACTCAGTCAATATACGTGATTGTGCTTCTTTTGCTTCGAGCCATAGTTGTATCGCTTCGTCAAGAGCATCCTTCTTTTTTGAACCATAGGCTGAACCGTAAACATCGACCAACTTCTTCAAGAACCTTTGCCAAAGGTCTTTATCTATTTCAACTGTCTGTCTCGCCA
>Ga0315308_1002454_pt1 | contig 10508 bp, 9 predicted proteins | sample TDP3_MG_FD_203078 | JGI IMG/M metagenome (GOLD analysis project Ga0315308, IMG submission 203078) | Freshwater sediment microbial communities from Lake Towuti, South Sulawesi, Indonesia - TDP3 | ecosystem: Environmental > Aquatic > Freshwater > Lake > Sediment | place: Indonesia: South Sulawesi...
GTCCTCGACGCTTGTATACCATTATATCTTGAGAACAGGGATTGGATACCAAACATAAGTGCATTGATGGATAATGGCCTTTATTTCCCCAACGCTTGGGCTGGCTTCTTATGCGCATCTACGGTGGTCGCTAACCCTGCCATACACACCGGGAGCTATCCGAAGAGGTTCGGCATCATAGAGTACGACATGAGGAACCCAGTGGACAATAAGCTAGATTCCCCGCTGGGCGACTTCTTGCTCAAAAGATACATGAAGAGCTGGATGGAGAACCTTAACCCGCCTACGATAAGCTGGTGGGTCAAACAAAAATATCCCGGTGCAAAGGCTGCCGCCATAGGCCCTAAGGTCCACTCGGTCGTACCGTTCGAGCCATACGCCGACATAATAGTCATCGAAAATAGAAAGACGATCGGTGGGGTGGACTATGTTACAGCGGGATACAAGCGACCCATTTATCTCGAGAACGAGCCGCGGATACCTTGGACCCGTAGAAGTTATATGGATATAGACAATTGGGCGATGGATGTCGCCTTAGCTGTACTCGACAATGAAATAGGGGCACAACCATCGGAGAACCACCTGAGATATATGATGATAAATCTGCCAGAGATCGACACCCGAGGACATGCGGTCGGAGGCGAGAATGCACTTCACATCATGGAAAACTCGATACGAAATGCAGACGCGCAGATAGGCAAGCTCGTCGCAAAGCTCAAGGCCCTCGGCATCTTCGACAAAACCCTCATCGTCATCACCGCCGACCACGGGATGATGCCCATGTGGAGGGGGTCACTGACGATCGAAAACATCTGGAAGCCCATTCGAGACAACGGCATTGAGGTCAAGAGGGATGTCGTCTCTCCCGAAAACCGCGAAAATAAGCCCCTAGGTCCCGCCAACCTCGGGATAGGCGGTTTATCGATGGCGACGATATTTCTCGAGAACATGCTGGAGGCTAAGGCTGCAGCTAAAGCCCTAGCGGACAACAAAACGTTCAGAGAAAGTTTCCCCTGGATCGCGTCTGTATACTACAAGGAATACCTACCGCTACGTACCGATCTCCCAGAGCGCCTGAGATACAGATTTGTGCCGCTGTTCGGCAGCACGCCTGTCCGAGACTACTTAGCTTCGACCGCAGCCTGCTTCGAGGGGCCAGAGGTGCTAGCGTTCTTCGAGGATTGCGTGATTCAGTACGATCCAGCAGTGGCATATTTAATGGTACCTGGACAACATGGCGGCGACCAGTGGAGGATTCAGAACGTGCCGATAATATTCCACGGACCAGGGATCCCGAAGGGCGCGACGTACTACACCGCCCCCTATGCGGGGCCGAGGACTATCGACATAGCACCCACCGCACTCTACCTGATGGGCATATCCGGTTCTTCGTACGGCATGGATGGCAGGGTGCTCATCGAGGAGCTTAGAGTTGCGAGGGTGATGGCGGGCGAAATCGAGCAGCAAATCAATTACCTAACGAACCTCGTTCAAAAAATCGTGGATTGGCTTAAGAAATTCTTTGAAAGCTTACCACCCGGTTTGCGAAGGATAATTCCCCCACCGTTCTAAAATTGACCAAGCAAGGGCGCAGGAAAGCACTGGATTGCTGAGCGGGGCGAACGCCAGTGCCCCGCCATTTTCTTTTTTTTTGGAAATGGTTAATCCTAATTTGAGGTTTTTGTGCGGCGCTGTTCCCTCAAGCTCTTGGGCTGGCAAAAATGCTTTCGGGGAAGTTCGTGCGATGTCTCTAGAATATGATATTTCTGAAAATACATCCAAAGTTCCCGCGTTAGATCAGGATAAATTGAAGGTCTATAAAGTGACGCTTATCACCGGAGATATCGCCACCCTTTCAGTAGCCGCCGACGGAAAGAAGAACTTTGCCATGACCCAAGCGATAGGGATCACTGGGAGGACTTCTCATCTTCCTTGAAGATAAAGAAAAGTACTCGCCCCTAGTTGAAGTGAAACCCTCCAGCCACTTGCGTTTTAAACCCGAGAAGCCAATAGTGGTCGAGCTAAATGACCTGGGAAACCGTGTTGGACCAATATACCGACCTCATCGACCGCAAGCTGAGGGACCACCTCAAATCGTTGAAAGAAGCTGCGAGGGGATATCATCCGTTCATGTTGAAGACGTATGAAAACCTCGAGGAATACCTGCTGAGGAAGGGGAAAAGACTGGCATCATGCAGCACCCTCATGACCTACAAGGGCTACAAAGGCGAGGTGAATGAAAAAATCCTCAAAGTCTGCGTAGGCATAGAGCTGTACAGGCACTGCATATTGATCCACGATGATCTGGTCGACGAGGATGAGACGAGGAGGGGCGGAAAATCGTTCCACAGGCTCTTTCCATATGTCGGTGGGACAGGGTTTGGAGAGGGAACTGCGGTATTCATGGGCGACGCGATTTATGCGCTCTCGCTGGAGGCGATATTGAACTCGGGTTTCGGCGGTGAGGCGCTAAATAAGGTGATCCAGCTTCTCGTCAAAGATTACCGCGACGTGAACGAAAGCCAAGTCCTCGACCTTCTTTTCGAGCACAAGGAGCCTGATGTCGAGGAATGGTACACCATGGCGTCCAAGAGGGCCGCATCTCTCTTCAGGGTGACGATCTTGACCGGCGCTATCCTAGGGGGCGCTCCAGAGGAGGACCTGCGGGCCTTGGAGGAGGCGTCGGCGAACATCGGCTACGCATTTGACATTCAGGACGATATCATAGACACCTTCGCCACAGAGCAGCAGTACGGCAGGCCTCCGGGCGGGGACATAGCTAGAGGCAAAAAGCCGCTTCACTTGATATATACGCTCCAGTTAGCTGGGCCGGAGTTGGGGAAAATCAAAAGTATACTCGGCAAGGGTGAAATCAGCTCGGAAGACCTTGAAACGGTGCGCGCGATTGTGAGGAGGACCGAAGCGCTGGAGGCTGCCAAGGAGAAGTCTATAGAACACGCGAAGCGAGCGAAAATGTTGATTGCCCGGACCAAAATGAGCGGGGAATCCAAGGAGTTCTTCAATGCTTTTATCGATTACATCGTCCAGAGTTTAGATTGGTATAAGTAGTCAAAAGTTACTACGGCTGGTCAAATGAAGATAATACTCGCCTCCACATCGCCCCGCCGCCTCGAGCTGCTCAGGGGGCTCGGGCTAAAGGTAAAGGTCGTCGGCAGCAGGGTGAAGGAGTCCAAATTCAACATCGAAAACCCTGAAAAATTGGTGAAGACGCTCGCCCTGACGAAGGCCCAGGAGGTCGCGAGGAGGACGAAGGAGGGGTTAATCATAGGGGCGGACACCATCGTCGTGCTCAAGGGGAAGATCCTAGGCAAGCCGAAGGGCGAAGGAGAGGCCGTGGCCATGTTAAGGAAGTTGAGCGGTAAAACGCATGAGGTTTTAACGGGACTAGCTGTCATCGATGCTTCAACGGGGAAAACAAAGGTGGACTTTGTGAGGACTAAGGTGAAGTTCAGGAAGTTGAGTGGGGGGGAGATATCCAATTATGTCGCTACGGACAAGCCATTCGATAAGGCCGGAGCCTACGCGATCCAGGAGAAAGCAGGTCTGTTCGTCGAGAAGGTCGATGGATGCTATTTTAACGTGGTCGGCCTCCCCCTGGCGAGGTTGGCGGAAATCCTGAAGGAATTCAACGTAACTCTGGTATGAAAATGAGGCGAACGAGGAGAACTCGCCGCAGGATGACATCAAGCGGGTTGAGCAAAAAAAGTTTATCGCCACTATTAACTGCAATTCGCCGGGATGGGATTTAAAGGGGAGCAAAATATCATTCAAGCGTTTAAAACAGATAGATTTAATAATGGCCATGTTTAACGGAAGTAATGCTTAAAAGGCAAAGGAAAAGGGGGTGAAAACTGATGGAGAAGAGGACGGTATTGGTTATAGGATTAATCGGCGGTATATTGGCAGCAGTTGGGGTCTTCCTACCGTGGGCGTCGGTATTTGGTATTAGTAGCTCAGGTTGGGACTATACAGCGGCAGTATCTTATCCCTATGTTATCCTACTCGGCGGTATTCTCGCATTGCTGGGAGGGCTCATAGCATTATTAGCCGTCAAGATAAAGAACATCAGTTACCTAATCCTGCTAGGTGGGATTATAGCCATCCTAGGTTGGATATGGGCGGCTACTGACATTGGGGATTGGTCCTTAGTAACCTATGGCTTCTACACGTGCTTGGTCGGAGGCATATTGGCCCTGATTAGTGGCATAATGAGCGTAAGGGCGAAGGGGTGAGCTCAAACCTAAGACACAAAAAATACCAAGATTTTATTTTTTCTCCTCTGTTTTCTGTTTTTGCTTAATTTGCGATATCTAGGTAGATTAATTTGAGGCACGCATATTGTACGAGGGGCCGGTGGTCTAGCCAGGATATAGACGCGGGCCTCCGGGGTGCATAAATAGCACAGGGAAAGCCCGAGATCGCGGGTTCGAATCCCGCCCGGCCCGCCACTAGCGCGCGATGAACCTCTTCCACCTCTCCTTCGCGACTTCCACGCCGAACACGATTAGGGCTATGCCGATGATCGTCAGAAGTATCGCGGAGGCTGCTTCGCGTAGCACATCATGCAGTAGGGCCCCGCTCCCGACCAAACAAACTATGCCGACGATGATCAAACCCGCATTAACCAACGCTCTACCCGGCCATATCTTGCTAACGCCCGCGAAAATCAACAGGAATCCGGCAGCCAAAAGTCCCATGCTGGGGGCGATCTTCTCCGCATTTTTAGCAGCTATGTCTATTCCCTGATAGATCACCAGAGCTCCGACGATGCACAGGATTATCCCGAGCAGGAGGCCAGCGAAGTGCTTCGGCGCCTCGGGCTTCGGGGGAGGAACGTACGGTACTGGTACCTCACCCGACATAGCTCGGGCGCTCCTTCTCAGGTTTCTGGGGCTGGGGCATGCCGGGCAACGGGATCGGTGGGGGGATGTTGAGGGTCCGAGATAGTATCGTGGCCTCGATGAGGGAAGCATTGGTTATCGTCTGAAGCAGGATCGGGGGAGGCGCGCGTTGCTTCTTGTAATCATCCTGAAGCCGCTCGAGCTCGCCCTTGTCGCCAGAAACCATCGCCTGGCCCTTCAAGCTGATCTGCGCCACCGATGGGGTGTAGCCAATTGTGACCACGAACGGCACCGCAAGTTTTTCACCCTTATGCTCCACGCCGACGATGTTGATATTTGTCGAGATATGTACTCCAGGCGGGGCGGGCCTCTCCTGCTCCCAGAACTTCTCAGCCGAAATATAACTAATGCTCACGGTTATGTGGATCATTTCAACCAAACCATGTTTAGCGTTCACAGCTAAAAAGCTTGCCTGGTTTGTATTTCGAGCCATGAATAGTGTTTGAAACATGAGGAAATTCAAAATGATTACTTTCGGTGACCTCTCTCCCCTGAAGTCGCTTAAAGGGTTCTTTACATTTTGCATTGGAGATAAAATGTATGTTCCAGAAACCGAGGTAAAACAAGACGAGACCATTTTTGAGTTAGTCGGAGTTCTGCTTGGGGATGGGTATATTTACTTTAGACCCCCTTGGTATCGAATTGAGATATCGGGAAATTCTACTGAAGACTTGCCCTATTTTCAGGATTATCTTCTATTGTTGCTTCAGGATCTCTCGGGCAGAGAGGTTCATCTGAGGCAGTGTTACGATAGGAAAGGAAGTTCGATCAGACTTATACTAAATTCAAAAAAGTTTGTGACACACCTAGTGAAAGAAATTGGATTAGTGTATGGAAAGAGAAAGGCGGAGCTTGCGGAGGTGCCGGATGGACTTTTGAGCGCGGGATGGAAAATGACAAGATTGATTTTGCGAGGTTTTGCTGACACGGATGGCAGTCTGTTCTTCGGCAGAAAAGGGACGTATCGAAAATACTCGTACCCAACTATCGAGCTGAAAAGTGCAAGCCTTAAACTTTTAAACCAATTTAAAGCGCTTCTCCAAAGCAACGAGTTCGCTCCACGTTGGAGACGTGGGCATAAATCCAAAGCTTCCGTGCTTTACCTCAGCGGCAGAAAACAGTTGTTGAAGTGGATTAATGAAATAGGTTTTAGTAACCCCAAACATTTGACGAAATACCAAGTTTGGAAAAATATCGGATATTGTCCACCTCGAACAACTTTAAGGGATAGATTACAAATATTGTTAACCGAGCCGGGGTAGCCTAGTGGTAAAGGCAGCGGGCTGCAGAGGACCGGACGTTGAAACCCGCCTTTCGCCGGTTCAAATCCGGCCCCCGGCTCCATCACCCAGGGTTCAGAAAGAGTGGCTTTTAATATTGTGAGAACGTCGGCCGTGACCGTTCAAGGATATTGCCTTCTCTGGACCCAGTGCCCCTTGTCGACTAACAGCCTTTGCGCGCCGCCTATGAGCTTGCGAAGTTGAACCCAGCGTGGTGAATAGGCCCCGGCTCCAGAAATCTTTTATTTAGACGAAGTGACGTTATTCGGTGGGGCCGTAGTGTAGCTTGGCTAGCACACCAGTACAAGCTGGGCTAAAGGCGGGCTCCAGCGGATATTGTGGGTCAGCTGACGAATGGATGATGACCCGTTGGAGCGGTGCTCCGAAGAGACCCGCAAACCCGGGTTCAAATCCTGGCGGCCCCACCACTCATGTAAAGCAAGAACCGAGCTTGGGCAAAGAATCGTAAAAATCTACTTAAAATTTAGTAATACCGAGCGGTCTTGGCCGCATAGACTTAGTTGGAGGTGACACATCATCAGCTAAAAAGGTCATCTGCCTCAGCATTACTTTTTCGCCATTGTCTCGGCTGTGCCGCCCGGTATTATCATAAGCCAATATCGATTGCCGATATTGACTTCGACAATTTATTTGTAATTTTATGTATTTAAGAATAATGGTTTTATTTAGCTGGCAGTACATTGGACGGTTTTAATTACCGGTCACCTGGGCCTGATAAACACCCCTGTTTACTCAACTCGATAAAGGCAACCTTCTTAACCTGCGTGGATAATCATAAAGGGGGACGGCATGGAAGCCGAGATCCCTGTTGACGCATACCTACATAGGGAAAAGGTAATGGTCTGGGAGGAGGCCCAGGCAAATCAGCTCTACCAGCGTGGAGCATTTGGCAAGCCCCTCTCCGGCGGAAAACTTCAGCTTGCACCAGTTGAGGCGCTTTACCTCCTCGATGGCGGCAAGATCAGGGTGATCGACCGGGAGACCGGTGAGCGGCTCAAGTTCGGTGAGCTCTCAACTAGGCTGGCCAGGCGCGACCCCGAGCTCATGCTCAAGTACGCAGTGTACGCCGACCTACGTTCGCGGGGCTACGTGGTGAAGACCGGGCTAAAATTCGGGTCGCACTTCCGAGTTTACGAGCGAGGCGATAAGCCAGGCGAGACGCACTCGAAGTACATAGTACATGCGATCCCAGAGGGCAGCAGGTTCACCCCCACGGAGCTGGCCCGCGCCGTCAGGCTGGCGCACAGCGTCAGGAAGAGCATGTTATTTGCCGTGGTCGATGACGAAGGGGATGTTACCTACTACTCGTTGAGCCGGGAGAGGCCCTAGTCCTTTAACATGAATTTGTCGATGACGCCCTTTGCCCTTTCCCTCTTTTCCTGATGTTCTACGATGAATTTCTTGACCCTCTCGGCGAGCGCCTTCTTACAATCACCGCAGATCCTCTCGCCGTCCCTGCATTCTTCGTGGATTTTCATCAGTTTTTCATCGTCCTCCTCGAATAGGAAATAATAGTACTGGTAGACCGAGCAGATGTCTGGATTTCCGCCCTTCTCCCTCTGCTCCCTCACCGTCCCCCTCCCGCCTGTGAAGGCGTTCATTATCTTTCTCGCGGCCAACTCTGGTGAGTCGGTTGTGAAGATGCAGGTCTCCGGCTGGCTGGCGCTCATCTTTCCCCCCTTGCCCAAGCCGGGGATGAACTTGCAGTGGATTTGGGCCGGTTTATAAAACCCGAGCTTCGGCGCGACGTCCCTGCTCGGCCGCCAGTATGGGTCCTGGTCTATCGCAGCTGGGATGAGGCACGGGATTTTTTCACCTTTTAGCACCGATGGGAAAAAGCATGGAGCAGCCTGAATTGCTGGGAAGAAAATGATGCCGATGTTGCTCTTGTTCGTGAACCCAAAAACTGCCTTCGCAGTTGAGAAAGTTATGTGTTTTGCGACTTGGACGGCCATCTTATATAATGTCTTCGCGTACTCGACATCTGAAAAAATGAATGTCTTCTTTGGGTCAAAACCACATGCTATCACATCCAGGGCGTTGTCGTACGTGAAGCCGATCGCGTCCTGCAGCGCGAGTTCCCGTTTGAACAGAAATTTCTCATCATCGGTCATCTGAAAGTAGAGTTCAGCGCCGAAGACGTCCTGCAGGTGCTTGGTGAAAATCCATGGGATCAAGTGCCCGAGATGGGTGTGGCCCGATGGACCCCTCCCGGTGTAGAGATAGAACTTCTTCCCCCTTTCATACATGTCGAGGATCCAGTCGAGGTCCCTGTGGGAAAAAAATATCCCCCTCTTCAAGAACATGTGAAGTTTTCCTGCATGTTTTTCCATCCTCTTTAGCAACTTCTTGTCTATGGGCTGGGTTCCGAATTTTTGGATAAGTTTGTCGTAGTCTACCTTTCCCTTGACTTCCCAAGGTGTGACGACAAATCTCGGCATTCATCTCCCCTTTTAGGCTTGAACCCCGTCGCTCCAGATTCCAGTGAACTTGAGCGTATTTAAGCCTCGCTTAAAAAGAGCAAAAAAATTTAAACTCTCTCGCTAAGAATTCATGCGCGCGATGACGAGCCTGGCTAAACTGATTTGTGATGACGATGTTGAGTCCCCGAGCGCGCACCGAACAACGATCTCGGAAAATCGGCAAGCTTCATTATAGGCCGCGCTACTTTCGCCCCGTGTTTCCACCTGTAATAGAGCATGTACAAGAGCATCGAACCTATGGCGATCTTTCTCTGGTCATCCGGGGCCCAGATTTTTATGTTATGGCTCCAGCATGTAGCGAAGAAATCCCAGTGCAGATCGGTCAGGTGACGCAGATCTGCCTGCCTCGCATTGCTCAATAGGCATTCCTCCTCCGATGTGAAGAATAGAGGTACGTAGAAAATCTCGAATCCCCAAAGATCATCCACGAGCTCCATGGTGGCGATTGTATCCTCCTCGTGCTCTCCCGGCAGCCCGACAACCAGGGTTGCGAGCGGGCAGATGTCGTTGTCGTTGAGGATGCCGACCGCCTGAACGACGATCTCGGGCCAATCCTTTGTCTCCAGAGGCAGCGCTTTGCCACGCATGTGTTTCTTCATCAACCTTACACTTCCGGTCTCGATCCCGACCTCCACCGATGCCACCTTTCTGCCGTGGCACCACCATCGCCCCTTCTCCACGAGCATCGGTGCTATTTCCTCTATCATCTTCGGGTCGTGGACCACAGGCGAGAGCGCAGCGTGAGCCGGCTGCAGGTACTCAACACCCTCGATTTTCCCGATCGTGTTCACGAGCTCGACGACAGCTTTTCGGTTCGGCACAAAGCGTTCGCGGTGTTTGTAGAGAAAGATATCATCAGTTTGGAGGACGACCATCTTCGAGCCAGCGCGGGCATTCAGCTCGGCTTCTTTCTTGATCTTTTCCAGAGGAAAACTGTAAAACGTGCGCATCGTCGGCGAACAGAATTGACATCCCTTGCCGCAGCCCCGGGTTATCTCGACCACGCCAAATAGTGCTGGCTTTTTTATCATCGGGATCTTCTCTAACCTTGGTTTTTTCGCTTTGACCGTCCTCGGCAGCGGCTCGCCATTCATAACTTTTTTGAAGATCTCTACTGCAGCACAGTCACTCTCTCCTATCACCACCACATCTATCCCATACTCCTCCTGCATGTTTCCCCTGACGATTTGCCAAGCTCCGGAACCGCCCACCACGATCTTCGGCCTGTATTTCTTCCAGATGGAGCACTTCATCAGGTTCCTAAATTCAGCTCCAGCGATGGGTTCGCCGCCAAAACCCACCAGCGAGGTGTAGGTCCGGCTGACAAATCCGATGCCCAATGGATCCATAGTTGAAATTCCAACCGCCTTTGTCTCCTGACCAACGAACTTGCCGAGATTGGAGGGAGTACATGTCACGACGTTGTTTTCCCCAAATTCCTCGATCAATGAGGCCTCTATCTTCCTCAATCCATAAGGGGCGAAGAGCGCGCCGCCATCGCCATCATCAGGTGTCACCGGATACCAGTATTTCCTCAAAATTTTTATTGGGACTATTTTTGTTGGAAAGCCCCCTGTGAACGCGATGAATGGATTCAAATTAAAATCGCTCATCTCGATTACGGAAGCGGTCAGTACTATAGGCACGCCTTTATTGTGTGGTCCATTGGAGTCGCTCGAAGCATTTCGGTTTAGGAATTTACCAAATTGTATGAAATCACCACCCTCAGGCTAGCTCCTGGGCCGCAGGTACTTTGCTATGAATTTTGGATCAATGCGTTTCAGCTCGGCTTCGAGCATGGT
>Ga0315308_1002456_pt1 | contig 10504 bp, 13 predicted proteins | sample TDP3_MG_FD_203078 | JGI IMG/M metagenome (GOLD analysis project Ga0315308, IMG submission 203078) | Freshwater sediment microbial communities from Lake Towuti, South Sulawesi, Indonesia - TDP3 | ecosystem: Environmental > Aquatic > Freshwater > Lake > Sediment | place: Indonesia: South Sulawesi...
GCATACGATCAAGCGAGATGTCAGTATCATTCAACTCATATATTAACTAAGATGATTGATAGTGTTGAGAAGTCGGAAGTCGAAAGTCATCTAGGTGTGACTACAGTTGACCTGTACGTCCCGGGTCTCAACTTTGTCTTCGGAGAGGCTCATTTTCAAGGCAAAGTGGCTCTAATATCTCTGTATAGGCTGAACCCGGAATTCTACGGGCAACCTGCCGACAAGCAACTCTTTTATAAGCGTGCAGTGAAGGAAGCGGTTCACGAAGTTGGTCACACGCTGGGTCTTGGGCACTGCCGAAATTCTTCCTGCATCATGTTCTTTTCAAACTCGCTTCTAGACACTGACCGAAAGAAGTCGACTTTTTGCGAAAAATGTTCCGCCTCTGTTGCAGGACTCGTCAGAAAAAGAGATTTCTAAACTTCACGAATTTCACAGTGAAGCTTCTTAATTATCTCTTCGGCTCTTGTAGGGTCCACCTTCAGCGTGTAGAGTTTTTTGGCTGTGCGAAGTTTCAGTTTCACTGTTCTCTTTAATCGTTTTATGTTGCAGTAATCGGCTCGCTCAGAGAATTGGACAAACTTGTCTGCGTCGAGGATTTCCTCCGGCATGGTTTGATTCAGCCTCGCTTTTTAAAGAAAGTGTGCGTCACAATGCTTTATCTGTTGCGGTTTGAAAATTGTGTGAAAGTTTTTTGATATATTTCGTCAGCGGAAGCATCTTACTTATACCAAAATTTTCTATCAGTTATCCTGAAGAAGAATCAAGGAAGCGAAAACTAGAAAACAATGCAAAGAAGCGTCTAAAATGGCTAAGTCTCTTGAATTCATATTTCAATTCCCACCTATCTACGGGGTTTTTGACACGGGCTATGGAGTTGTCTATATCTTCGGTGAGCTGCACGAAAATGCGATTGAAGACGTTATAGTGCATGAAACACTGCATTATGTCTTGCTCAGAGTGGTTGGCAAAAGGGCAAGCCTAAAGCTAGACAGAATTTACGCACAAATAGCTTCTGATTAAAGTTGAGTTTAGACCTTAGCCGCTCGAGGTTTTCCCTTGTTACTTTTCTTCTGAGGCTTTGCAGGTTTATTTTCAGCTGGCTTAGATTGTGGTCTTCCTTTTTTGGCAAACAACGATTCTTTGATTCCATTGGCTAGTTGAAGGGCAAAGTTTCGCTCGACAAAGTAGTGGTCTGCATTGCTGCTCGTTTTCAAAGTTAAAACTATGCCATCAGGATATTTGTAAGCGGAGTTTGGTTCCGGAAGTGTCATTATAGTGTGGGACGTATTCCAGCCGTACAAGGGTTTTAATTTCATGGTTTTTTGATGCATGGACTCACCTCAACCAATATGATTAGGGATGAAGCCATTTCAAAGTTATGAATTTCAAATCGTTATCTCAATGCAACAAACAACTATTCGAAAGATGATTGGTGGGCCGGGCCGGACTTGAACCGACGACCCTCTGCACGTCAAGCAGATGTCCTACCAAACTAGACGACCGGCCCATTTTGCACGGCTGAAATCTACAGATATTTTGTGCTTATTAAGCTTCCAGTTTGCGTCCTTAGCACAAGTTCTTTAAATCCGACAACAATACTGCATTAAGCGAGGTTTGTTTCATGTCAATTGAAAGCTTAACCCTGAAGAAGGGAGAAGTAGCTTTTCTCTGGTTCAACAATTATTCAGGCGTTGTCGTAAGGACGCCTTCAAAGACACTTGTTGTTGACCCTGCAGACGTTGACCCAAGAATCTTCAAGACGGTTGATGCCCTCTTAATCACGCATGAACACTTCGACCATTTCGACGAATCATTAACACGAGAAATCTACAGGCGGACTCAGTGCAACATAGTCGCAGATTCAACATCCTCTATGAGACTGAAAGACGCGTTGCCAGCCGGCAAATTGCATGAGATGCGAGTGGGCAAAGAAATCAGACTTGACAACATAATTGTTAGAGCCGAGGCTTTTAGGCATCCTGCAACGGCGCCTGTCTCCTACTTGATAACAACAGAGGACGGTGTCAAAATCTATCACACAGGCGACAGTCTGCCCTATCCTAACATGAAACAAGTTGGGGAGCGGAGCCCCCCTGACGTTGTGTTCTGCACAGTTGGCGTTCCAGCGCCAGGCGCCTCTCCTGAGACTGGTTTAGAAATCGTCAAGATGGTCAAGCCAAAAGTGGCTGTTCCTTATCATGCGTCGGCTGCAGACCGCAAGAAATTTGCTGAGCTTGTTGCGAAAGAAGCGCCGAATGTGAAATGCATGGTCATTGAGCGGGACAAGCCGTACAAGTATCCGTGAAAGGTGAAAGGAGAAGCATTTTGTGTCACTGGAAAAGGAAAAGGCGGAGTTGAGTCGCATACTCAACAAGATCGGCGCCATAAAATTCGGCACATTCAAGTTAACGAGCGGACGAACCAGTCCATACTACATTGACTTGCGCATAGTTCCCAGCTTTCCAGACGCCTTTCAACGGGTTTGTGACCTCTACATCAAGTTGATAGAGAAGGAGCTGGGCGCCAACAGTTTTGACAGAATCGCCGGTATACCGACCGCTGGCATGCCCTTCGCCTCGGTTATCGCCTATCATTTAAAGAAGCCGTTTCTCTACATACGCCCGAGAGTGAGGGTGCACGGAAGGGAACGCCGGATTGAGGGAATAATCATGCCTGGCAACCGAGTCTTGCTCGTTGACGATTTGGTAACAACAGGGTTGTCGCTTAGGAAAGCGGCTAAGGCTGTACGGGCTGAAGGCGGCCTAGTCACAGACGCCTTAGTCTTGCTCGACAGAGAAGAAGGTGGAAAAGAGAGACTCGTGAAGGACTGTATTAAACTGCATTATTTGTTAACGGCTAGAGATACAGCGAACAAACTCTACGAATTGGGCGCCATAGAAGAAGAACAGCTAAAAACCATACTAAAACAAACCAAAAAGAAATAGCATAATCCTTTTTCTCTTGATGTTTCAAATTAACAGTTGAGAAGGTAATTGATGGCTGGTTTCCCTGAAGTATGCACACATTTTCCGACTTTACGTTACTTTGATGGAGACTGAATCCACAAGTTTTAAAAGGAATCAATAATATACCACTTGTTTTTGCCGTATATACGCACATGATATGAAAGGAGGTTGATTTTTGCCCTTATTCAAGGCGTTTAAAGCTCCGAACGCAGCAATTTCAATAAACATCGGCAAAAACAACTTTGTACTCGGGGAAACCATAACAGGCGACGTCCTTGTAACGTCGCAGGAAGATTTTGAAGCAGAGGAAATCAGAGTAGAGCTAGTGGGCGTTGAAAAACTCAAGGTGGCTGGAGAACCCATCGAAGAAGAAGGTTCTGAGACCCTTGAGACGCGTATCTACAGTTCACAGACATCGTCTACTCAAAGAGGAGACACCGTTGAATATCCCATGTATAAGGGACAAACCAAAGTAAGCGAAAAATTGAGAATCCCAAGGGGATATAGCCAACAATTTTCTTTCCATATATCAATTCCAGCTAATCTTGGACCCTCTTTTCAAGGCATTAGGCGAGACGGTCAAGGTCTTGAACGAATATGGGCGTTGAAAGGCGTTGTGGCAGTCGGAGGGAGACCCGATGTGGAATCAAAAAGAGATATACAAGTCTCTATGGCATCGGCTCCAACTCCAACTCAACCTGTTTCAGCCGTGACCACTCAGCCCGTTTCAGCAGTGCCAAGCGCTGCAATAATAGCGCCCACAGTGGCTCCCAAGCCCGCGCCTACAAGAGCGATGATTACCGGCTGCCCCAGATGCGGTGCGCCCATCAGCCCGAGTCAAGAAGACCTGATAGTCACGTGCCGATACTGCGGGTTCACAGTTTCTTTGGCAACTCAAGAGGAAATCAAAACGCACAGCATGCTTGAAAACCGACTTTTCACTCAGCAGGCGGTGGAAGCGGCTCAAAAATACATGGACAAGGGAGTCTTCAGAGCTGGCGTTTCGCGAGATGCTCAGATTGCCAACGTCAAACTGCGCTTTGTTCCCTTCTGGGTCTTTCCCGTAAACACAAACACTGCGTTTAGTGGCGTCACAGGAACTGGAATCATGGGAGAGCTGCATCAAGCGCAAGAGGCTTTAACCGATAAGAGAGCAAGCAAACTCTCAAAGTTCGGGAAGCTGGTCAAGGCTGGAGTGAGTGCATACGCTGAGTCACAGCAAAAAGATCGGAAGCCCACGAGTGTTTCGCAGTCTTTTTCTTCGTTCTATGTTTGGCCTACCTTGGCTAGGAAGACCATGATTGGTGAAATAAGCTATTATGATGTGCCAGCCGCAAAGAAAATACCCTTTGATGTTGGCAGGATTCCCGCAGACGCCGAGTTCTTGAACACCGAGTTTAACGAAGAAGAAGGTAAGGCTAAGATTAGATCCGAAGTCGAGGCTAGGGAGAGGCTGATTGCCAGCGGGAAGGTGGACACTTTGCAAACGTGCTCCTCTCAAGTGACGCCCGGAGAAGGAGAATTGGTGCACGCTCCCATCTGGTTTGTTCACTACACTTTGAAAGGAGAGAACTATGTGATTGTCGTAGATGGCTGCGAGGGCAAAGTCCTAGGCGGCGGCAGACCATTGTTCAAATTCTCTTAGGAGGTTCTAAAATGTCAGAAAGAGAAACAATTGAGAAAGTCAAAGACAGACAGGGAATTCTGGGGAAGATACAAAATGTGTTCGGACTAGGCTATGCTACAAAGGAAGACCTGCGTGAGCTTGACAAAAAGCTTCGAGACTACTACTACGCCGACTTCAAGAGTTTACGCCACAGGTGGGAAGAAATATACTTGGCAGCTTTGAACGCTGGGCTGAAGGCAGCTGGGGATGACTTCAAGAAGGTCATACAGGTCATGGACAGAGTGGCTGAAAAGGTCAATCGGGCGGATTATGGGTATGCAGGCCTAATGGATCGCAAGGGACACATCAGGGAAAATGAGCTCGCCCGAGTTTTCGACTACGATAAGGCTTTGGATGGTGACATCCAAGCCATTATTAAAGCGGTGGATGAACTCTACAGCGATAGCGAAGCTGACAGATGGGCAGAGGCTGCAACAAAAGTTAGAAACGTCAAATCATTAATACTTGGTTTCGAGTCTAAATGGGATGGTAGAGAAAAAGAATTTAGACCTTTGGAGGCTTGATTAAATGCCCATTATTGAAAAAGTTGCATGGGATTATGCTGGACCAGAGGACATTGCCTACCGATTTCAAAAGCTCAACCTCAAGTTTGGAAGTCAAGTGATAGTTAAGGAGAACCAGTGGGGTGTTTTCTTCCGGGATGGAAAAGCCTACGACGTTTTTGGACCTGGTAGGCACACGATAACAAGCGCCAACATCCCGCTTCTAACAAGCGCCTTGCAGAAGCTAGGTATCATCGGTGACATCTTTGATTGCGAGGTCGTGTTTGTTAGCAACAGTCAGTTTAGAGGAAACTTTGGCGGAAACGCCTACTCCGCACCAAGTGGAGACATAAAATATCAGGCAGAGCTGGGATTTTTTGGATATCTACTCTACAAGGTTGAGGACCCGAAACTATTTGTCGTAGAATTCTTCGGCAACCGGGGAGCCAGCACCTCGAAAGATGTTGAGAACTATATTAGAGGGTTCATAAACGAACGCATCATAAACGAATTTGGCAACTACGACATCTTCACCGTAGTGAAAAACGTCGACATGACCACCGACAAAGTGGCTTTGAAAATCAGCGATGAAGGCGCAAGAGTAGGCTTAAAGATTATAGACTGTGTCTTTGAGGGCATCAAGATTCCAGAAGAAGCCAGAAGATTCGCATCTGGAGTCGGCGCTCAAGCCATGGCCATGCAGTACATGAAAGAAACAGCGGCTGAATTAAAGGGAACCGAGGGTGGCGGAGCAGCAGCGGCAGGTGTCGGTGCTGGAGTGGGTCTGACAATGCCCTTTATGATAGCGCAACAGATGCAGCAAGCCCAAGCAGGACAAGCCCAACAACTGGTGGTTTGTCCAAACTGCGGCACCAAAAACCCCACCACAGTTAAATTCTGTGGCAGCTGTGGGGCAAGCCTAGCGCCCCCGGCAAAGATCGTCTGTCCAGACTGCAAAGCCGAAAACCCAGCAAACCTAAAGTTCTGCGGAAACTGCGGCAAGCCTCTCGCTCAGGCAACCGGCACTGAAATCAATTGTCCAAAATGCAACACAAAAAATCCAGTGGGAACAAAATTCTGCGGCAACTGCGGAGAAAAGCTGTCTTAGAACAGTCCGTTAAAATCTACTTAACCCTCTCTTTTTTTCTTCCCTTCATTAAAGGTAGGCCGCAGTTTCCGCAGAACTTCATATTGCGGGGCATCATTTTGCCGCATTTTGAACATTTAATTGGAGGACCCACGTAGAAAGCTTGCCCACATTGTCCGCAAAACTTGTTTTCTATAGGGTTTTTGCTTCCACACTTAAGGCACACAATCACTTGCTTAATTATCCTTTCCGGTGGTCTCATAACCTGAAACATGTACTGTGCCATCGTGAATCCTAAGGCCAAGCCTATACCGGTCGAGAAGGCGTCGCCAACACGTATGGTTGCCATATTTCCCGAACCTTGATGACTCTGTTCAATTAAGCTTGAGACCAGCTATTAACCATTCCTTAAACCGTATCATTTGTTTATAGTCAGCTAGAAGGCAAACAAACTCTATGAATTGGGCACCATGGAAGAAGAACAACTAAAAACTATACTGAAACAAACCAAAAAGAAATAACCTCCACGAAAAAGTTCGTGGGGTTCAGGTCACACCCCTGATATTTCAAATATGAAGCTATCTGATAGAGTTCTATGAAAAACGTAACAATAGTCAATTAAACCATACCCAAAAAAGCGTAACAAACCTATTTGGATCATATTAGACGGGGGTCTAGGCTTGTGCGCACACACACGCAAAAACTCCAACCGCACCTAAAAAAGTCGCTCTGTTTCTATGCAGAAAACATAATCAACAACCAAAAAAAAGAAGGTTGTTTATCTTATTGGTTTAAAGTGTTTAATGTCGTTTATTGAGCCCTCACGTTTTTCTTTGGGCTTGAAGACTGCTTCTACTTCCATGCCGATTCTGACTTCTTCCGAGTTGACTCCCTCTAGTTTATGGATTAGCCCGCCGTCTGTGCCGTCGATTTTTATCATTGCATATACTGTTGGCTCTTTCATTTTGGCGCCGTTTAAGTCAATGTATGCCAAGGTGTAAGTGTGAACCGTGCCTCTATTGCCCACGTTTACCCATTCTGTGAGTTTTTCAAAGCACCTTTCACAGTACATACGCGGCGGAACGTAAACGATGCCGCATTGTTTGCACTTGGCTCCCATGATTTTTCCGTTCTTCTTGATCTCTTGAAAGAATCGTTCACCCGCTATGCCGAGCGTGTAGATGTAGTCAGTCTCCATGTGTCCAGGCCAGTGCCTAATCTCTCGGGGATCATTTAACTTTTCTAATGTCATCTCAGGTCATTCCTCCTATAACGGTTTGAAGTATTTTATGTCGGTGATGGCGCCTGTTCGCTCTTTTTCAGGCTTCCATACAGCTTTCACTTTCATGCCAAACTTAACCTTCTTCCAATCAATTTCGCCCATAGTGTGTAGGATTCCCATGCCTGGAGAGGCGCCGTCTATGTCAATCACCGCGACTATGATTGGTTCCTTGATTCTGCTGGCGTCGCCGGCTATGAAAGAGACGGAGTATGTGTTCACTGTTCCGGTGTCTTTTACGTATGTCCACCCATCGGTCGGCTTGAAACACTGCTCACAGAACATGCGAGGCGGAACCATAATTCGCCCACACTTGTTGCAGGTTGATGCGATGATCTTGCCTTTTTTTAACTCGTTTAAGAAGCGGCTCATGGCAACACCCGCGCTCCAAAGGTACTTAGCGTTTGGTCTGTAGCGAACTGTGAGAACTTTTCCTTGTTTGATGTCGTCAGACTTGACTTCTTCACCTGGGTATTCTTTAATCTTCGCGCTCATCTTGTCTTTCACCTCACCTTCTCATGACAATAACTGAACCGTACTGCATCAGGTCGCCCCAAGCCTGTGCCACACCAGTTCTCGGGTCGCCTGGGACCTGCCTCTTCCCAGCCTCACCGCGCAACTGCCAAAAGATTTCGCAGACTTTCATAAGTCCAGCAGCGGCAATAGGGTTTCCAACTCCAAGTAAGCCTCCAGACGGGTTGATCGGCAAGTCGCCGTCTCGTTGTGTCACGCCTTCCTGTGTGAGTTTAGGCGCTTCTCCCTTCTTGCACAGCAACAGTCCTTCCATGTGATGAAGTTCCTTGTAGTCGAACGGGTCATATGGTTCAGCCACATTGATTTCTTTGGGCGGGTTCTTGATGCCAGCCATCTTGTACGCCATTCGGGCTGCGCACTCCACGTAGTCAGGATAGTAAAGGTCTCGGTTAGTCCAGTAGGTTGAGTCTATACACCAGCCAACGCCGTCAATCCAGACAGGATTGTCCGTAATCTTCTTTGCAACGTCCTCGGAAGCCAGAACTAATGCAGCGGCGCCGTCGCTGGTGGGACTTATGTCTAATCGCTGAACAGGCCAGCACATAATCTCGGAGTTGAGAACGTCTTCAACCGTTATTTTCGCGCCGAGTTGAGCGCACGGATGGTCTAACGCGTTTCTCTTGTTCTTGACCGAAACCAGTGCGATTTGTTCTTTCTTTATGCCGTGGACGTGCATGTAGCGGTGCATTTCAAGGGCGAATATCCAGATGAGAGTAGTGCCGTGCGGTCTGTCCATTATTGGGTCAAATATAGTTGTGAAAGCGTAGGCTGGATGAGGATAACAGGACGACATCTTCTCTTCAGCCACTACCAGGCAGGTGTCGAACAAACCAGATGCCACGTGCCACCAACCAGCGTCTGCGGTGAAGACGCCTGTGCCGCCTCCAACGTAGACTCGGCTGAAAGGTTTACGCCACGCCCCCGAACTGTCCGTCATGTTTTCGCCCTTCATATGGATGCCGTCGAAGGCGTCCGGCGCGCTTCCATAAGCCACACTTTCTACGTCTTTAAGGTCCAGTCCAGCTGAGTCGAGCGCCATCTTGGAGGCTTCATAGCACATCTCTCTGCCTGTCTCCTTCAAGTTTCGTCTAAAGAGGGTTAGTCCCGCTCCAACAACCGCTACTCGTTTCTTACCAAACATTCTATGTCACCTCCGTGCTCAGAACGGCTACCGCTCCTGTGGCTGTGGGAACTCCTCGCCATATTTGGGCCACGCCTGTTCTTGCGTCGCATATTTGGTGTTTGCCTGCCTCGCCTCGCAGTTGTAGGACCGTTTCAAGTACTCTATGCATTCCTGATGCTTCGATTGTGTATCCTATTCCTAGCAATCCACCTGATGCGTTGACGGGTAGGTCTCCGTCTATCTCGGTCTCGCCTTCTTCGGTTAGTTTGCCCGCTTCGCCTCTTCTGCACAGTTTCAGGGCTTCTAAGTGTTGAAGTTCCTTGTAAGAGAATGAGTCGTCTATTTCGGCGAAGTCAACTTCCTTCTGTGGGTTTCTTATCCCAGCCGTTTTGTATGCCTTGTCAGCGGCTAGTTCCGCGTATGTGGCTCTTCCCCATTCTCTCGATTCTGGCCATGAAGTGTCAGAGTTCCAGCCTATTCCTCTAATCCAGACTGGTTTGTTTGTGAGTTTTTTGGCTGCGTTTTCTGAGGCTAGGACTATGACTATGCCGCCGTCTGCGACTGGGCTGATGTCTAGGCGGTTTAGTGGGGCAAAGTATGGTTCAGATTTGAGCACGTCTTCTATTGTTATATGAGCGCCATGAGCTGCGTAGGGGTTGCTCAACGCATTTTTCTTGTTTTTGACTACCACTTGGGCGCACTGCTCCCGTGTGTTTCCGGTTTCGTGTAGGTATCGAGTCATTTCTAGCCCAGCGATGTAGTGGGGGTGTCCGCCTAGGGGTCGGTTGAATATGGGGTCAAGGGCGAAGTTTACGATGTCAGTGAATGTGAGAACGTCTGAGGCTTTGCTGTGGGCTTCGACCACGACTGTGTTGAATTCGCCTGTTTTGATTAGCATGTAGGCTGTGGCTAAGCCTATCATACCGTCGCTTGACACTGTGAACAAGTGGCGTAACGCTGCGCCTATTTGGTCTGGGACGAATTCGTCGAATATGCTGTGGCCTTCCCAGTAGTCTTCGGCGCACGTGACGAAGGCATCTACGTCTTTGCGTGGGTTGATGTTGCCTGCGTCTTGGTAGGCTCTTGTTGCCGCCTCGAACATCAGTTCTTTGTATGATAGGTCGGGTGTGATGGGTTTGAAGCCTGTGCATCCTATGCCTACGATTGCAACTTCTTCTGTCATGTTATTTTTTCTCCTTTTCAGTTTTGAAAGAGTTTTATTATGTTAGGGGGATGCACTATAAAACTTTCGTTGGATTTGTTTTTCCCTTTGTGCGCTCTTTTGGTAAGCCTTGCTATTAGGTTTCTTTGAAAGTTTTTAATGCTTGAATTTGTGCAATTTG
>Ga0315308_1002457_pt1 | contig 10501 bp, 8 predicted proteins | sample TDP3_MG_FD_203078 | JGI IMG/M metagenome (GOLD analysis project Ga0315308, IMG submission 203078) | Freshwater sediment microbial communities from Lake Towuti, South Sulawesi, Indonesia - TDP3 | ecosystem: Environmental > Aquatic > Freshwater > Lake > Sediment | place: Indonesia: South Sulawesi...
GACTCGAAGAACATGGGGAAGGTCAACAGAGTTCTTGCCCAGATAGGCAAGAAGTACACTGGCATACCTGTGAAATCTGAAGGAAAGAGGAAGATCTTCGAGCCCGTCAAGATAAGGCACTACGTGGAGGTAATGGCCAAAGATGTTGGCATCGACGCAATCAAGGCAAAGACCAGGCGACCCCTGAAGAACATCAGAGTCGCGGTGCACTATGGCTGCCATTATTTGCGGCCCACGGAGCGCGCGACATTCGACGATCCCAACGACCCGGTTCTCATTGACAGAATCGTCGAGGCGTGCGGCGCGACGAGCGTGGACTACGAGGACAAGCTTGACTGCTGCGGCGCTGGAGGAGGCGTGAGATCGCACGTGGTGGAGCTTGCCAACGCGCTCACACAGGACAAGTGCGCGAACATGACTGCTGCGGAAGGAGACTGCATCGTCACCGGCTGTCCCTTCTGCCTGCTCCAGTTCGACAATGCTCAGAAATCGTTCTCCAAGGACGGCATACCCGTGATGCACGTGTCTCAGCTCCAGGCGCTCGCGATGGGAATCGACCCCATCTCCCTCGGATTCGACACGCACCACGTATCCGCTCACTCATTGCTCCGAAAGCTCAGGGGGATGTGAGCATGGACGACGAGACGAACGGGGGCCGGAAGGCGGGCCACGAGGCCGCATACGAGCCCAGGATCGTGGCCTTCTGCTGCAACTGGTGCTCCTATGCAGGCGCGGACCTCGCGGGCACGACAAGGCTCCAGTATCCCTCAAACGTCAGGATAATCAGAGTGATGTGTTCGGGCAGGGTCGACCCTGCATTCGTGCTCAAAGCGTTCGCCCTAGGCGCAGATGGTGTCATTGTCGCGGGCTGCCATCCTGCGGACTGCCACTACATCAACGGCAACGAGAAGGCCGCGATGCGCGGAGACTTCCTGGATGCTTTCCTCGAGGAGGCGGGAATCGAGCCGCAGCGCTTCAAGGTGGAGTGGATAGCCGGTTCCGAGGGGCAGAAGTTCGCGAATACCGTCAAGAAGATGGTCTCGGAGCTGGAGAGGTTGGGCCCAGCAATCAAGGGGGAGGCGTAGGATGTCTGAGGGAAAGACCGTGGGAGCAGTCCTGATTGCTGGCGGCGGCCCCGCGGGAATGCAAGCTGCGCTGGACCTCGCGGACTCCGGGTTCAAGGTCTACATCCTCGAGGCCGGAGCGAGCATCGGAGGGACGATGGCCCAGCTCGACAAGACCTTCCCCACCAACGACTGCTCCATGTGCATTCTCTCGCCCAAGCTCGTTGCGACCGGCAGGCACGAGAACATCACGATGTTGACCCATGCCGAACTCAAGAAGGTGGAGGGCGAGGCAGGCAACTTCAAGGTCACGCTCTCAAGGCGCTCGAGGTACATCCTCGAGGACAAGTGCACGGGCTGCGGAGTGTGCGCAGAGCACTGTCCCATCGAAGGAACGAACGTATTTGACAGGGACATGGCTCCGAGCAAGGCGATCTATGTGCCCTTCCCCCAGGCAGTGCCTTTGATCTACACGATAGACCGTGGCCTTTGCATCGGCTGCGGAGTCTGTGAGAAGTTCTGCGAGGCCAAGGCAATCCAGTACAGCATGGAGCCTGACAAGGAAGAGGTCATCGAGGTCGGCGCGATTATAATAAGCCCGGGATACGAGGTTTACGACGCTGCCAAGAAGGTCGAGTACGGCCATGGCGTGTTCCCGAACGTTCTCACAAACATCGAGTTCGAACGGATGTTGAGTGCTTCTGGACCGACTGAAGGACATGTGATAAGGCCATCGGATGGCGACGTGCCAAGGAAGATCGCCTTCGTCCAGTGCGTCGGTTCCAGGGACGCTCAGACGCCGAACACATACTGCTCGTCATACTGCTGCATGGCTGCACTGAAGCAGGCAGTCATAGCCCAGGAGCACGTCCCTGGTCTGAAGGCCACCATATTCTTCATGGACACGCGCGCCTTCGGAAAGGAGTTCGAGGAGTACCTTAACAGGGCAGAGAACGAGTACGGCGTCACCATTCGCAGGAACAATAGGGTCCCGAAGGTCCAAGAGGACCCCAAGACCAACGAGCTCGTTCTCATCTATCACTCGGGTCCAGAAATCCTAGAGGAGACCTTCGACATGGTCATCCTCTCTGCGGGAGCGAGGCCACCTGCGAGCGCCGAGGCGATGGCCAGGACCCTCGGAATCAAGCTCAACAAGTTTGGTTTCTGCGAGACGGACGATCTGACGCCCGTGGATTCTTCGGTGCCAGGGATTTTCGTTTGCGGGGCATTCTCTGGCCCGAAGGATATCCCGGACTCGGTGGCGCAGGCCAGCGGAGCGGCCGGAAAGGTCGCTGCTCTTCTCTCGGAGGAGCGCGGGAAGCTCGTCACGAAGAAGGAGTATCCAGAGGAGAAGGACGTCTCCAAGAAGGAGCCGAGGATAGGCGTGTTCGTCTGCCACTGCGGCATAAACATAGGTGCAGTTGTGAACGTCCCAGAGGTCGTCGAGTACGCCTCAAAGCTTCCCCGCGTGGTGTACACTGAGAGGAATCTGTACACGTGCTCACAGGACACTCAGAAGAAGATCAAGGAGATGATCGAGAAGCACGACCTCAACAGGGTCGTGGTCGCGAGCTGCACTCCTAGGACCCACGAGCCCCTGTTCCAGAACACAGTAAGGGAGGCTGGCCTGAACAAGTACCTCTTCGAGATGGCCAACATCAGAGATCAATGCTCGTGGGTGCATAGGCTGGAGCCCGAGAGGGCGACAGAGAAGTCGAAGGACCTCGTGCGCATGGCCGTGGCGAAGGCCGCGATGCTCGAGCCCCTGCCTCAGCCAAAGATACCTGTGACACCGTCCGCGCTTGTGATCGGAGGTGGGCTGAGCGGCATGTCAGCCGCTCTGGAGATCGCAAAGGCTGGCTATGAAGTGCATTTGGTCGACAAGGACGGAGATCTTGGTGGACATCTCAAGAACATCTACCATACCCTTGCTGGCGTTGATCCGCAGGACACTCTCAAGAGACTGAAGAAGGACCTCGAAGATCACAAGAATGTCAAAATCCATCTTTCTGACCAGGTTGCGGAGCTCAAGGGCTACATCGGCAACTTCGAGACGACACTCAAGAGCGGCGAGAAAATCAAGCACGGTGCCATTGTTGTGGCCACAGGCGCGATCGAGTACAGCCCGACCGAATACTTGCACGGAAAGCACCCGAAGGTCATCAAGCAGACAGACCTCGGAATGCTCTTGCACGATGGTAAGTTCGAGGCCAACAACGTCGTGTTCATACAGTGTGTTGGCTCCAGGAACGAGGAGCACCCGAGCTGCTCCCGAATCTGCTGCTCTACAGCGATGGCCAACGCAGTCAAGATCAAGACGGAGCATCCGAACACCAACGTGTTCGTGCTTTACAGAGACATCAGGACCTATGGGTTTGCAGAGGAACACTACAACGAGGCCGCGAGGCTTGGAGTGACATTCCTGAGATATGATCCCGCGTCCCCGCCAAAGGTGACTGCGGACCACAACCATGTGATGGTTGAAGTCGAGGAACAGTTCATCGAACAGCCCGTCAAGATCAAGACAGACTACCTGGTCCTGAACGCTGCGGTGCACCCAAACCCAGACAACAGTGAGCTGGCCAAGTTGCTGAAGGTGCCTCTGACGAAGGAGGGGTTCTTCCTCGAGGCGCACATGAAGCTAAGGCCGATTGACTTCGCCACGGATGGCATATTCCTCTGCGGACTGGCGCACTCGCCGAGGCTTATCGACGAGAGCATCTCGCAGGCACTTGCGGCAGCCGCAAGGGTGAACACGGTTCTGTCGAAATCCTTCATCGAGGCCGAGGGCGTCGTGAGCGTCGTCGACGAGGAGAAGTGCATCGCCTGCGGCAGGTGTGAGGAGATCTGCGAGTACGGAGCGCCACGGGTCGAGGAGGTCGCTCCAGGGGTGTTCAAGTCGAAGATCAACGAGGCTCTCTGCAAGGGCTGCGGATCATGTGCAGTCGCTTGCTGCTCCCGCGCGATAAGGCCGAAGCACTTCAAGACAGAACAGATACTCACGATGATAGAAGCTGCGCTCAGGAAGGAGCTTGAGCAGGAGGAAGCCAAGGCATGACGGACGCGAAGTTCGAGCCGAACATAGTCGCCTTCTGCTGCAACTGGTGCTCATACGCAGGTGCAGACCTCGCGGGCGTCTCCAGGATGCAGTATCCTGCCAATGCGAGGATCATCAGAGTCATGTGCTCGGGCCGCGTGGAACCGTACTTCGTCCTGAAGGCGCTCGAACTTGGAGCGGATGGCGTTCTTGTCGCCGGCTGTCACATAGGGGACTGTCACTACGTCAAGGGGAATGTCGAGGCCGAGAAGCGAATGGCCTCTACGATGGAAGTCTTGGACAAACTAGGCCTCGGCAGGAACCGCATGAGGCTCGAATGGATATCCGCCTCGGAGGGGCAGAAGTTCGCTGCCACAATGAGGGAGTTCACTGAGCAGATCCGGGTCATCGGACCGAATCCGCTCCCAAGGGCGCAGTCGAGAAAGAGCAATCCCGCCAACCTGAAGAAGAAGATTGACCAGCTGATTGAAGACACTGGTGCGTTCGACTGTGTCGAGTGCGGCAAGTGCACTACCGTGTGCCCAGTCGCGAAATACAACCCGAACTTCGCCCCGAGGACAATCGTGCTCAAGGCCATGGAGGGCATCGTTGACAATGTCGCGACGAATCGCGATGTTTGGACCTGCGTGACCTGTGAACAGTGCAACGCGATGTGTCCCTACAAGGTCGATTACTCGGGCTTCATCAGGGGCATGAGAGCCGAGGCCTCTGCGTTGGGGAATGAGGCCGTTTGTTCTCAGGGAGGTATCATCCAAGCGGTCATGCGCATCCAGGCGAACAGCAAACTGAAGCAGAACCGCATCGGCTGGATGACGCCCGAGCTCAAGATATCCGACAAGGGCGATGTCTTCTACTTCACGGGCTGCGTATCCTATTACGATTCAATATTCAAGGACAGGGAAGATCTCAAACTCGCTGGCATACCCCAGGCTGCAGTAAAGATTATGAACAGGGCGGGCATTGTCCCGGTCGTCAGCAACGACGAAGTATGCTGCGGACATGACCTCAACTGGATAGGCGACGAGGCCAGCCTTCAGAAACTGATGAAGAAGAATGTCGAGCTCATAAAGGCTTCGGGCGCGAAGAAGGTCGTGTTCTCGTGCCCTGAGTGCATGCGCACTTTCAACTTGGACTACCAGGACTTCATGGGGGACTTCGACTTCGAGATGATGCATATTTCAGAACTGATCGACGATCTCGTGCAAGAGGGCAAGCTGAGGTTCAAGAAGGGCACCGGGAAATTCACCTTTCAGGATTCATGCAGGCTGGGCAGACACCTTGGCATCTTCGACGCGCCCAGGAATGCTCTGAAGGCTGTCGAGGGCACGCAGCTAGTGGAGATGGAGAACACGAGGGACAAGGCTGTGTGCTGCGGCGTCAGCGCGTGGGCCACCTGCGATGAGATATCCCGGAAGCTCCAGGTCGAGAGGCTCAAAGAGGCCAAGAAGTCCGGCGCGGGATGTCTCGTGACAGGCTGCTACAAGTGCCTGATACACCTGAGCTGTGCCATCGTGAACAACAAGACGCAGACGCCAAAGGAGCAGATCGAGATCCCGATCAAGGACCTGAGCGTGGTCGTCGCAGAAGCGCTCGAATGAGCAGTACGGAGAAATACTATGAACCCGCAAGCACAGAAAACGGAGGGAGAAGTGGATAGGTATCTCCTGGTCGAGCTCTCGTGCAAAGACCGGAAGTGCTCCCCGTGCACCTATCCTAACTGCCAGAGATTTGTCAGAACGGTCCCCAAGAAGGTGCCTTTCGAGACCCGAATGACGAAGACGTTCGAGATCAAGAAGCCGATGACGAAGCCTCAGGACACGAGAGAGCGTTTGGTCCTGATCGAGCTCTCCTGCAAGGACAAGAAGTGCTCCCCATGTACCTATCCGAACTGCCAGAGGTTCGCAAGAGAGGTGCAGAAGAAGAAGGCGCCGTTCAAAGTGAAGGTCACGGAAATCGAGAAGGGAAAGGAGGTGCAGAGCCTACTCGCGAAGTGACAGCCATTCAACGAAACACATATTACAAAGTATGGTTTACGGAAAGAGGCTGCCCTGACTCGCAACTGTGACTGGCAAGATAATGAGAATCTGACAAGCAAGGGTCTAAGGAGGTCTTTGGATGGAGAGGTCTGTGATGGTGATCGGGGGAGGAGTCGCTGGGATACAGGCGGCCCTTGACCTCGCTGACAAGGGAATAATAGTCCACTTAATCGAGAAGACGCCCAGCATCGGCGGACGAATGGCACAGCTGGACAAGACGTTCCCGACGAACGACTGTTCGATATGCATTCTGGCACCGAAGATGGCGGACTGCTTCAGCCACCCAAACACAAACGTCATCACATACGCGGAGGCGGTCGGAGTCGAGGGGAAGGCTGGCGGATTCAGAGTCAAGGTGCTTAAGAAGGCCAGGTTCGTGGACGAGACGAAATGCACTGGCTGCGGAGAATGCCTCGAGAAGTGCCCGAGCAAGGTCCCGAACGAGTTCGAGATGGGGCTCGCCAACAGGAAGGCGATATACATGCCCTTCATGCAGGCAGTGCCCAGAGTCATGACGATCGACAAAGAGAACTGCATCATGTTCACCAAGGGCAAGTGCGGGAACTGCAAGAAGGCCTGCAAGAGAGAGGCGATCGACTACGAGATGAAGGACCAGATGCTGGAGATCGAGGTCGGCGCGATAATAGTCGCAACTGGCTATGACGTCTGGGACCCCTCCTCGTCGACGGAGTACGGGTACGGCAAGTACCCGAACGTCTTCACGGCGATGGAATACGAGCGGATGATCAATGCCGCGGGCCCGACCCATGGACACATCGAGCGCAGATCAGACAAGAAGAGACCCATGAAGATGGCGTTCATCCAGTGCGTGGGCTCGAGAAACCCGCAGGTTGGACATCCGTACTGCTGTTCGGTGTGCTGCATGCACTCCACCAAGGAGTCAATGTTGGCACGCGAGCACCACGACGACATGGAGTCGACCATCTTCTACAAGGACATGCGAGCGTGCGCCAAGGGATTCTACGAGTACATCGAAAGGGCCAAGCGCGACTACGGTGTGAGATACATCAACTCAGACGCTACCGTTCAGGAGAACCCCGAAACCCATAACCCGATTGTTGTGTTCGACGTGGGCGGGAGGCAACAGTCCGAGGAGTTCGACATGGTAGTCCTCGCGACCACTCTCGTCCCGAGAAAGGAGACATTGGAGCTTGCCAAGATCCTGGGACTGAAGACCGACGAATTCGGATTCCTGGAATCAACCGACAGGATACTTGACTTCGGCAGGACCGTCGTCCCCGGCATGTACTTGGCCGGCTACTGCGCAGGACCAGCGGACATACCAGAAAGCGTCGCCCAGGGCTCGAGCGCTGCCGCAAAGGCGGTTGAGGTCATGGCACAGGCCACTGCCCAGGCGGGAGGGGCGTGATTTCAGATGGCTGAGAAGACTGAGAGCAAGCAAGGGCCGAGAATCGGCGTGTTCGTATGCCATTGTGGTTCGAACATCGGTGGATTTGTCGATGTTCCGTCGGTCGCGGAGTACGCGAAGACGCTCCCTGACGTTGTCTACGCTACTGACAATCTTTACACTTGCGCCGAGGATGGTCTGAACGACATAAGGGAAGGGATCAAGAAGCACAACCTGAACAGGGTGATAGTGGCCAGCTGCACTCCAAGAACCCACGCGCCGCTATTCCAGGCGACCTGTGAGAGCGCAGGCCTGAACAAGTATCTGTTCACATTCGTCAACATCCGCGAGCAGTGCTCTTGGGTGCACATGAAGGAGAAGGACAAGGCGACCAAGAAGGCCAGGGATCTGATCAGGATGGGCGTCGCCAGGGCGAGGCTGCTCGAGCCGCAGGAAGAGGAGAAAGTCGATGTGACCGCCGCAGCACTGGTGATAGGTGGTGGGGTATCTGGCATGACTGCCGCGTTGTCTCTGGCAGACATGGGATTTCCGGTTCATCTGATCGAGAAAGAGAACGAGCTTGGCGGCTTCGTGAGGAATCTGAACAACCTCTACGTCACAGAGAAGAGCGCAACCGAGACCATCAAGCCGCTCATCGAGGAGGTCGGGGCGCACAAGAACATCAAGCTCTACATGAACTCCACGCTCAAGGCGGTTCAGGGGTTCATCGGCAATTACGACATCGTCATAGGAACCAAGGGCGCAGAGGACACGAAGGCGAAGGTCGGAACAATCATAGTCGCAACGGGTGCCCTCGAGTTCGTTCCTGAGGGCCTGTACGGATACAACCAATACCCCAACGTCGTCACGCTGACCGAGTTCGAGATACTCTGCAAGAAGAAGACGCTCCCGAAGCTCAAGAACGTCGCATTCATTCAATGCGTCGGCTCGAGGGGCCAGGTCAAGAGCTACTGCTCAAGAATCTGCTGCAACGTCGCTGTCAAAAACGCGATGAACATAGTGGACAACTACGAGAACATGCTCGGCCTGATGGAGAAGGAGGGCACGGTCGTCGAGAAGATACCTGTCGAGCAGAAGGCCCCCGAGGAGATCCTTGAGCGCAGGCGCAGAAGGCGCGGACGCGAGAGAGGTGAGGAAGCTGGGGCTGAGGAGGTCAAGCTCGGGCCTTCTGAGAAAATAGAAATCACCGTGTTCAACAGGGACGTCATGGCCTACGGCGTCGAGCACGAGCTGACCTACAACAAGGCGAGGGAGAAGAGAATCAAGTTCGTCAGATACATCCCGGAAAACGCGCCCAAGGTCTTCATGGAAGGAAACCAGCTGACAGTGGGCTACTTCCACGAGACCCTGAAGCTCGAGAGGACGATGGCTGTCGACATGGTCATCCTGTCGACACCATTGGTCGCCCAGCCAGATGCCGGCGAGCTGTCGCAGAAGCTCAAGGTACCCCTGGGCCAGGAAGGGTTCTTCCTGGAGGCGCATGTGAAGCTGAGACCAGTTGACTTCGCGACGGACGGCATCTATGTCTGCGGGACTTGCAGAGGTCCATCCGATATCACGGAATGTGTGACGCAGGCGGCCGCAGCGGCGTCAAGGGCTGCGATACCTCTCAGCAAAGGCTACGTTCTCGCTGAGGCAATTGCCTCAGATGTGGACACAGACTCGTGTGTAGGGTGCGGAATCTGTGCAACGCTTTGCCCGTACTCGGCAATCACGGTGGAACGCGGTCCCAAAGGTATGAAGGCAAAGGTGATCAAGGCTGCATGCAAGGGCTGTGGTGCGTGCGGAGCAGGGTGTCCTGAGAAGGCCATCACAATGCTGCACTATACAGATGAACAACTCATCGTCGAAGGTTTGGCGGGGATCAAAGAGGTGGTCCTGTGAAGAACGAGAAGGACGAGGTGAACGCAATAAGGACCGCTTGGCTGTTCAAGAAACACTTCTCAACTCTGCCGCGTTGGGGGAGAGTCCAGCATGAGAGCTTGGAGATGGCAGAGACCTCGCTGCCCAATGTAGATGCTGAGACAAAGAGTCTGATACTGAGGAACCTCCTCATCGCGTTGCGCTGTCACACTTGCGAACGAAGACTGACCGACGAGTGCAATTTCATGCTCTGCGTGCGTGGGCTCATGTCAGGCACAATAGGGAGGTAGAAAGATGCCCTTCGAACCGAAACTCATAGGTTTCATGTGCAATTGGTGCAGCTATGCTGGCGCGGATCTCGCTGGAGTGAGCAGGTACCAATATCCGCCAGAAATAAGAATTGTCAAGGTCATGTGCAGCGCACGCGTTGACCCGGACATCGTCCTAGAAATGTTCATTCAGGGCGCGGACGGTGTGTTTGTTGGCGGATGTCATATTGGCGACTGCCACTACATCAAGGGCAACTATTTCGCGCAGCAGCGCATGAAGGTCGCCAGGAGACTTCTGGCAAAATGCGGCTTCGAGCCGGAGCGCTTGAGGCTCGAATGGGTGAGTGCATCAGAAGGAGAACGTTTTGCAAAGCTCATGACGGAGTTCACAAAGCAGATCTCTGAGCTCGGTCCAAGTCCAGTGAGTGGTGAACATCCTGACATCAAGAAACTCAGGCTTCTGTTCGCAGCGAAAAATGTTGTCGAAGACGTCAGGATTCGGTCTCTGCTCGGCAAATATGTCGAGTTCTCCGAGAAGGGGAATGTCTTCGGAAAGAAGATACCCGAAGAGGAACTGGATGCATTGCTCGACTCAGTAATGGATGACGAATTTGCGCGAATAGAGATATTGCTCGCCGCATCTGATAGGCCAGTTTCTGTGAAAGAACTTGCAGCAACTCTGAATCTGCCCGCAACAAAGATCTTGCAGCATATTGTGACGCTCAAGGATCGCGATTTGGTAAGGCTCTCTCGCATAGAAGGCGCAACGCCCCTCTACCGAAGCGCACAGAGCTTTGGGATAGGAGGTGCGTGAGATGACG
>Ga0315308_1002460_pt1 | contig 10497 bp, 11 predicted proteins | sample TDP3_MG_FD_203078 | JGI IMG/M metagenome (GOLD analysis project Ga0315308, IMG submission 203078) | Freshwater sediment microbial communities from Lake Towuti, South Sulawesi, Indonesia - TDP3 | ecosystem: Environmental > Aquatic > Freshwater > Lake > Sediment | place: Indonesia: South Sulawesi...
AAAGAAGCCTAAACTTCTGCCTTATCTATTTCTCTGCGGAATATTAGGAATATTACAATGCTTAAAACCGCAAGAATTATGGCGAACAAAACCATCAGCGTGGCTTCTGGACCAGCACCTACGATTATTGGGAAAGGTCCTATGAATATGAGAGCACCAAAATTTACCGCGCCCTCACCGTAAAGCACTGCAGCAACTATCAAAATTATTATGCCTACAAAAATTATGAAAAACCCTATTATGAATAATATTAAGAATTTCTGAAATGTGGTTGGCCCATCTTTTGCGAACTTTGCAGTCTCTTCGCGTATCACCATCGCCAATTCTCCTCACCTGAACACTAAGTAAAATATCACCATCACTATTACAAGTAGTATTGTTAGCAAGATCGAAAGCAGTAAAACCGTTTTAACTGATTCCTTGTCTGTTCCAAAAATTATTGGAAAAGGCCCAATTATTATGGCTCCGCCGCCCTTGGTTTTTGCTTCTCCTCTGATGCTTGAGAGGAAAAGCAAAATGATTGCAACTAGGATTATCAGCATCCCAGCGAATATCAAGGCTACGCCTAAACCGTAAAGAGCCTCTGCACCCATCGTTGCGGCAGGCTCTCCTGACACATTTAAGAGTCGCTGACAGTTTTAAATAAACTTTATAGTATCCTTTGTACTCGTCTCTAGAGGTATCAAAGCTGAAATGACGTCTGAAAAGATAATTGAACAAATCCTTTCGAGGCACCCGGAAATTTCGAGGGAAGAGATTACAGAAAGACTAGGGAAGGAAAAAAGGAGAACGGGCGGTTTTATTTCGGACGAAACTCTCTTGCGGATGATTGCAGCAGAGCTTGGTGTGGAAGTTTCAATGGAGGCTTTATTGCCTACGCTTTCCATAGGGGATTTGATTCCAAGTTTGAACGATGCCACTGTTGTTGGAAGGGTTGTCGCTGTTTTTCCTCCCACACCCTTCAAGAAGTATAAGAGCGGAAAGGTTGCAAGTCTGCTCATAGTCGATAAAAGCGGCATGTTACGAGTCGTGTTGTGGAATGATAAGACAAGCCTCGTAGAATCTGGTGAGTTGAAGGTTGGGCACATAACACGTTTTTCTCACGGATACACGAAAGAGGGCCGCAGTGGAAGAGTTGAATTACACATCGGAGATAAGGGTGAAATCCAAATCAACCCCCACGACGTAGAAGCAAAAGATTATCCCACCATCCGCAGATTCGCGACAAAAATCGGAGAGATGACCCAAGCACATAGAAACAAAAGAGTAAGTGTAATGGGCACGGTTAAAGAGCTGTTTTCGGCATCCACCTTCAAAAGGCGAGATTCAAGCTCCGGAAAAGTCATGCGATTCATACTGTCTGACGAAACAGGCGAAATACCAGTTGTGGTCTGGAACGAAAAGGTTGAGGAGTTGGAAAGAACGTTGAGGAGGGGCGTAGGGTTGCAAATAGTAAATGCGAAAGTGAAGAAAGCAATAGGAGAGGGTTTAGAAGTTCATGTGGATGCGGGAACATACGCGGAGAAACTCGCGTCTCAAGAGGGATTTTTTAAAGTAGCCGATTTGAAGGAGGGCTTAAACCGTGTTAGTGTTGAAGGAGAAGTTGTTACTAAACCCATGCTTAGAAATGTAAAGACATCTAAAGGGGAGCTTGTGAAAATCGCCGTCTTTGAGTTGAAGGATGAAACTGGCAGAACATGGGTCTCAGCATGGCGAAAACACGCAGACTCTGTTAGGGACTTGAAGGTTGGCGACAAAATCGTCATAAAAAACGCTTACGTAAAAAAGGGCTTCGGCGACCAACTTGAAATTTCAACACGGGATGCTACGTCAATAACCATGATTCACTAGGAAGTTTCTTGGTGCCGGGGGCGGGATTCGAGCCCGCGACCTCTGGGCAATCTGGCTCCCAACGTGCTCTCCAGATTATGAGTCTGGCGCCCAAACCAGGCTAGGCTACCCCGGCTATGCCGCTTTAGGCTATTCTGGTTAACAGGGCTTGATTAAAGCTTTTTAATATTAGCTTTTTCTTTAGACTTCTTTGTTTAATGATTAGGTTGCTTTTGTAAGAAGAAACTCAATTTGCCCTTTTGAGATTTTTCCCTCAATTTTTTCTCCACTACCAGTTATTAAAGTCGGGAAAATCTTCACCTTTAGTCCTCTTCTACCTATTCTATGAAGGATTCCCTCCTTCGTTACATCGATGATTTCAACCTCAAAACCATGCTTATGGGCAATCGCTTCGACCATATCAACAACTCTTTTTTGGTCGTCTGGAAGAACACTTTCAAACTCTGCCTCCGAGTAGACTTTAAAATCTGGAAGCAAGCGGTACCCACCCCTCACGCCGGCACCCAACACGAATCCCCACTTACCCACTTCTTTGGTTCCAATCGCAGTCTTAACGCCTCGAACGTACAACGTGACCTTGCACTTTTTCACAAACGCCGCCCTCATCTAACCTAATTCAAAGCGCGTGATTTATTTCTTATGCGAACCCCGAAAGGTCCTTCCTTTGCGACTAATTTTTCTACGCCGGAACGCTTTCCAAGATACACTACATTCGCCATTCTAACAAAGAGCCCTGTCTCAACAACCCCTGGAAGCCCCCTTAATTCGTGTTCAAGCTCTATGGGGTCACGTATAAGTCCGAAATTTGCATCTATGATTATGTTGCCGTTGTCCGTTATGACCGGGCCAACCTTTTTTGTTCCCTCTCTCAATATCGGGGTTCCGCCAATTTCTTTTATTTTACGCATCAGAACCGGCGCCGCAAGAGGTAGAACTTCTATGGGCACTGGATGATTGTTTTCTCCGAGAATCTTAACCTTCTTGCTTTCGTCTGCGACTATAACGAGTTTTTTTGAGGCAGAGGCAACAATCTTTTCGCGGGCGAGGGCTCCACCCATACCCTTAATTAGGTTTAATTCCCCGTCTACTTGATCTGCCCCGTCTATTGTCAAATCCAACGTTGAGTGTTCTTCCAAGGTTGTTACGGGGATTCCGTGCTTAACAGCCAAGATTAGAGCCTGATACGATGTTGGGACACCTGAGACACGCAATCCTTCACGTTTTATTCTGTTTCCTATTCCTTCAATGGCATAGGCGGCTGTGCTTCCGCTTCCTAGACCAACAACAAAACCGTCTTTGACGTGTTTAACCGCTTCGTAGGCTGCGTTCTTCTTTGCCTCTTCGATCCAATTCCCTTTGCGTTGGGGGTCTTTCAATGGCACTTCTCCGATGTTTGCCTATGGATTAACATCTTAACCCATCTATACATTTATTGATTTTGCTCATGCTCTCTGCACTTTTGCGATTTCCAATAGTGTTATTTGAAAGTAAAACTATTAAGAATTTGAGGGGGAAAGGATTGTTACAAAGAATGGCTTCTCAAGTGTTGTGTTCGCTGATATTGCTAGGTATGCTGAATTTCACGTTCAACATGCAAATCAGCAACGGACAATCTTATGGTTTAAGCGACCTTGAAAGGCAAGTTCTTTCCCTCGTCAACGGCACAAGAGCGTACAACTATGATTTAGAATTGGAGGAAATAGCTCTCCAGCACTACGCCTTTAGATCAGGAGGCTCCGCTGGAGCGGAAGAAGCTGCGTATTGGATCAAGGAGAGGTTTGAGAGTTTTGGATTAGCGGCTTGGCTTGAACCTTTTGAATTCACAAATTGGACCCTGTTAGAAAAGCCTTCTCTCATCATCGATGAGGACGGAAATCAAGGCACTACTGGCGATCAAGTTGTGATCAGCTCTTTTCAGTGCGAGCACTACAGCTGGCCAACTCCAGAAGAAGGAATTTTTGCTGACCTTGTGATTCTACCGTTGCCTCCAGCCGCAGACCACACCGAATTAGGAAAAAACCCCATAGACACGACTGCGTGGGATGCAGTAAACACAACAGGAAAAATCCTTTTAATCGGCAGAGAGGTGCGTATGACCCCTAAGTGGATGCCAACATTTGTGAATAAGTTATACGCGCAGCCTCCAGCCGCGGTTGTGTATACTTGGTGGTATGATTGGATGTCGTTTACTCCTCCCTTATATTCTTCAGCCGGCGGTAAGCCAATGAACGGGGGATACTACTGGGATTTGGAGATTCCAGTCGGCTTTGTAAAGTATGAAGATGGTTTGTGGATCAGAAATGCCGAAGGTGCAAACACGAGTGTGTCTGCCAACGTCACCATAAGATCGGTTATTGGTATGGGCACGCATTACAATGTTGTTGGAAGAATTAGTGGCTTCGAGCATCCTGAGAACCTCGTGATCATCTCGGGCCATTACGACACGGTCATGTGCAGTGGGTTCTGCGACAACGGAGCTGGCACAGCAGGGGTCGTAGAACTAGCCAAAGTTTTTGCTGAGGCAGCAAAGAGAGAGCTATATAAACCTAGTTATACGCTCCTCTTTGTAGCTTTTACAGCTGAAGAACTTTATTTGGTGGGTTCGGCAAACTATGTGAAACAGCATAAAAACGAGATGGCAAACATCACAGCCCTCATAAACTTAGACTGCATCGGGAGCGATGAATTATATGTTTCAGAAACGCCTGGGAGCACTTTAGCACAGACAATAGTTGAGGCTGCTCAAGATCTAGGCATCAGCACCACTACAGAGCCGCCGGGCGGTTCAGACCACGAATCATTTCTATATCCTTCAGATATTAACTACATGATTCTTATGAACTGGGAAGTTGATCTAAACATCTCTGACGCCACGCCAGTGGCGTCCAGCGCAATGCTCGACTCTTACCCACTCCTATACAACGACCTATGGAACAGGGGAACTCCCGGCTGGATTCACACAGCATATGACAACTCGACCTCTACGCAAACGCTTAACTGGGTTGAAGTTGACGACCTTGAAGATCAAATTAAAGTTGCTGCGCTAACCACAGTGCGTATATCTCCAACTACTGAAGGCGTTTTGTTGATAGAAGGCCCCTATTACACTTGGTATGGAGCAGAATACTGGGTCGTTTGTGACTACAAGAGACGCCCAGTGCGCCTGGTCTCGAGATATTCATAGATTAAAACCAATGAGGGTTTAGGTTTCGATCTCCATTTGTCCGAGTCTTTCCAGAACTTTCTCTACTTCTGCCCTGATTTCCTCTATTCTTTTTTCCGCCTCTGTTCTTGGGCTTGGCTTGGCTGGCGGTTTTCTTTTTCTTTTTGCCTTTTCTTCAGCGGTTGGTTTTTCTTCTGGAGCTGGGGTTGGTGGTGCCTTTGTAGTTGGTATGGTTATTTCCTTTATCGGTTTCGCCTCCACCTTTGAGCGCAGTTCTTCGATTTTTCCGCTTATTTCATCGAAGCGTTCGCTGAAGAGTTTTATTAGGTCTTCCTGCATGGCTTCAAGTTCGTGTAAAGCAACAAGGGATTCATCCGTTGAAATGGCCTCCTTCACATTCATCATTCGAGACTTATATGTTTCGGCGAGCCTCTCTCTTTCCTCCTCTGTTATTTTTCCTTCCGCGTGGGCTTCGTAAAGCCGTCTGATCGCATCGCTCAGAATTTCTCTCTCCAAATCCAATATTCTGAGCTCATCTCTTGCGCGGGTTGCCTCTTCAGAAGAAACACTTTTGACAATCTTGAATGGCAAGCCCTTCAATTCCGTCTTTAGTTTCTCTTCCTCCGCAGGCCTTTTTTCCTTCTTTCCACGTTTTTTCATGGTGTAAATAACTATTGAGCACGCGATGATTGCCCCTACCACGATTGTTGCATAGATTAGGGACTCGTCAAGGGGCAAGGGCGGTTTCCCTCTCTATCTTCATTGTTCTCTGTGCATATATAAATTATAATAATCGAATTCTTATCAACGATTCTGCACGAAGGCGACAAAGATTTCGGCTGAACGCCCTGAGCATTCGCAGCGGATTCCCGGTATTTTCTCTACTTTGACTTCTGGAAAGTGTTTTCGGGCCATTTCATAGACGTTTTCTGGCTTGAAACCCAAGTGCACGTCGCCCATTTCCGTTTTAAACTCTTCAAAGCCGTGCTCACATAGGTCGACAACGATGGCTTTACCATTTTTTTTCACGGTTTCTCTGAGGCTTTTGAAAACTTTTTCCGGCTGGGGGCTGTGGTGAAGCATTAGAGTCGAGAAGACGGCGTCAAACTTGTATGGAATTTTGAAGTGTTCCCTTGCCTCTTTCACGCTGCCCTTGATATTTTCGGCTATGCCCAAGAAAGGCGTTATGCCCGCCTTTTTCTTCTCTAATGAAAGCAGCATCGCCGGAGTCAAGTCCATGGCGTAGAAGGAAACTTTTGGGAGCCTAGCGTGGATTTTCTCTGCGATTTTGACCGTGAAAAATCCAGAGCCGGCGCCGACGTCCAGTACATTCGCGTTTGCTGGAAGCCTTGGCGGCGCAAACAAAAGTTTAGTGATGGTGTCAACTATTCGGTTTACTCCGGTCTCTCCAAAATAGTCGATGACAATTTTGTCCCTTTTTTCAGCTTCTCTGGTCGTGAAGTGTTCCACTTCTTTGGCGAGGACTTCCGGGTTAGAAGCGCCGACTTTGTTAAAAAACCGTTCAAGCTGAAGATCTTTTACGTATCTTTCTAGACTGGTTGTTATGTTAACCCTATCCTACATGTTTTTGTTAGCATAAGAGCCTCGGGCGGGATTTGAACCCGCGACCACCGCCTCTTTGTGACTTTACCAAGGCGATGCCCTAACCAACTAGGCCACCGAGGCAACTACACTTAATTTAGTGACGAGCACTTTTTTATGCTTTAAGGATTTCCCAGCGCTTTAATGGTTAAGTAAATATAAAAGAGAGGGCAATTCAACTCTGAATCTGACGGTTGCGGGGGTGTCCGAGTGGTCAAAGGAGACAGGCTTAGGACCTGTTGCCGTAGGGCTGCGTGGGTTCAAACCCCACCCCCCGCACCACCTTCTTGTAAAGCCTTTTTCACGTTCTTTTCGTGAAAATACGACGAAATGCGTATTATTATTGTCGTAGCAAACTGCCGGAAATTCCAGAATTGGAATCCGATCTTGAGGGCCTCATCTTACGTGACTGACTTCTTATTTGGACAGGTCAGAGGGAACCAAATGCTCTATTTATGCATGCGAGAGTTCGAATCTCTCTCAGGCTATTAACAACCCCTAGTCAGGACGGTGTTCAAACTCTCGGCTCAGCAGTGGTTGGGGTAAAGTTATATCCCGTTTTTCAAGTTGTTTTTGTTAGTATTTTTGGTTCTTTCCATTCTTCTCTGAGGATACTATAGAGGTAGTAGTCTCTATAGCGTCCTGTGGTGAAAAAGGCTTCACGGATTCTTCCTTCTTTCTTGAAACCTGTTCTCTCCAGAACCTTTTGTGAACCTACATTTCTGGTGTCAGTTTGTGCTTGAATGCGGTCAATGTCTTCTGAGAGGAACAGGTAGTCAACCATGAGCTTAGCAGCTTCAGAGCAGTAGCCTTTGTTTCTTTCACTTGAAATCAGAGCATAGCCAATTTCATGGAACCAACGATCAGGATGTAGGATATGATAATGGTTTATGTAACCTATCTTTGTTCCATCCTTCTTCTCTATAATAAACAACTTCAGTTCAAATTGATTTTTCCCAAGGAACCATTCTGCATCTACTCTGGACCACTGTCGTAGAACGTTATATTCACCCATGAACTCAGGATTACTAAACCATTCTGCAATTAAAGGCAAATCCTCTTTCTCCATAAGCCTCAGATTCACATTCTTGCCTTCAAGCAACTTGATTCACCCATCCAAGCAGTTACTTTTGGTTGGGCTATAACTTTTCCGCAAAACCGTGTTTTTGGTTGGTTGAGGTAAAGTTTTATTCCAAACCTGCGCCTCATTTTTGTGATGGTGAACCAGAGCTGCCATGAACCCAGTTTTGGAACGCACGAAATCGGATTTGAGTTTGATAATAATCCCCCGCACCAGAATTCGTGGTCAGCGTTTAAATTCTCGGCTTGAATACAGTATACCTACAAGTTTTGGGAAGCTTCTTGAATGGTGACTAAAAGCGCGTTTACATTTTTTCGAATTTTATAACGAATTGTTAACTGACCGCCCTTGCGCAATGATGGAATTTTCTCAACGATTTTTGCCGCTAGAAGCACTCTTAAATGCTTTTCAATAGTTGATCTATGACGCTTTAACTCTCTCGCCATCTGACCAGGATTAGAAGCTCCTTTTTGTATACACTCCAAAATTTGTAATCTTGATTTAGAAGCCAATGCCCTCAAAATCTTTTCGGTTTTCTCATGACTGCTAATACTAAATGCCTCCCACAACTAAGATAGTACTTGCCATTTAGCAAATAAGTTTGCCTATTAGCAGAGAAAATTTACAGAATACCTAAAAATTTGCTATAGGCATTGGAAAGGATTATTTTGGACCAAGGATCATTGGGATGGTAAAGACGTGACGTCTCATGTTTCATCCCAGAGTTAAAGGCACATATTATGAAATGGGCTATAAATACGGAAGTATCTTGCACAAGCATGGGTTCAGAGTCTCAGAACAATCAACTGAAAAGCTCGATTTTGGAAGAGAAAGTGAAAAAGAGGTTAAACGAGTTTTTCCAGAAATTTTGGAGGAAATACAGGGATTCGCTGACGCATGTCACGCTTCATATGAACATTTGTCGGCCTTCCTTTTGGGCATAGGCGCCTTCAAGGCAGAACCCATGTGCAGCGTATTTGCAACCTTTAACGGCAATGATATTGTATTTGGTCGCAACTACGACTTTTATTATAGCTTCAAGAAGTATGCTGAAAGCTACCTGACGATACCAGAAGACGGCTACGCCAGTCTGGGGCACACAGACATTTTCATCGGTAGAGAAGACGGAGTGAACGAAAAAGGCCTAGCGATAGGCATGACTGGAGTGGAGGGCAAGACAATCAAGCCCGGAATCAGCTTTTGCCTAGCTCTAAGATATGTACTTGATAAGTGTGCCAATGTTGAAGAAAGCATAAAAAATCTTTCAAAAGTGCACCTTTCAAACGCAAGCAACTTTTTGCTCGCTGACAAGGAAGGTAACATGGCGGTCGTTGAAGCCTCTCCTGAAAGGGTGAAGGCTCGCAGACCTGAAAACGGCGTCAACTTCATGGTATGCACTAATCACTTTATTCATCCTGAAATGCAGGAGATGGAAAACCTGCACGAAAGAGACGGGTGTAACTGGGATACTTTGCCAAGATGCAAAACAATCTCTGAAGCAATCAAGCGAGAGAATGGCAAAATTAACTTGGATAGTGCACAGAAAATCCTTTCAAACCACAGCGGATACGTTTGTTCTCACCAGCAGAAGATCAAACTCGGCACGATTTGGTCCATCATCGCAACATTAAAGCAACTTCAGATATTTAGGGCGGAAGGACACCCGTGCAAAGCAAAATTCAGGCAAGACCTGCGACTTAACAAAACACTTCAAGAAAGGCAATAGCTTCTGAACACTTCGATATTCTCCATTCTGCAAACTCAGCGCACATGTAAATTTTCGGCTGTTCTGGCGAAAACGTCGTGACATATGGCGTTACACGTGTCACTGCACAAAGGAGCTGCAAATCAATAGTGCGCGTGCGCACCCTTTGACCTTGTTATTTTAGTTATTGAATTTCCTCTGCGACTTCTTGGTCTCTATCGTGTACCATCTCTGCTGCCAGTTGAAGCCCCAGCATCCGTATAAGCCGTCAACAAAACTTCTCCGTATCAAATTGGCGAATCTGCATGGGGGACCGTTGCAAAACTCGTTGTGACACCATAACCCACGCACGTAGAGGCATGCTTTTCCTTGGGAGTCTGAGAATGCATAGTCCCTTAATTTGATGCGACTTACAGGAACGTATTCCTCAAATTTCGTTTCGCCATCGATATTGGGTTCATGAAAGGGAGGACTCTTATAGGGGTTTAGGGCGTCAAGCTTCTGAATCAGTTTTCCAATCGCTCGACGAACTTCTTTCTCGCTTTTGGCACCAACGCAAACCAGTCTTCCAGTGGAAAATATGAGGAACACCACTTTTGGGTCGTCCATTCGATAGATGAGGGCAGGGAACTGATCGGGTTCGTACATTGTACTTTGCAGCTTGGACACCGATTCGAGGTCAACGCTTCGCCCAAAGTTTGCTGAAGCAACGATGTTGTCTACCTTTACCCTTGACCTTTTAGGAGTGATTATGCCTCCCTTGCTTAGTTCTCCAACCACAGTCTCAACAGCCCTTCTCGCCTCGTTTTCTGATCTTCCACCAGTGCAAATCATCTTACCAGAACTAAAGATTAAGGTGGCGGTCTTCGGCTTCTTCAGTCTAAAGACGAGTCCCGGAAACCGTTCAGAGGGAAATTTGGCGGTTGAAAAACTCTTGACAACAGCATCCAAGTTTACCCTCTGCCCTAGCGTTGCAGAAGCAACCACGTTTACAACCTTGACTGCTGCTTCGACTTTCTCTGTTTTAAACACTTGTCCTCAGAACCATGCAATTAATCATTTATATACAAAACACGAGTGGTAGGTGCATTTTAA
>Ga0315308_1002462_pt1 | contig 10495 bp, 5 predicted proteins | sample TDP3_MG_FD_203078 | JGI IMG/M metagenome (GOLD analysis project Ga0315308, IMG submission 203078) | Freshwater sediment microbial communities from Lake Towuti, South Sulawesi, Indonesia - TDP3 | ecosystem: Environmental > Aquatic > Freshwater > Lake > Sediment | place: Indonesia: South Sulawesi...
AATCGCAACAACTTTTTCATTATTTACTCCGTTCCGAAGAATGAAGCCCAGGGTTTGTTCAACCTCGCTAGAAGGGAGTTGATTCACGTTCCATGGATGAATTCCTAAAGCCGCATAAACCAAGCCAACGTGTTCTTCAGCCAACTTGAGGCTCAGTCTGCTTGTTTCGAGGTTCATGCTGTTTGAAACTATGGCGACAACGCATGTTTGCTTGGCGTTTTGAATTATCTCAGTGATTTTGCCATAGTATTCTGGGTCTGAGAGGTGAATGTGAGCGTCCACGAACCTCATGGCGATGTCGCCCTATCCAAACAAAACTGAATCACCGATTAATAAAGCCTATAGAATGAGAATAAAACGTGTCATTAACCATGAAACTAGATGTGAGTCCTAAAATGGACAATCCTCACACTAGAAAACTAAGATTTTCACCAGGTGTAAACCTACGCCCGTCCACAATGGTGATTTCCGTCTATTTTCAGTGATTTGGCAATCCAAGAGTATTAACGAGGTCATAGACTAGGCTGGTAGAAAATAAGCGCTGGTCTTTTCTAGGCTCCGTGATAGAGAGTGAAGAGCTTGAGTTCTGTTGAGATTATTTTCTTTTTCTCAGAAGCAATGCTATTGTAGCTGCTGTTGCTATTGTTGCTACCGCCGCGCCTACAATCCACATGGGGAAGGCTTCGGCTGGTGGCGGTGGAGGAGGCTCTTCAGCTGAGCGCACTGTTACAGTTATTGAGTCAGTAGCGGAGTTGCCTGCCGCGTCCTTGACCGTTAAGGTTACTATGTAGGTACCTGGATTGGCATAAGTGTGGGTTGTTATTTTGCCTGTTTTTGTTTCGTCTCCGAAGTTCCATTCATAGCTGACCACGCCCACGTTGTCGCTTGTTGCCCCTGCGTCAAAAGTCACAATTGCGCCAACGTTCACTGTTTGGTCAGAACCGGCGTTCGCTGCGGGCTTAGTGATGTCCAAAACGGTGATGACAACCGCGTCGGTAACCCAGTTCCCAGCGGTATCAGTGACGTTTAAAGTGACTGTGTAGACTCCAGGCGTGTTGAAGGTATACGTTGGTTTTGGTCCTGTTAATGTTTTGGTTGTGACGTCTGTGAACGTCCAAGTGTAGGCTGTTATGCCAACGTTGTCCGAAGAGGCGGAACCGTCTAGATTTATTTGTGTGTCTTCATTGACGGTTCGGTCTGAGCCCGCGTTGGCTACTGGCTTCGTGACGTCGAGAACAGTGATGATGACGGTGTCTATTGCGCAGTTTCCTGCTGGGTCGGTTACTGTTAACGTGATTGTGTAAGTTCCTGGAGTTGCGAAGGTGTATGTTGGGTTCACGCCGCTCAAGGTTTGTGAAGTTGTATCGGTGAAAGCCCACGTGTAGGTTGCGATGCCGTTTTTGTCTTGTGAGGCTGAGCCGTCGAACATCAACTGTGTGTCTTCGTTGACAGTTTGGTCGACGCCGGCGTTGGCTGCGGGTTTCGTTGTGTCCAGAATGATTGAGTCGCTGTAGGATGAAATTAGACCTGCATTGTCTTTGAATTGAACGGTGACGCTCTGTATGCCGTCTTCTGTTAGTAGAGTCCAAGTTTTGTAAGTGGCATAAGCCTCCCAATCAGACCACGTTACGTTGTTATTAGAGAAGCGCATTTGGCTGACACCTGAAGTGGGACAATTGCCAAATAACGTTAGAGTTACCAATGTTAAGTTTGTGTAGGTTCGGCCTCCGTCAATGGTGACAAATCCTACGGGCGGAGTGGTATCTAAAATAATCGTATCTGAATACGTGGAGATTAGCCCGACATGGTCTCTGAATTGTACGTAGGCGGTCTTTACGCCATCTCCGTCCGGTAGCTTCCAGGGTTTTGAAGAGGCGTAGGTTTGCCATTCTGTGTATGTTAAGCTGTCATTGGAGAAGCGCATTTCAGCTACGCCAGATGCTGCGTCTGTTGCAGAGAGGGTTAATGTTACCGTGGTTGTTGTGGTGTAGGTTGCCTTGTCATTAATTGCTATGGAGCCTATGGGTGGGGCAGTGTCTAAGATTATGGTGTCAGAATACGGGGTTGAAATCAGTCCTGCTTTGTCTTTGATTTGGTAATAGACTGGTGTTGTTCCGTCTCCAAGCAATAGTGTCCATGTCTTTGTTGGTGAGGGGGTCTCCCATGGTTCGGTATCCCATATGCCATCGTTGCTATACCTAACTTGATGGACGCCTGAAGTATCGTCGGTTGCGGTTAGAGTTAGCGTCACTAAGGTTGAAGTTGTGTAAGTAGCGTTGTTGTTAATTGTAATAGAGCCTGTAGGAGCTGTCTTGTCTAATTTGATAGCTGTTAAAATATGATGGCTTTCTTTGTTACCTGCTTTGTCTACGCTCCAGTATTCCAACTTGTTGTCGGCACTTTCTGTGGTTATAAGTGGCTGTCCATCAGCACTGACCGTTTTGGTTGGTTCGTCGTTGATTTTGTAATAGGTTTCTGCCACACCAAAGAGGTTGTCGTTAGCTGTGAGATGTACTGTAAAGTCTTGAGTATGCCATTCGCCGTCATAATCGTCAATGGTAGTTGGTGCATGCGCGCAAAATCCCCTAATTGTGGTCTGAGAAATAACGTTACCCACAGAGTCTGTTGCGTTTGCCCTAAGCGAGACATAAGTGTCGCTGCTTAAAACACCCAACGAAAATTGGTGAGTATCATCAAAAGTTGCTACCTTCATAGCTTTGTCCCAAGTTGCTCCGCCGTTAAGGGAGTATTCCAGTCCGACCGAAGGGACTGGACTTTCGTCTAAAACGGTTACGTTGACCAGCACCTCGCTTGGCGAAATGGTGCCAAATAAGCAAGAGCCTATTGGTCTCATCGTAACTTGTGGAGGTCGGTAGTCTTGCATCGCGTTTGCTTCAAACCTTAATTCTGTGCGTGTACTCGTCGACAGGTTCAGACCGCAGCTGCCTTCAATGATAGCAGTGAACTCTGGTGTGCCTTCGAAAGAAAGTGATTCGTAGAAGTGATCCCAGATTTCTTTTTTGAGCACCGTCGTGCTATCCTGAACCAAAGTGAGATTCCCAGACACATTACGAGTATAATCTGCAAACCTGTTTCCAAAGTTGTCCATAGATATGCTGCCTGAAATTTCCAAATATCCTGCTACCAAGTAGACATAGGCACCTGAAGTAAATGGATGCTCGCCTACCGCAAGGTATGTCTCAGTTGCGGGTGGATAAGATCGTGAAAACGTCGAGAAAACCCAGGTAGGTAGGTAGGTTTGTGGTTGCCATTTGGAATACTTTTCCCAGTACCATGCTGGATTGGGTGATAGCCATTCGACTCTGCGTTGCGGTACACTCATTCGCCATATATAAGTTGCACTGCTCATTGCGATTGGATCATGTACGTGCTGTTCTCGCTCAGCAACATCTGGCATCATTGCAACTTTGTAATCAGTTGTTCTCTGCACCAAAATGTCATAATCTGCAACAAATGTTGTGCTTGAAGCCACATCTTCAAGGCTAAAAAGTAGCTTATGCCACTCAGGCGAATTTATTGTCCAAGGATCAGATGCATTGTAGTATGCTTCTGGATAGTAGCCATAAGTGAACGCTGTATTGAAGGATGTTGGACTTACATACGCTAACGCTGATTTCGGATACCACCATAGCCCCACCAACCCGACCATCCGTGTCGGACCAAGCATTTTTTCATAGATCAAGTTTGCGGCCTTTTCCGCAATTTTCTGACCGAGCTTGTTCGTATTGAAATCGATTGACACGGTATTCCTTTCATCCAAATGAATGAGCGTGTTAGTGGTAATAGACGTGTTCTCTACTATGGTAAAAATCGTTGAGTCCACATCATAATCTTGTCCTGCGCTAATTGTGTGGTAAGTTCCATCTGTGACATAGAAGGTGGCAATTCCATGCTCATCAGACAAACCGTAGCTCCAATCTGGAAATCCCGGATTCCCAATAATGCCGACAAAATCATCTACTGCAGGTGCCCCCGTTCTGTCCACTTTCGTTACAGTCACTTTGTTCAATCTTGAGAACCCAAATATGACGCTAACAGTCTGACCTGTATCAATGTTCGCAATAACTTTCCCACTGCATATCGATCTTGGAACAGCGGTATTGATGGTCAAAAGAATAGAAGCACTCGAGCTCGCAGCAATAGTGAGGGAGGTTGTGTTAAGTGATGCACAATCCACTGGAGCCCCTGTGTAAATATCATGAACACCAACACTAAAAGTCACAACCCGATTAGAGGTCTCATTCAGATTGTAGAATGTAAGGGTGGCATTATCCAAGACGTTTTCAGAATAAAAACCAAAGCTTACAGTAGCTGGATCAACCAAGACTTGCGTATATGCCGCCAATGGCGCACTAATCCTTCCTCCACCCTGCGAATACACATCATAGCCCAAGTCAACCGCAGTTGAAATCAAAGCATCTTTCACATACCGAGGAGCTGACCAGCCAGAAGGCACGCCTTTCTGCAGAATCAAAGCGGCAGTGCCTGCCACATGCGGTGTCGCCATGGATGTGCCGTCCCATGCCTGATAGTACGTACCAAAATTCTTGTATGGCACCGAAGAGCTGATATTAACACCAGGCGCCAGCACATCTGGCTTTACTCGAAAGTCAATCGTGGGGCCTTTGCTGCTAAAGTATGCTAGGTTGTCGTATTTGTCGCTCGCACCTACTGTGATGACTTTGCTTGCTACACCCGGGCAACTAATTCGGAAATAGTCTTTATCATTTCCAGCGGCAGCTACTACTACAACTCCGGCGTCAGCCGCTGCGTTAACGGCTAAGGACACAGGATCTGTTCCATCTGTAGGATTTCCACCCAGGCTCATGCTGATGATGTCAGCCTCATCACCCGTATTTGCTATTCCGTCGGGTCCATATCCAGCATACTCAATACCGGAAATCAGCCAAGACCACTGACCCGTGCCTTCCCGATTCAAAACTTTAACATTCCACAACCACGCTCCTGGAGCTACTCCCTTATTTGTTCCCCCGGATGCGGCGCCAGTGCCAGCGGCGATGCCCGCACAATGAGTTCCATGCCCAAAAAGGTCTTCTGTTGTGAGGTCGTCTGTGAAATCTATTTTTTTAATTACTTTAGGATCTACAGTACTCTGATCATCATCTAAATCATCTAAATCTGGATGCGTATCGTCTATACCAGTGTCAAGTATGGCGATTTTTATTCCGTTTCCGTCATACCCAGCGTCCCATAATTTGGGGGCACCGATCAACGGAACACTTTCACTCAGGCTCACGTGCACTCTTCTATCGAGCCATATCTTCTCTATATCCGCTTGCTTTAACAATGTTTGAACTGAATCTCGGATTGTATCCTGTGAAAGCTGTACTGCGAACGCAGACAATCTTGGAAATGAATCTCTTACTGCACCCTTGAAACTCCGTATGGACCTTTCGATTGACTGTCTGATTTGACTGCTTGCGCCAACTGTTCTAACTATTACAGGCAGGTTTGTCATGTTCTGGTATCCTTCACCTACTAGATAATCTATGTTAAACAGCTCGATGTCCAACTTTTCAAGGTTAACATCGCTCGGAATCACGTAGGTTCCCTTAGGGGTCTCAAACGTCTGAAAACTCTGTCCCAACTTTGTTGGGTCGGCTGGGATGATGCTAATGCTTTTTTGTCCTTCAGATAAGTGAGTCCAGGTAACGATGTCACCTGTAACAAGGGTGACCTGATAGACTGTACCAGAAAGCGGCTTTGTTGTGACAGGTACCGATTCAGCGCTGAGCCCAATACGCAAAGTCTCTGGCTGATTCGCTACATTTGCCACACCGTAAAAAACTGAGAAGAATATAACAGCGAGGATGACACATTTTGGTATCGGCATATGCATCATTTCTTACCTCAAAAATCGGTGTGACATCATATCCTTTGGTTGTTCTTCTTCAAATAATGCTATACCCACACACACAAATAACTATTATTCCTTACGAAAGATTATCCCATTCGTTTCATTCAATAAACAACAAGGTTTCCAGAAAAGGCTGAATTCAGCAAGGAAGGAACACTGCATAAGGTTGGTTATGTTCGAAGAGAATGGAATGATGCGCATATCTATAGCATCCTACGGAAAGAATGGAAAGAGCCAAAAATACTCACAGAAATCTCAAGATGATACCGATAATATTAACGTTCAAATCCCGCCCCGTCCACAAACCTCCTTTCTTATAAGATATGGACGAGGCAATTATCGAAGAATTTAAACGGAGTTGTAAACCTACTGCTGAGAAGAAAAACCGTGTGAAGAAGAATGAGGTGAACCGTAAGGCCTTCTTCTACTATCCACAGCTTTCTTCCAGAATTGCTTCTACCATACGGGTCATGGAAACCGAACTCTCCATGAACAGCGAGCGCTCGTTCTCAGCAAACACTTCTTCGAGCACGCTCAAACCCTTCACGCTTAAACTCACTAGTTTCCTTCTACAAGAGGAAACCTTGAACTCCACGGAAGAACTATACAGTCAAAAAGAAGAAGGCGCTAGGCAAGTTGACAGTCTTCTTCTAAAATTAACCACACGCACAAAAACATCGAAGGTCACTTTCAACAACCTAGAAAGTGCGCCAAACGCAAGTCAAACCCAACCCGAAACACAAACCGTCACAAGAACGCACCCCACATCACAAACAGATCCGAGCCTCACCCAACCCAAAAATTTTTCACACACCCATACTAACACCCCTCTCTCACAAACGTTAAATACTGCTTGAAATGAAAAAAGACGCTTGCGAAGTGGTTAAAATGGCAGGTCCAGAATTAGCCGTAGCCCCAATGCACAGAATATGCAAAAAAGCAGGAGCAGACAGAGTGAGCGAAACCGCAGCAAAAGCCTTGGCCAAAGTACTGGACGAAATAGGCGTCAAAATCGCCAGGGAAGCCATGGACTACGCCATGCACGCGGGAAGAAAAACCATAAAGTCTGAAGACATAGAAATCGCATCCAGAAAAGTCATGGGCAAATAACAGTTTCTTCCCTCCCTTTTCACTTTTCACAAGCCACACAGTTCAGTCATCGCAATTGTAAACCATACCAAGCACTTTTTCAGAACCACAGACTGAACAAGATAATCTATTTAAGACGCCAAATCCGGGTTCTGAGGTAGTTAGGGGTATATAAAACCCGAAACATCCTCTTTCTACATCTCTTTCAAGTGTTCGAATCCGAATCAGACTCTGAAGCGAATTCTGAACACAGCATAAATCAGATATAACTTTTTTTGTTTCAGTCCATTCTTGTCGGACTTAAGATGAATCCTCAAAGGAGGTGAAAAACATGAATTGGAAAGCAGTCCTTCTAGTATTTGCAGTGTTCTTTGCCTCTGGAGTCACCGCGTTTGCAATAAGCCTTAACACGCCAAAGCTAAGTCGGCTAGGCACATCAGAAAGAATGGCCTCGGACACAAGCATCGACTGGGGAGACGCTGTGGGTGGCGGAGGAGGACCTCATTGAAATCGGAGTTAACAACAAATAGTTCATATAGCAGATAAAAAAGAATAACTAAGATGGACGGCTGACATGATGAAGTTTGACTTCCTAGACCTAAGAATGATGGAAGGAATCGGGGCTTACGGACCGAGAAACATCACAGCTCTCGCAAAAAGACTTAATGTACCCCCTGAAACTTTGCGAAAGAGGCTACAACGCAGGCGCTCCAAAATTTTTTTATACACAAATATCTACCACACGAACCTTGGACTAAAAAAAGCAGTTGTTCATGCTCAATCAACACCTGGACAGGAACAATTGCTCTTCGACTCCATGAAAATGAACGACTTCTGGATATACGTAGACCAATGCTACGGCATAAACGAAGGCTGTATCGCATTCTACACAATTCCCAAAGACCATGCTGCTGATTTTGAGCACTTCGTCTATGAACTTGAAAAATTAGGGGTGGCAAACCATGCAAAGATTTTCTGGTCCACATGTTTTCAGGCTGTGCACGCCAGATGTAAATGGTTCAACCTAAAAGACGAACAATGGATTTTCAACTGGGACGAATGGGTTCGAGAAATCCCGACTCAAACAACTCAACTACCGTACACACTGGTGGACCCTAAAGACTTTCCGATACTGGCAGACGAGACGGATATATTCATTTTAAAAGAGTTAGAGAAAGACCCGATTGTAAGCCTAGTGGATTTAGCAGCCATGATTGGCATTTCACAGCAACTCGCAGAGTATCATTATAAGAAGCATGTTGTCGCACGCGGGCTCCTGGAAAGCTTTGAAGTTTTAGATTTTCGTTTTGACATGAAGTCTTCCGACATGTTCTACTTCTTTTTGACATTTGAAAGCTTAGAAAAGCTTGCTAGATTTGCATCTTCGTTATTAGACAAACCGTTCGTGCTGGGGTTGGGTAAGATTCTTGCGGAAAATGCTCTTATCGCACATCTTTACCTGCCTAAGTTAGAATTCAGGAACTTTGTCGATATTTTATCAAAACTGACTAGTCTAGGATATCTGCAGAGTTACAGTTATGTGATACAAGACATGAGCAAAGCTCAACGTCAAACAATCTCGTACGAGTATTTCAAAGATGGTCTGTGGGTTTACGACCATGACAAGCACATCAAAAATCTTAACGCGTTAGCGGAGCAGTTTCGCACTTCAAAATAAGCCTCGTTGAAATGTGAACGCGTTAAATCAGCTTCGTGTTTTATTGAACGGTGAAATACCGAGTGAATCCAGTATTCTTTCTGGGTAGAGTAATAGTCCGGCACAAGTCGACATACCAAACGACTTCCATTTTGAAGGCTCTTTAATCATCGGTGGGTTGTGCGGTGGTAGCAATATCCTTCGCAAGCGAAATGAGCCAACCCTGTAGATTAGTCAAAAATGGAGAGAGTTAAGTTTATATTTCTGTGGAAAATGCAGTAGATAGGTTTGAAAAATCAATTTAGTCTGGAGGAATTTGAGAAATGGCTTATTTAACAACTCAGGCAGGACAACCAGTTCTAATCTTGAAAGAGGGAACCGCGCGCCGGAGGGGCAGAGAGGCTCAGAGAAACAACATCATGGCTGCGCGCATAATTTCTGAAGTATTGCGGACGACACTTGGTCCTCGCGGTATGGACAAGATGCTTATCGACAGCCTAGGCGACATCACCATCACTAACGACGGCGCCGCCATCCTTGACGAGGTAGAAGTTGAACACCCAGCGGCTAAAATGATGGTTGAGGTAGCTAAAACCCAAGACGACATGGTGGGCGATGGAACCACAACTGCCGTGGTTTTGGCAGGCGAACTCTTACGCAGGGCGGAGGAACTGCTCGACCAAAACATTCATCCAACAGTGATTGTGAGTGGCTTCCGAAAGGCAGCTCAGATGGCGGTGGAAACCTTGGACAAACTAGGAACCCCGGTGGACATCAATGACAGACAGACGTTGAAGAAGGTTGCAGTGACTTCCATGGCCAGCAAGGCCGTTGGAGCGGCAAAGGAGCATCTGGCAGAAATCGCTATCGACGCGGTGAAGCAGATTGCTGAACAACGCGGAGATAAGTGGGTAGCCGACATTGACCAGATTCAAATTATAAAGAAGGAGGGCAAGAGTCTCTTCGACACGCAGTTGGTGAAGGGCATCATCGTTGACAAAGAAGTTGTTCATGCCGGAATGCCCAAGCGCATTGAAAACGCCAAAGTCGCTCTTTTAGATGTGGCACTTGAGGTTGAGAAAACCGAGTTCAGCGCTGAGATAAGGATACGTGACCCCACGCAGATTAAGGCATTTCTCGACCAAGAAACCCGCATGTTGAAGGAGATGGTGGACAAAGTTAAAGCGTCTGGCGTTGATGTCGTGTTCTGCCAGAAGGGCATCGACGACATGGCTCAGCATTTTTTGGCCAAAGAAGGCATACTAGCAGCGCGACGAGCGAAGCAGTCTGATATGGAGAAACTTTCAAGGGCCACCGGCGCCAGAATAATCAGCAACCTAGACGATCTGAAGGCTCAAGACTTGGGCAAGGCGGGTTTGGTTGAAGAGCGCAAGGTAGGCGAAGACAAAATGGTTTTTGTTGAAAACTGCAAGCATCCAAGGTCGGTTGCCATTCTGATTCGCGCTGGGCTTGAACGCATGGTCGACGAAGCTGAAAGGGCTATGAACGACGCCTTGTCTGTGGTTTCAGACGTGATCGAGTACAACAAGATTGTGCCTGGTGGAGGCGCTGTCGAATCTGAGATTGCTCGAAAATTGCGCGACTACGCTACGGAGGTTGGGGGACGAGAGCAGCTTGCAATTGAAGCGTTTGCTGAATCCTTGGAGATCGTGCCCAAGACATTGGCTGAAAACGCCGGTCTCGAACCCATCGACATCTTGGTTGGGTTAAGATCTGCGCACGAGAAGGCGCGCGGGGATGCTAAGGGCGTCAATGTTTTCACTGGCAAGATCACAGACATGTGCGGTGAGGGCGTGATAGAACCCTCGAGGGTTAAGGAACAAGCCGTT
>Ga0315308_1002464_pt1 | contig 10491 bp, 6 predicted proteins | sample TDP3_MG_FD_203078 | JGI IMG/M metagenome (GOLD analysis project Ga0315308, IMG submission 203078) | Freshwater sediment microbial communities from Lake Towuti, South Sulawesi, Indonesia - TDP3 | ecosystem: Environmental > Aquatic > Freshwater > Lake > Sediment | place: Indonesia: South Sulawesi...
GTGACTTGTATTTGCCGTCTTCGTCCAAGTACAGTATTCTCGGTTTTAGAGGGAACACGCCTTGAACCTTTGGCTTGAGAACAAGTCGCACTTCTTCTGTCTTTAGAGGGTCAAGGCGCTTTCCCTTGAAGTTCAGATAACTATCTTCCACCCGGTAGACTTCCGGCTTTTCTATTAACTCAAAATCTTGGGGAATAATTTCCGCGACCTTAATCAACAGGGCAGGGCCTTTTCCGGCGTTGACAAGTTCTATCTCTAGGTTGAGGTTTTCGCCGATTTTCAGTTCTTTTTGGCGGGTTATGATGTTTGCTTGTATGTCGGCGTGTTCGAATCTTTCTGAGCCTACTGCTTCTTCACGAGTTGGTGTAGGTGTCGTGAAGGCTGTTGTTGTAGAGATAATTGATGGTGCATGTAACACTTCAGTTATGGATATGGCTAATTCTCGTTCCTCTTTTACCTTTTCCAGCAATCCTAGCACTTGTTGCCTTTTTTCTGGATGTTCTGCTTTCATGAAGGAGCCTGCTGATGTTTGCAGGATCTTCTCGGCTATTGCGTATAGTTTGGCTTTTTTCTCAGGGTCCTTTTCTTCTTTGGCATCGTCCATGTGTACGTAGGCGTCAAAGAGCAATTCCGTAGCCTTTGCATATTCTGAAGCACTTTGGAAACCAGCTTTCATGTAGTAGCTGGCAGCGCTTTCTAGACATTTCGTCGCAGCAACATGCATAGTTCTATCCCTTGTATCAACGAATTTTGTTCCAGCCTCAAGTGCCTTGCAGAAGCGACTGTGCCCTAACGCTAGCATTTTTGTTTTCTCGTTTGGACTAAGGTCTTTGGCTTCTTCAAAGAGCTGGGAGGCCTCAGCGTATAGTGCCGGTGATGCTTCTACTTCGGCCCGCGTCATTCTTGCCCAAGCTCGAGAGAGAGTTGTGATATGGTCGAACTCCTTCCGATCTCGTTCGGACTCCACAGCTTGCGTTATTCTCCCAAAGGTTTCGGCTGCAGAATTGTATTTTTCTGAGCTGGAGTAGTGATCGCCTTTCTTGTCGAGGATCTTTGCCTCTTCAACAGCGATTCTTGCCATGCAGTACATGCGCCTCAGGTCTGTTGTCTTAAGCATGGTCGTTGCCATCTGTTTTTCTTCAGAGTCTTCAATCTTGATGAGTTTGTTTTGGAGTGATTTTCCGGTTTCTTCAAAGAGTGTAGCGGCACGTTCGAAGGCTTGGAGAGCTTCTTCGCCATTTTCTTTCCTGCTCAACTCTTCTGCGTGTTCCAATTGTGCCCAAGCGGCATAGTTCGGAGCCAAGTAGCTCCATTGTTTTAGCGACTTGTGTAGTTTGGCGGCTTTCTCGAAGTGTTCCTCTGCGAGACCATATTCTTGCTTCTCGTGATGGTATCTTGCTTTTTCAATTTCATTCCATGCTTGCATGTAAAGTGCATGGTCAATGTAGAAGTCTTTGAGCTGAGGGATTTTTTCAGAAGCAGATTTATAATTGTTCGCAGCGATGTCAAAGTTCTGAGAAGCAGTCAAGTGCTCGCCTAATGTGTCATAGACTTGTGCTCTTTTCCAATGGCTCTCAGCTATACGAGTTACTAGATTGAGCTTCTGATAAGATTCGATGGCGTCTTCATAAGCACTTGCGGCTTTTCTCAAAAGCTCTTTGTTGCTAGTCAACTTGTAGAGGGGAATAAGTAGGCTTCCATATGCATACTGCTGGGCTCCTATGGTAGCAAACAGAGATGTGGCTGAACCTTTTCTTACAAAGAATGTCAGTTCTTTGATGAGAAGTTCTATTGCGTTTTCTTTGTTAGTGACGGCTTCTTGAAGCAGGGTCTTCTTGGTTTCTGGTTCTTTAGCCAAGTTGGCAAGTTCAGATTTTATGCTACTCAGCCTATCACGCGAGATACCGCGGTTCCAGTAGAGGAAAGGTTCAAGCTGCTCAGTGATTTTGATGCTTTCATTGCAGTAAAAAAGGGCTTCTTCCAGAAGTCTCTTTTTCTCCTCCAAATTTATTTCAAACTTGGCTCGTTGTAAACGAAGACCAGCCCGACCATTATGCAGATACATTAAAATTTCTGGGTAGCCCGATTCCTCACCTCGTTTCACTACGCTTTGGACAGCCTGTAAAGCTTTTTCAAACAGATCGTGTCTTTTCTTCAAATCAGTCTCCAAGCTGGATAACCACATCCAATATTCAACGTCAATCCCTCCAAGCCAAGCAAAATCACCTCGCGGGCTCACAAAAGATATCTTGGAGAACTGGCGCTTAGCTTCCTCAGCGTACTGTAAAACTCTTTCACTCAGACTAACCTTCTCATCTGGATCATCAGTTGCCTCAATCTTCCAAGCAGTGTGGTATGTCAGCCAATCCAATGCACAGCCTACGATGAACTTGTCTTTCATCTTCTTGCCATACTCTAGCGCTTTCTCATAGTTCGCAAACGCCTCGTCAGTGCCTTCCACGCCAAAGAAAGGTTGACCTCCAAACACTGGATACACAAACTCGGTCATGGCTACCTCTTCGGAAAGCTCTTTGGCTTTCGCCCAGTAGTCGAGACCCTTTTCACGATATTTCTCCCTCTCATCCACATCTTGAAAATAGTACCCGAATACCCCTAGACAAACAACAGTTTTCGTGTAGACTCTTGCAAGCTCGGAAGGGTCATCACAATTAGAAAGGAACTTAATTGCCGTCTCGCCGGATTCCACCGCTTCTCGCATTACCTTCTCACGAGACTTGAAATCCGGTTCAAAAGTGAATATGAAAATGGCGCTGCCTGAAAGTTGACTCCATGTTTTGCCGTATTCGCACAGTTTTCCTGACTCCTCAAAAGCTTTCAGACTCTCCTTCGTAAAGCTCCAACACTCATCAAGCAACCTCTTCTTCTCAGGCACATCCGAAGCAAGCCAATATCCCACGTAAGCAGTCATAGCATCGCAACGCAACATCCTCTCCTTCTTTGCCGTTTCACTCAAGCGTTCATAGAATCCCTTAGCCCTCTCATGATTTACAATAACCTGACGCATCCTTTCCTTAAACTCTTCTTGGCTGTCAGCCTGCATTGCTAATCGATAAAAAACGTAACCAAACCGCTCTAAAGTATCGCCCATCCTTAAAAAATCCTGTTGGGGCACCAAGCCTAATGCTTTCTTATAGAACTCGGTTGCTCCCAACCAATCGTATTCAATCTCCCGTTCTCTCGCCTGACTCAGAACTGATTCGACACTCGCTGACTCCAACACTCCACAACCCACCGAAAGGTTATCAAAACTGTTTGAAAAGGTTTTTGATAATTCCTTCAAAGAAATCAAACATTGAAAAACGTCGCTCTTAACTATTCATTCCCCTCTTGTGGCTTCACTAGCGAAGAATCTCAAGCAAAGCATCTACAATATTGTATGCAGAAGCACTAATTTCAGACGTCAATCCTTCACCAAAATCAGTTTGTTTAGGCTCAATTAACAGTAGGGTGATTTTCGCCTTTGTTGTTTTTGTAAGATATTCGCAAAATATTCTCAGAGGAAGCATATGTGTCGAAAAGGCGGGAAAATCTGTTAATTGTTCAGGCTTTACGAGTCTTGATTCTCCAGGTTTTAACCCTAAAACTGCAGCATCTATTAAGAGAATATGGGTTGGGTTAAAATCTATTATTTGCTGAAGGAAGCTTTCAGGAACAGTTTCGCATTCAATCAAGCAAACTTTTTCAGAAACTTTCCCACGCAAATCCTGAACTATCTTAACTCCGACGAGGTCGTCCATACGTATTGGATTTCCAATTCCAGCAATGACGACTTTTTCAAAGTCTGAAAACCACTCTTCTAACTCTTTTCTAATATCATATTTTTGATCAGACAAGAGAAACCGCCATCAGAAACCTAACAAAAATGGAACATAGAGAAAAGATTTATCGTTGCACAGTCTTAAGCAGTCGCTTTTCGTGGTTATAGATTTCCACGGTCAGTGGCATCTGCCCAACAGCAAAATGCGTGGCACACCCAAAGCATGGGTCATAAGCCCTGAAAGACATCTCAACCATGTTGAGCAAGCCTTGATCTACGTTGCCATTGTGGATTAAGCCTTTGGCTGCATTGCGAATTGACATGTTGATTGCGGGGCAATTGTTTACCGTTGCAACAATCAAGTTTACGTCTTTGATCAAAGCGTCCTCATCTAAAATGTAGTGATGAATAAGTGTGCCTCTGGCGGCTTCAATGATTCCCACACCTTCGCCTGGTTCCCCTGGCTTGTTGCGGACTTTTGTACTTGTTATTTCTGGATCTTTGATCAGCTCTACGACTCTTTCAGCAGCATAAAGCAGCTCAATAAGCCGAGCCCAGTGGAAAGCCAGTGTTGAATGGACTGGTTTTCCGCCGAGCGTCTTGTACATGAGCTCATATTCCTCTTGTGCAAGCGGAGTTGCCATGCCGTCTGATGCGTTTAGTCTTCCAAGCGGTCCAACACGGTAAACGCCGTTGTCTGCTCCGTCAACGTAGCCTTTCCATCCAACCTTCTTCAAGTATGGAAATTTCACATACGTCCATTCTTCAACATGCTCGGCAAGATGGTCAAGATAGTCTTTAGGTTCAAACTTCACGAATTCCTTGCCACTCGGGTCGACAACTCTGACTTTGCCATCGTAGAAGTTAACCTTGTTGTTCTCGTCAACCGTACCCATGTAGTAAGTTTTCAAAGTGTAAGCGTCGCTTTTAATCAAGTCAACATACTTGCTGTTTCCCAAAACGATGTCGTGAAACAGTTTAAGCGTAAACTTGGCAAACTCCACAGAAGAAGTAGCCATCTTCTCAATCTCTTGCCGATTCTCTTCGCTTAACGACTTAGACATTCCGCCTGGTAACCCGCAGACTGGGTGAGTGGCTTTTCCTCCTATGATTTCGGTTATTCTTTGCCCATAGGCTCTGTGCTTAATGACCTCTTTACCTATGTCCAATCCAGCTTTTTCTATAACGCCTATAATGTTTCTCTTCTCTGGCGGAGCGTCTGGACCAACAACAAAATCCGGTCCGCCTAGGTAATAGAAATGCAAAGTGTGGTCATAGATGTAGTAGCCGCAGTACATGAGTTCTCTAAGCTTTTTGGCTGCTGACGACGGTTCAACATTAAACGCCGCATCCAAAGCCTTTGTTCCAGCAAAATGATGTGCTACCGGGCAGACTCCGCAGATTCTGCTGGTCAAAAGCGGCATATCTTCTGCCTTTCTTCCAATACAGAATCTCTCAAAACCCCTAAGCTCGGGAACCTGCAGGTAAGCGTTTTCCACTTCTCCGGCGTCATTCAGGAATATGGCTATTTTTCCATGACCTTCAAGTCTCGTTATCGGATCAATAAGTATCTTTTTCATTCTTTCATAAACTTCCTTCTAAGAATCGACGCTGCCAAGGCGTACATGTAAAAAGTTCCAACGGGATCTTTTATCTGGCCCATCAACTCTTCAACATCTTTTTCCGTATACTTCTCTTTCTCCTCTTCCAAACCCAAGATCGAAGCTAATGCGCTGATCATGGCTGCCCCTTGCTCAGGCGAGTTCGGACACGGTCCACCACAACCCGTACAGGGCATGTCAGCCTTTAAGCATCTGGCGCCGCATCCACCACGGGTTGCTGGGCCCATGCAGATTATTCCCTGCTCAAGGAGGCAACGTTCGGGTTCAGGAGCTTTTTCATAAACGCGATATATTTTTGTGATTCTCTTGTTCTCCTTCTTTCTCGGACACTCGTCGCACAGAGATTTCAACGGCGCTAGCACCGAGCCTTTAGGCGGCAACTCACCCTTTGCAATCGCGTCCACCGCAAATAGCGTGCGTTCAACTGCAGGCGGACAGCCCGGAACATAGTAGTCAACGTCCACGGTTTGGTCCAAAGTTCTAACGGTATCATAGAAGTCTGGAATGTCTAACTCCCCTTCCTTGACGTTCACCACGGTTTTCGGTCTTGTCTTGTCTGGGTTATCCGTTGAGAATGTTCCATTGTACACTTTTTCAAAAATCTCTTTTCTGTTGGCTATGTTTGCAAGTCCCGGAACTCCTCCGAGGTGGGCGCATGCTCCATAGGCAACTAGTATTTTTGATTTCTGTCTCAGAAGTTTGGCTAAATGTTCTTGCTCTGAGTTTCGTATTCCTCCGTTAAAGAAGCATACATCAATGTATTTGTCTGGCATGTTTTCTACATCTTTGTATTTGATGTCCATAGCTACAGGCCAGAAAACAACATCAGCGATTTGTAAAACATCAAGGATTTTCTCGTTTATGTCTAGAACTGCGATTTCGCAGCCGCCACAGCTCGCAGCCCAATAGAAAGCTATTTTCAATTTGTTTTTGCTCATTTATTCTCTGCCTTCGACAGTCTGCTTTACGATTTTTGAGGCCTCGACTCTGAGTTCGTCAAAAGCAAGTTCTTCAGGTGGTATGCCCAACGCCAAGCCGAGCAGTTGTGGATAGTGCAGCACTGGGATACCGTATGTCTCATTGTACATTTTTTCTATTCGCGCCTGGTTCGTGTCGTACATCATGTGGCAGAAGGGACAAATCGTTATCAAAGCTTGTGCGTTAACCATTTTTACATGGTTTAACTTGTCCCTTGTGAGCTGCAGTGGAATCTTATCATTTACGCCCACAGTTGGCGCCCCACAACATTCAGTTTCATCCATATAATCCAAGCAGGTTGCGCCAGTTGCTTCAATAAGGGTTTTTAGCGTTTGAGGGTCTTCAGGGTCATCGAACCCTATGTACTCTTTAGGTCTCAAAATGTGGCAACCGTTGTGTTCAGCAACCTTGAGCATATTGAGCGGTTTGACAACAGCCTTCTTTATCGTTTCAAAGCCTATGTCTTCCTTCAATGCTTGCATCAGATGCTTCACTTCTATGGTTCCCTTAAACTCCAACCCCGCCTCCTTCAAAGCACTGTTTATTTCTTCGCGTAGAGCCTTGTCTTCTTTCAGCATTTTGTTAACTTTCTTTAATGTGCCTGCGCAGCCTGGGCATAGGGCTAAAATGTTTAGACCTTTCTGTTCCGCCAAAGCTAGGTTTCTGGTTGCCAGTAGAAGCATCGTCTCGTGGCTTACGGGATCCATTGGAAGACCGCAGCAGTTGAACTCAGGCATTTCAACAAGATCTACGTCTAGTTTTTGAAGAACCTTTCTTGCTGAGATTTCGTAGGATGCCACACGATAGGGGATTGCGCATCCGAGAAATATTAGGTATTTATGCTGTTCCGCCATTTTGCTTACCCTTCTTTTCAATGAATTTGAGGAAGCCTATTTTGCGGAGCGTTTTGCTTAGACTTTCAGGGTTGCCTTTTGGTAATGGTGGCAATCCTAAGGCTTCTCTCTTCTTTATTCTCAGTTCTGGAATTCTATAGGCGTAGCCTGTTTCAAGTATACTTGAGCCTAGCTCTTTGAAAACTTGTGGGACGCAGCCTTGCTGAACTGCTAGGTTTCTCAGTACACGTATGACGCTGGCTACTTCGACGTCTTGGGGACAGCGGTCTGTGCATGTGAAGCATGATGCACATAGCCATAGGGTGTCGCTGTTTAACACTCTTTCTCTCAGTCCAAGCTGTGTCATGCGGATTATCTGTCTTGGTCTGTAGGTGTCGCTGAATCTTGCGATTGGACAGTCTGACGTGCATGTTCCACACTGGAAGCATCGCATCAGTTTTTCTCCGCCAGGCATTTTTGCGATTTCATATTTGAATTTAGAGTCGATTTCTGAGGCTTTTATTTGCTTCTCCGCAGTTTCAGACATTAACCTTTAACCTCCATATTTTTTAACGGGTTTGGTCCAAGCTTTTTTATTCCCTCCACCATATCCCGCACGATGGCTGCAAATCTGTCTCCCTCGCTTGCGGAAACCCATTCCAGCCGCACACGTTCCGGTTCAATTCCGAACCCTTCCAGAACCTTTTTTAGAAGCGTTATCCTTCTTAAGGCTTTAAAGTTTCCACTAAGGTAGTGGCAGTCTGATGGTAAGTGGCAGCCAGCTACAAGCACTCCGTCTGCACCATCTTTAAAAGCTTCTAGAATGAAAGTGGGATCGATTCTACCGCTGCACATAACGCGTATAATTCTTATGTTTGGAGGATACTGGATTCTGCTTACCCCAGCTAGGTCTGCGCCCGCGTAAGAGCACCAGTTGCATAGGAAACCAATGATTTTTGGCTCAATTTGCTCTTTTTCGCTCATGTTGCCACCTCGAGTAGTGCGGCTTTAACTTGGGCAAGTATTTCTTCTGTGGTAAAGTGACCCATTATGATTGCTTTAGTTGGGCACGCTGTGCCGCAGGCTCCGCAGCCTTTGCACAAGGCTTCAATCACGTGCGCGATGGGTTTCCCGTCCTTTTCCTTCATTTCGATTGCACCATACGGACATAGATATTCACAAATCCTACAACCGCCACATAAATCTTCGTTTACATTTGCTACGATTCCTTCCATCTCAAGTGTCTTATTAGAGAGTATCGTTGTTGCTCTTGCGGCAGCGGCGCAGGCTTGAGCGATGCTTTCGTCAATGTATTTTGGTGAGTGGGCCATTCCACAGAGGAATACGCCTTCAGTTGCGAAGTCTACGGGTCTAAGTTTCATGTGTGCCTCTAGGAAGAAGCCGTCCTTTGTTAACGGTACTTTAAGCATTTCTGCTATTCGCTTGTTGTTAGGATTTGGGATGGTGGCTGCGCTTAAAACCACAATGTCTGGTTCAATCTCAATTTCTTCTTTTACTACTGGCTCCCAGAAAGCCACCCTTAGCTTTCCATTTTCGTTCACAACTTGCGGTTTTCTTTCATCATCATAATTTATGAAGAGAACTCCTTTTGTTGCAGCTTCACGATAATAATCTTCTTTAAAACCATATGCTCTAATGTCCTTGTATAAGACATAAACTTCTGTTTCTGGGCTTATTTCTTTAATTTTCAGCGAGTTTTTAATTGCTTGTCCACAGCATATTCTCGAACAATTGGGATTTTCTTCCGTCCGAGCACCTACACATTGAATCATAACAACGTTTTGGGCGTTGAAATCTCCCTTTGCAATTTTTTCTTCAAGCTCATGCTGCGTCATAATTCTCGGATCTTCGCCATAGAGGTATTCTTTGGGTTTATATTCGATTGCGCCTGTAGCTACTATAACTATGCCATGTTCAACTTCTTTTTCTTCGTCACTCTGTCTTATCTTCCCTTTGAAGTTGCCTACAAAACCGGAAATGTCAACGACCTCTGCGCCTAAATAGACATGCACCTTGTCGTTTTCCATCACTTCTTTGATTAGGATGTTTAGCCTTTCCTCTGGATCGTCGCTTTCTAGTAAGTAGTGAAGTTTGCGTAAATGCCCACCCAGCTCTTTCTCTTTTTCAACTAGGTGTATCTCAAAACCTTGTTTTGCAAGCTCCAAGGCTGCAGTCATGCCGGAGACGCCGCCACCTATAATCAAGGCAACTGGTGTAACATTTATCAGCGGCTTTTTCAGGGGTTTTAGAAGCCTGGCTTTTGCCACCACCGACCGCACTAGGTCTTTGGCTTTTTCTGTTGCCTTTTCTGGTTCATGCATATGAACCCAGCTGCACTGGTCTCTGATGTTTGCCATATCAAACAAGTAAATGTTCAGTCCAGCTTCTCGGACGGTCTCTCGGAAGAGAGGCTCATGAGTTCTAGGCGTGCACGAAGCTACGATCACACGATTAAGGTTGAGCTCCTCTATCTTCTCCCGTATTCTCTTCTGCGTGTCTTGTGAACATGTAAAAAGGTTATGCTCTGCGTAGACGACGTTGGGGAGAGTTTTGACGTACTCCACCACCTTTGGCACGTTAACAACTCCGCCGATGTTGATGCCGCAGTGACAAACAAACACCCCGATGCGAGGTTCAACACTAGCCACATCCACCTCTGATGGATATTCCTTCACCACCGTAAGCTTCCCTCTTTCGGAGGCAATGACGCTAGCCGCCTTTGAGGCAGCGCCACTAGCTTGTGCCACGCTCTCAGGAATATCCTTAGGAGCAGCGAAGGCGCCGCAAACATAGATTCCCGGCCTAGAGGTTTCAATCGGCGAGAAGGTTGTCGTGTTGCAGAAGTTGTACTCGTTCAGTTGGATGTCGAGAGATTTGGCTAATTCTTTGGCGTGTTTGGGAGGCTGCATCCCCACAGACAAAACTACAAGGTCAAACTCCTCATCTCTCGGCTCTTCCTCTATCACATGCCTTAGTATAAGATTTCCCGACCCTGGAACTTCATCCACACGGGATACTCTAGATCGAACAAACTTAACTCCATATTCCTCCGTGGCTCGGCTGTAGTAGGCGTCAAACTCCTTGCCAAAGGCTCGCATGTCCATGAAGAAAATGGTGCACTGAACACCTGGAGTATGCTCCTTGGCTATAACTGCCTCCTTGATGCCGTACATGCAGCAGGCAGAGGAGCAATAATTATTCCCTAGTTGAGCGTCACGTGAACCCACACATTGAATGAACGCAATCTTTCTGGGAACCT